>ERZ779697.366-NODE-366-length-23881-cov-4.2339_pt1 | contig 23881 bp, 24 predicted proteins | sample MGYA00511881_ERZ779697 | MGnify/ENA primary metagenome ERZ779697 (study PRJEB29588, sample SAMEA2148105) | human gut metagenome | biome: human gut; feature: human-associated habitat; material: faeces | place: Denmark | collected 2008/2010 ... | reverse complement strand
GGGGACACAAGGATTTTCAGTCCTTTGCTCTACCAACTGAGCTATGGCACCATCGTTATTGCTTGATTGCGGGTGCAAAGATATGCCTTTTTTGTTAATCATACAAATTTTTGAGCATTTTTTTTGAAAAAAATGCACGAGTTTCAAAAAAATGCTTTACCTTTGCACTCGCTTTTAGGGCATCGGGATTTAGCGCAGTTGGTAGCGCACTACGTTCGGGACGTAGGGGTCGCTGGTTCGAGTCCAGTAATCCCGACAAAAAAGGTCAACAGGCTAAAATGGCATGTTGACCTTTTTTCGTATTCTTATGTTTGATTAAAGCCGGCACTTGAACAGAAAAACATAATAATTGTGTATCTTTGTATGCCCGTTGCATCGTTGTAAGTGAATGGCTTATGCTTTAAATACAATAATTAAACTGTTGATGCCGGTGCAATGTGCGTTTCTTTATAAAATATAAATATGTCTTAGCCCTGGTGTGCGGTTGTATTACGGCAGCGAGCACTACGGAGCAGACAGATTAAAAATAATATTGTTGGTTATGAAAATTTCAGTTATTGGTGCAGGTGCCATGGGCGGAGCAATGGTTGAAGGCTTTGTAAAGAGCGGAATGTTGGCAGCCTCAGACATCACAGTTTCAGCTCCGCACGAAACAACTCTCGAGCGTTTTAAGAAACTTGGCGTAAGTGTTACTACAGACAACAAGGTGGCTGCCGCTGCCGGAGATGTCGTGTTTGTCGTGGTTAAGCCATGGCTGGCAGAGCAGGTGATAAATGAGATAAAGCCGGTGATTGACTATAATCGTCAGACCATTGCATCGGTTATGGCAGGTATAAGCAGCAGTAAACTTAAAGAAATGCTTGCCGGAGAAGACGGACTGTTGCCGAGAATGTTTATCGTCATACCGAACATTGCCATAGCCGTAAAAAGCTCTATGACATTTATCGTTCCTGTAAATGCCGCGAAAGAAGATACGACAGCCATGTCGGCCTTGTTTGAAGCCACGGGCGGACAGATGGTTATAGAGGAAAGACAGCTGGGAGCTGCCACGGCGCTTGCGTCTTGCGGTATTGCCTATGCCATGCGATATGTAAGGGCAGCATCTGAGGGAGGTGTTGAACTGGGATTCAAGGCGCGTGACGCACAGAAGATAGTGATGCAGACCATGAAGGGAGCCGTAGACTTGTTGCAGGCTAACGGCAGTCATCCTGAAGATGAGATAGACAAGGTTACAACGCCCGGCGGACTGACAATACGCGGATTAAACGAAATGGAGCATGCCGGATTTACAAGTGCTGTGATACGCGGACTGAAAGCCGGAATGTCGAAATAAATACAGATACTTTTAAAAGAGCATATTGTTTAATGTAAACCTGCACACTTTAGAATTTAGCGTGCAGGTTTTATTTTTAATTTACGGATTGTTGAATATTTCGCTGTTTAAGTTTCTTCTTTTTCGGATTTAATTATTACTTTTGGCAAAGTATAATTAAAATGGTCTTATAATTAATGATATTGTTAAACTGATATATGCCTGTCTGAAGCTATCTATAAGTGACTTGCGGCAATATGAAAACATTAATGCCGTATTCGATAATAGCAAAATATAATTATAGAAAAGACAGGCTTGCGCTTTCAGATTGTATTATGCATAATCTGATTTTAAAGTTTTATAAGGTAAAATAAACTTAGGCAGACGCAAATAATAATGACGTTAATTTCGGTTTTATGTGAGATAAAACGTAGATTCTTGCGTTTTTTGCCTTTATAAAAAATATCTTTGATGGATCGCAGATTAGTTATAAAAGTTGGCAGCAACGTACTTACGCGCGACGACGGCAAGCTCGACATAACACGAATGTCGGCCTTGACCGATCAGTTGGCATGGCTCCGCTCTGAAGGTTATGAGGTCATTCTTGTTTCAAGCGGTGCAATGGCAAGCGGGCGCGGAGAGATTAAGGTTGACCGCAAGCTCGACAGCGTTGAGCAGCGTCAGCTTTATTCGGCACTTGGACAGGCAAAACTTATAAATCTGTATTACGACTTGTTTCGTGAATACAGAATACCGGTAGGGCAGGTGCTTACGATGAAGGAGAACTTTTCTTCGCGCCGTGAGTATCTAAATCAGCGCGCTTGCATGACAGTGATGCTCGAAAATGGCGTTATTCCCATTGTCAACGAGAACGACACCGTGAGCGTAACAGAGCTTATGTTTACTGACAATGATGAACTTTCTGGCCTTATTGCATCGATGATGGATGCTTCTGAACTGATAATATTAAGCAATGTCGACGGAATATACGACGGCAAGCCTGGTGACGATGGCGCAAAGATTATATCACGTGTGGAGCGCGGCAAGGATATCGGGCAATACATCCGTCAGGAGAAAAGCGGATTTGGTCGCGGAGGTATGATGACAAAGTGTGCCATAGCGCAGAAGGTTGCCGATGAAGGCATACGTGTGATAATAGCCAACGGAAAGCGCAACGACATACTTGTTGACCTTATGCGCAGTCCTGAGACAACACCTCACACAGAGTTTGTGCCTGCTTCGACGCCAGTGTCAAAGGTGAAGAAATGGATAGCCCACAGTGACAGCTTTGCCAGAGGCTCGGTAGTCATTAACCGTAAGGCAGCCAACGCTCTGCTTGGTGAGCGCGCCGTCAGTCTGCTGTTTGTGGGTGTTGAGGCTGTGAACGGCGATTTCGAAGAAGGGGACATAATAAATATTGTCGATGAAGACGGAGTTAGAATTGCCGTTGGACGTGCGGCGTTTGGTGCCGCTGAGGCACGCCGTAATATAGGGCGCCACGACATCCGTCCGCTCGTTCATTATGATTATATGTATATGGAATAATAAATTTTGTTTTTCCTTCGTGACAAAATAAAATTAGTGTTGTATCGTTATATCAGATAAAATATGGATTTTTCAGGAATCTTTACCAGTGTAAGGCATGCCGCAAGAGAGCTTGCCTTAGTGAGTGACGATGTAAAGAATAAGGTGTTGTGCAGTGTTGCCGATGCTATAGCGGAACGTAAGGACGAAATACTCAGTGCTAACGCTGCCGACCTTGAGCGCATGGACAGCAGAAGTCCACTTTACGACAGACTAAAACTTACTGAGATACGGCTCGACGATATAGCATCAGATATGCGTCATGTGGCAGACCTTCCATCGCCTCTCGGCAGGATACTTATGGAGCGCACGTTGCCCAATGGGCTGCGCCTGCGCCGTGTCAGTGTGCCTTTTGGTGTAATAGGCATGATATATGAGGCGCGGCCTAATGTAAGTTTCGATGTTTTCTCGCTCTGTTTCAAGAGTGGAAATGCCTGTTTGTTAAAGGGTGGCAAGGATGCCGACTGTTCTAACAGGGCCATTGTGGCACTTATCCACGACGTGCTTAAAGATAATGACATTAATCCTGACGTGGTGAGTCTTATGCCTGCCACTCATGAGGCCACAGCAGCACTGCTTTCTGCCGTAGGCTATGTAGACCTGTGCATACCGCGTGGCGGAAAGAGTCTTATCAGTTTTGTGCGTGACACGGCAAAGGTTCCGGTGATAGAGACCGGGGCAGGTGTTGTTAACACATATTTCGACGAGTTTGGCGACGTAGAGATGGGCAAGAAGATAATTAACAATGCCAAGACACGTCGTGTTAGCGTGTGCAATGCCCTCGACTGCCTCATCGTGCATGAGTCGCGTCTGAACGATCTTCGTACGCTTTGTGAACCATTGGCCGGAAGTAACGTGGTGATTTATGCCGATGAAAAGGCATATGCTGCACTTACTGACGGTTATCCAACGGAATTGCTCCGTCATTCCTCGGCAGACAGTTTTGGCACGGAGTTTATGGATTATGCCATGGCTGTGAAGACTGTGTCGTCGCTCGATGAAGCCCTGAGCCACATAGCAACTTACGGCTCTGGTCACAGCGAATGCATCATAACAGCTGACGAAGAACGTGCAAAAGAATTTCAGACCAGGGTGGACGCGGCTTGCGTGTACTGGAACGCACCTACAAGTTTCACCGACGGGGCACAGTTTGGTCTTGGAGCCGAGATAGGCATAAGTACACAGAAACTCGGTCCGCGAGGTCCTATGGGACTTGAAGAGATAACAACCTATAAATGGCTTATTGACGGATGCGGACAGATAAGAGAATAATGTCCGTATAAATAATAGGCAAGGTAAAATAAAATAGTATAATTAAAAACAAAAATATATGAATACATTTATAAACGTAGAAGACATCGGCAATCTGCAGCAGGCACTTGCCGAGGCACAAGAGATAAAGAACGACCGTTTTAAATATCAGCATCTTGGAAAGAACAAGACGCTGCTGATGATATTCTTCAACAACAGTCTGCGTACACGACTCAGCACGCAGAAGGCTGCGATGAATCTTGGCATGAATGTCATCGTGCTTGATGTCAATGCCGGAGCGTGGAAGCTTGAAACAGAACGTGGAGTAATCATGGACGGCGACAAGAGCGAGCACTTGCTTGAGGCCATTCCGGTTATGGGGTGCTATTGCGACTTGATAGGCGTGCGTTCGTTTGCAGGACTTACTGACCGTGAGTATGATTACGCCGAAACCGTGCTTAATCAGTTTATCAAGTACAGTGGCCGCCCCGTGTTTGCCATGGAGACAGCCACGGTGCATCCCCTTCAGGCTTTTGCCGACCTTATTACCATTGAGGAGCACAAGACCAAGGCCCGTCCGAAGGTTGTTATGTCGTGGGCGCCTCATTGCCGCGCACTGCCTCAGGCTGTGCCAAACTCGTTTGCGCAGTGGATGAACGCAGCCGATGTTGACTTTGTTATAACTCATCCTAAAGGCTATGAGCTAGACCCGAAGTTTGTTGGCAATGCCCGTGTAGAGTACGATCAGATGAAAGCGCTCGAAGGCGCCGACTTCGTTTACGCAAAGAACTGGAGTTGTCCGGGTGTAACCAATCCTGCCGACTATGGCAAGATATTGAGCAAAGACATGTCGTGGACCATAGACGAGACACACATGGCTGTAACCGACAACGGCAAGTTTATGCATTGTCTGCCTGTACGTCGTGGTCTTATCGTTACAGATGACGTGATAGAGAGCAAAAACTCACTCGTTATTCCCGAGGCTGCCAATCGTGAAATTTCAGCTTCTGTGGTAATCAAGCGAATGCTCGAGTCATTATAAAGTTTTACAGCTTATCATATCATATTTGCTTATGGAGGATGCAGACCGTTGAAATAAAATCAGGTCTGCATTCTTTATGGCTACAAACGAAAATACTAAAATCGGTAAATAGTGTGCTTATGATTTAATTCTACTATAATATTGGCGTTTTCGGCCTTCTTATTATATAGCCTTATTGCCGTATGCTTATTCTTAATAGCCGGCAATGTCTGCAAGGAGCAGACTGCAATCAGGTCAATTCATAATGTGATTTTAGGTTAAAAATATACATATAATTGAGTAAAAGGATACATTAAAAACAAAAATGGATAACATTATAATTCAGATGATTATACTCCTGCTGCTTGTCGTGGCAGGATTTATTTCAAATAAGTGCGGACTTATGGGTGGCGATTTCGACAGAAAACTTTCGGGATTTATTATCAATGTTTCTTGTCCCTGTCTTATAATCTCTTCAGTAATGGGCGACGTCTTTCCCGATCGTGGTATGATATTGCCGTTAATTGGCGTAGGTATTATTACCTATGTTCTGCTGTTTGTGATAGCCTATTTCCTTCCGCGTTATTTTGTACGCAAAGTAGACTATCGCGGAATGTACAGTTTTATGCTGATGTTCGGTAACGTTGGTTTCATCGGCTATCCCATTGTCGCGTCAATCTTTGGCAGCCAGGCCGTATTTTATGCCAGTCTGCTCAACATACCAAACACACTTTTCATTTTCATTATCGGCCTGTCGTTTGTATTGGGCAGTACCGACGGCCATCGTTTCAATGTCCGTACACTTTATTGTCCGGCGATGGTAGCTTCTTACATATCTATAATAATCGTTGCTCTTGGTATCGACAAAATGCCGAGAGTAGTGTCTGAGCCATTTAATCTTTTAGGCGGAATAACAGTTCCCGGTGCGTTACTGGTTATCGGTTCGTCTATGGCACAGATGGATTTGCGTCATATTCTTGGTACGGCTTCTGTCTATATCATGGCGGCGTTGAGGCTGCTGATAATTCCTGTGGCCGTTTATTTCCTGTTACGTCTATGTGGTGTTGACGAAACCATAAACCGCATAAACACGGTATTGATTGGCATGCCTGTGGCTTCATACGGTACGATGTTCTGTCTTAAATACGGACGTGACGAGAGCGAGATGGTTGAAGGAACACTGATAACAACCATTCTTTCTGTGGTTACGATACCGCTGTTGACGCTTCTTTTTTGATGTCAGCTTGTTTATTTCTTCTGTAAAAGTTGTCATATTTAGCGTCAAGTGTGTAATAAAAACGGCGTTTGAGCTTGAAATAAACTTTAATGCATTATTTTTGCGCCTAAAAAAGAAAATTTATTTATGGAAAAATATGCCGTGCTGTCTGCCACTTGCAGAGGCTCATTTTGGGAACGTCTGTGCCATCTATATATGAAGACAGGCGATTATGTGGATATGGAGAATCTTGAAAATCGCCATTTGGTTTATGTCAAGGTGTTTCTCAGTGATATCTGCAATCAGTATTCCGCATTGCTCGAGTCGCAGTTGTGGCAGGATTATCTTTCACAGGTGCCGTGTTCTGTCATAGGTCAGCCACCTCTTGACGGTTCAAAGGTTTCATTGCTCGTCTGCACATCTGATACCGCAGACACAACTCCGATTTGCAGCGTGCGTCTGAATAAGAACGAAGCAGACGGGACTGACGTTTATGGTCAGGCCGTTGTGCTGTTTAATAAGTTTGTTGATAATTTGCTTGACAAAGGACAGTTGCGCCAGTTTGCCGCGCTTCGTGTATGGCTTTATGTAGCCAATCTTACTAATAATAAGGATACCGTTAATAAAGCACTTGACGATGTCTTTACGCAATACGGACTGAATCAGAACAATCTGCGTATTACTGTTACATGTGTTGAAGGCTCATCGCAAGTTGAAGGTGCTGCAGTAGCGCTCGATTATATTATTTATGATGAATCGTTCGAACCTGCTGTTGCGCTCGGTATTGAAGAAAAAGCCGAAAGTAAGGATGCTGTATGTAAATTCAGCAATTCAATTATGGCCATTAAGAGTAATGACTTTGTGCTAGTAGACCTTCCAGCATTTGTATTGCCTTCGTCTGAAGACGCCGACCCGAGTCAGCTTGACATGAGCCAATATGCAGGAATGATTCTTGGAAATATTGGAGTAAGACTTAAAAATTATGGCGTGGCGATGAATGATGTTCGATGCTTTATTGTCTATGTGCGTGATTTCTCTGATTATGAAGAGATAGACAGACTGCTCTCTGCAGCTTTTCCGCGTGTACCCCATGCCATCGTAAAAGCCTGTGGCACAGACATAAGTCAGCCTGTCATGATTGGGTGTGTGGCTTTTAAGAAGGTGGAAGCCTGAGTATGGCCTAAATGTCATGCTTTCTTTGACTTAGCTCTGTCATAATGGCGGTTTTATACAGAAATATTGTGAATAATAAATGATTTTTATTAAAACAAGGATAAATGTCGCTTTTTTTGCTTATGTTTGCATAACATACATGCCTTGATTGCAGGCTTGGATGTTTGTAAATAAAGCGAAAATAATTAAAACAACAAAAACAAAAAGAAAATGAACGAAGAAAGATTGTATGATCTCATACGCGAAAAAGAAAACATTGCATCGGTGGCTTTTCCGTCACTAATGCGTAAAGTTTACGTTTGGATGACCTTGGCTCTTGTCATCACAGGCTTTGTTGCCTATGGTGTGGCTTCAAGTCCTGGCATAATTACGGCTTTGGTTTCAAACAAAATATTGTTTTGGGGCCTGTTTATAGCCGAATTGGCATTAGTTTGGACTGTATCGGCTGTCACTGACCACGGCCACAATGCTGTTCATCCTTTATTCGGCTCTTAACGGCGCCACGCTGTCGATGATACTGTTGGTTTACACAATGCAGTCGATAGCCAGCGTGTTCTTTATCACAGCCGGAACGTTTGCCGTGATGGCGCTGATAGGCTATTTCACAAAGGCCGACCTGTCTTCATTGGGCAAGATTCTCATGATGGCCCTTATTGGTCTTATCATAGCAACCGTGGTTAATGCTTTCTTGCTTAAGAGCGGAGGTTTCAGCCTGATCCTTAGTTATGTCGGAGTACTTATCTTTGTTGGTCTTACAGCTTATGACACTCAGAAGATAAAGCAGATGCTTATCATGGCAGATGATGTAAATGAAGAGACACAGAAGATAGCTCTTTTAGGTTCTCTCTCATTATATCTCGACTTTATCAACCTCTTCCTTTATCTTCTTAGAATATTTGGAAACAGCAGAGAGTAATATTTTTTAGTAATATAATAAGCGGCAGGCTCACATCATTGTCTGATTTTGATGATGTTGAGCCTGCCGTTTTTTTGTGCTTTTATTCAAAGTATTTGTGTCTGATTCATTTCGTTTTTGTTGTTGAAGATTGATTTTTGTCTGTTGAATAAATACTTGTTGCATAATTATATTTTATTTTTATTATAGCGCTTGTGTACGGTTTTGTGTGTATAATGTTTTAATTTGTCGATAAAATAATTATGTACAGAATCTCTGATTTAAAGAAGAACCGACTTATTTATACGAATTTTGGACTAATAAAGAAATGTTAAATAGATAATATTTCTTTATCTATTAGTAAAATTTTTGTAATTTAGAAGGCAAAAAATATAACTAATAATTAATAAAAATACAATTATAATATAAAAATGAAAAAGAAATAGCGTAATATGTGATAATACTTCACTGCTGTTCTTACCACTAAGACTGGAAGAATTTAACGGTCCGCAGCAGTGGAAATGGCGAATTTAATAATAATTGGCGCCAACGGACCGATGGCGTAAATGAATCAAACAAACAATATATGAATAAAAAATTACTCACAGCTTTTGTCGGTGCAGTATTGCTTTTTGGCTTTAGTCACAGTGTGTCGGCAAAAAAATTAATGGCAAATCCGGCATCAGTTGCCGAGGTTAATGCTGCTGCTGCCGAAGCTACGGCAACAGAAACCATCGACATCGCTACACTTGATGTTGAAACGTCTTCAAATACCTCTACAGCAGGAGACATAACAGAGGACACAACCTTAGTGGCTGAGAATTTTTCTGTAACTATATCTCCTAAAGCTAGTGGTAACACACCTAACCGTTTTTGGGAGACAAAAAATGGAACAGAACTTCGTGTTTATAACGGAACTATTACGGTTAAGGCTGCTGCAGGTAAGGTGCTGAACAAAATTGAATTTGGACAAACACAATGGAAGACCATTGAGGCAGATTGTGGAACACTTGAAGGTCAGACTTGGACAGGTGAAGCTGAGACTGTTGTGTTCACAGTTTCTGAACAATGCAGAATTACATCAATAAGCGCAACTGTTTCAGATGCTGCATCTGCAGAGACAGAGGTGGCTAATATCGCCGGTCTGAAGACTCTGTCAGACGGCACAAGCGTTAAACTTGCCTTGAACAACACCAAGGTAACAGTACATGAGATGGGCATGCGCGGCAGTACGATAATAATCGAGGACGAGTCAGGCGCCATCAGCCTTGTAAGCAGCATGTTCGACCCGGGCATCGCTGATGTTCTTCCCGATGCCTTCGGCAGTGCCGGCAAGGTATTGAACGGCTATCTGTATTGTACCTATGTCAACGACGGCTTCGGTACAGTTGGAATTTCAACAAGCGACAAGACCGCCGAGTCGGAAATCGAGGCAACCGAGACCGAGATTGCTCCAACAGTGATGACAATATCAGAGGCTTGCACCGAAGCCAACGACAGCCGTTTCGTAGAGTTCCAGAACGTTGAGATGGTTTACGATGAGGCATCTTACACCTACAGCATCGTCCAGGGTGACAGCAAGGTAACTCTTATCGACACATACCAGAAGATGAAATACGATGACGATTACCGTATGGTGGTTCTTGGCAACCTGAAGTATATCAGAGGTATCATCCAGAACGTGGGCAACGGCGAATACTGGTTCAATCCGCTTGGCGACCCTGCATATGAGGTTGACGAAACTCTCGGTATCAACGGTATTGTTTCAGAAAACGGTCTTCTCAAAGGCAATGTTTATTCAGTTGACGGTGTTATGGTTCGCAAGGCCGGCGAGTCTGCCAATGGTCTGACAAAGGGTCTGTATATCGTTAACGGCAAGAAGATTGCAATTAAGTAAGCAAATTTACTCTTAAAACTATATTAAAGCGGCGTCCGGCACTTACCGGATGCCGCTTTTTGTGTATGTAGTGAATATTTATTCATTTTACTCCTTTGTCTTGTATTTTTATGCAGTATTGTTTGTGTATATTCATAAAAATATGTATATTTGCACTCATAACGAATAAATATACAAGTCAATGAAATCTAAGAACAGCAGATTACAGACCTTGCGCATGCTGATATCAAGTCAGGAACTGTGTTGTCAGGACGAGGTGCTCAAGGCTCTTGAGAAAGAAGGTTACAAGGTTACGCAGGCAACGCTGAGCCGCGACATGAAGCAGCTTAAAGTGGCAAAGGCCACCAGCCTGGGCGGAAAATACTTTTATGTGTTGCCCAACGAAACCATGTATAAGCGCGTGGCAAGTCCCAAAACGGCTGCTGAGATGCTGCTCACGTCGGGTCTCATGTCTATCAATTTTTCGGGTAACATGGGCGTCATCAAGACACGTCCGGGGTATGCGAGCAGTCTGGCTTACAATATCGACAACAGCGGCATACCTATTATTCTGGGCACCATTGCCGGCGACGACACCATATTTATCGTAATAAAGGAGGGCGTAAGGCATGAAGAAATTGTCGATGAACTCAGAAATGTTATTCCTGATATAAAATAGCGGCAGACTAGGTGTTAGGATAAACAGAAAAAATAAATAAAAAACAATATATGAACGCCGGTTTCGTCCGGTCTTTCCCGTGCCTCATTTGGTTCGGGCAGGGGCTTGACGTCCTTTACGGCAGAAACGTTACAATGATGAAAGAAATTGAAGTAATGGTGGCTGATGCGTCACATGAGAAATATGTTGACACCATTCTCGATACAATGGCGGCAGCCGCCAAGGTGCGCGGAACGGGTATTGCCAGCCGTAGCCATGAGTATCTGGCAACCAAGATGAGAGAAACCAAGGCCGTTATAGCCCTGTGTGACGGAAGGTTTGTCGGCTTCAGCTATATTGAGACATGGGGCAACAAGCATTATGTAACCACTTCGGGACTTATCGTTCATCCCGACTACAGAGGCATGGGCGTGTCTAAGCGCATAAAGGACATGACCTTCACGCTGGCCCGCACACGCTGGCCTAAGGCCAAGATATTCAGCTTGACGAGCGGTTCGGCCGTGATGCGCATGAACACGCAGCTGGGCTATCTGCCCGTAACCTTTGCCGACCTTACAGACGACGAGGCATTCTGGCGCGGATGCGAGGGCTGCATCAACGTAGACGTGCTGAAGCGCACGGGCCGCCGCTACTGCATCTGCACTGGCATGCTTTACGACCCGGCCGAGCATGAGGGCGACAAAACTCCGATAGAGTTGCCCGCAAACGTTATTGAGAGAATTAAAAGAATTGGAAACTGATTAAAAAACATATTTGTTATGGCAGACAAGAAAAAAGTAGTTGTGGCATTCTCAGGTGGACTCGACACCTCTTACACAGTGATGAAACTATCGCACGACATGGGCTATGAGGTCTATGCTGCATGCGCCAACACAGGCGGATTCAGCGACGAGCAGCTCAAGCAGAACGAGGAAAACGCCTATAAGCTGGGCGCAAAGGAGTATGTCACGCTCGACGTTACACACGAATATTATGAGAAAAGTCTGAAATATATGATTTTCGGCAATGTGCTCCGCAACAACTGTTATCCCATATCAGTGTCGTCAGAGCGCATTTTCCAGGCCATAGCTATTGCGCGCTACGCAAAACAGATTGGTGCCGACGCCATTGCTCACGGTTCAACGGGAGCGGGCAACGACCAGATACGTTTCGACATGACGTTCCTCGTTATGGCTCCTGGCGTTGAGATTATCACGCTTACACGCGACAAGGCTCTGTCGCGCAAGGAGGAGGTCGACTATCTTAACGCTCACGGATATTTTGCCGACTTCACCAAACTTAAATACTCTTACAATGTTGGCATCTGGGGCACGAGCATCTGCGGCGGCGAGATTCTCGACTCGGCACAGGGACTGCCCGAAGAGGCTTACCTGAAGCACGTTACACGCAACGACGAGAGCGAACTGCGCATAGAGTTCAAGAAGGGAGAAATAGTTGCCGTCAACGGTGAGAAATACGACGATAAGGTTAAGGCCATACAGAAGATTGAGGAGATAGGTGCAGCTTACGGCATAGGCCGCGACTGCAATGTTGGCGACACTATCATCGGCATAAAGGGCCGTGTAGGCTTTGAGGCTGCCGCTCCGAAACTGATAATAGAGGCTCACCGCATGCTCGAGAAATATACGTTGAGCAAATGGCAGCAGTACTGGAAAGACCAGGTGGGCAACTGGTACGGAATGTTCCTGCACGAGAGTCAGTATCTTGAGCCTGTAATGCCCGACATCGAGGCTATGCTCACCAGCAGTCAGCGCAACGTAAACGGTACAGCCATACTGAAGCTCCGTCCGTTAGGTTTCGAGTGTGTAGGTGTTGATTCGCCCGACGATCTGCTTAAGTCAAAACTTGGCGAGTACGGCGAGATGCAGCACGGTTGGACAGCTGAAGAGGCCAAGGGCTTCATAAAGGTGCTGAGCACGCCATTGAGAGTTTATTACGGAATACACGAGGACGAGGAAAGATAATGCTATGATGGGCCGAAAATTATATTTGTCGGATAAAGACCGTAAGATTGCGGGCGTATGTGGCGGCTTGGCCGACTATTTTGGGATAGATTCTACCATTGTACGTATATTATGGGCTTTGGCCGTATTGGTGAGTTATGGCACAGGCTTCATTCTTTATCTCGTCTTTTGGCTTATCGTTCCACGAGAAAGAAATATACTTCCTTGAAAACTGCAATGATCAGGGTTGAGTGAATTCAGATAGAGTGAAAAGTAAACAATCCAAATGCCGTGTTGTCTTATAGCAACAAGGCATTTGACTTTAACTCCCGTCTTGCGAAAGTGAAAAACGAAAAGAGAAGAGTGAAAAATCCAAATGCTGAACTGGTTTATAGCAACAAGGCATATGACTTTAACTCCCGTCTCGCGAAAGTGAAAAATGAAAAGTGAAAAGTGAAAAATCCAATTGCTGAGTAGTCTTATAGCAACAAGGCATTTGACTTTAACTCCTAGCCAACTTGTTGGCGATAACTCCTCTAACTCCTTTAACTCCTAAAAAAAATGAAAATCGGAATACTTGGTGCTGCCGGATATACCGGCGGCGAACTTATAAGATTATTGATAAATCATCCGCAGGCAGAGATTGTGTTTGTCAACAGCGAGAGCAACGCCGGCAATCCTGTTACAGATGTTCACGAAGGACTTTACGGCGACACGGATATGTGCTTCACGTCGGATATGCCGTTTGATAAGGTGGATGTTGTGTTCTTCTGTTTCGGTCACGGCAAGAGCCGTCAGTTTCTTCAGGATCACAACATACCGGCCAACGTCAAGATAATAGACCTCGCGCAGGATTTCCGTCTGGCTGAGCCGGGCAACGACTATGTTTATGGTCTGCCCGAAATCAACCGCGACAAGATAGCCAAGGCCAATCATGTGGCTAATCCGGGATGCTTTGCCACCTGCATACAGCTCGGTCTGTTGCCTGCCGCCGCCATGAAACTTATCAACGACGACGTGGCCGTTAATGCCATTACGGGCAGCACAGGTGCAGGACAGAAGCCCGGCGCGACAACGCATTTCAGCTGGCGCAACAACAACCTGAGCATATACAAGCCGTTCAGTCATCAGCACGTGCCCGAGATTAGGCAGAGCCTCACGCAGGTGCAAGGCTCGCTCGATGCCGACATCGACTTCATTCCTTATCGCGGCGACTTCGCCCGCGGCATCTTCGCCACTTGCGTAGTGAAGACCGACGCCCCGGCTGATGAGATAATAGAAGGCTACAAGTCGTTCTACAAGGACGCCCCGTTCACTCATTATGTCGATAAGGCCATCGACCTGAAGCAGGTCGTAAACACTAACAAGTGCCTCGTTCACTGCGACAAGTTCGGCAACAAACTTCTCATCACTTCATGCATAGACAATCTCCTTAAAGGTGCTGTAGGTCAGGCCGTTCAGAACATGAACATCATGTTCGGAATTGACGAGACAGAAGGACTAAGATTAAAGCCAACGGCTTTTTAAGTGAAGAGTGAAGAACGAAGAGTGAAGAAACAACGTTCGACGTTAGTCAATTCAATAGCTTAATTCACATAATGGACATGGGTACTAAAATAATAAACGAATATAACCGTAGCGATTCACCTTTACATCGGAAAAGTTATGAATTTTCGATACGGATAGTCAATATGGTGAAGTATATCAAATGTTCTGCCAAGGAATATGCGCTTACCAATCAAGTGCTTCGCTCTGGTACGGCAATTGGAGCATTGGTGAGAGAAGCCGAGTTCGCTCAAAGTTCTTCTGACTTCATAAATAAGCTGTCAGTAGCATTGAAAGAATGTAATGAAACTTTTTATTGGTTAAATCTTCTTAGAGATACTGATTTTATCGATGATAAGGAAGCCGAAAGTATGTTGCAAGACTGCAACGAACTGACTGCCATATTGGTGGCATCAGTAAAAACGGCAAAACAAAGAAATAATAAATGATATGGTGAAAAAACGAGGTGAATCAATCATAACAAAGCAATTGAATTCTTCACTCTTCGTTCTTCACTCTTAACTTAAATAAAATGACTTTATTCGACGTTTATCCATTATTCGACATTAACATAGTAAAAGGTCGTGGCTGTTCTGTTTGGGACGACAAGGGACAGGAGTATCTCGACCTTTACGGCGGTCATGCCGTTATAAGCATTGGCCACTGCCATCCGCATTATGTAGAGAAACTCACAGAGCAGCTCAACGCCCTCGGATTCTATAGCAACTCGGTTGTCAACACGCTGCAGCGTCAGCTTGCCGAAAGGCTTGGCAAGGCGTGCGGCTACGACGACTATCAGCTGTTCCTGATCAACAGCGGAGCCGAGGCTAACGAGAACGCGCTGAAGCTGGCTTCGTTTAAGACGGGACGCACGCGTGTGCTGTCTGCCTCAAAGGCGTTCCACGGACGCACCTCGCTTGCCGTTGAGGCGACAGACAATCCTAAGATTATCGCGCCCATCAATGCCAACAATCACGTAACTTATCTTCCCCTTAACGACCTTGAGGCATGGGAGCGCGAACTGGCTAAGGGCGACGTCTGCGCCTGCATCATTGAGTGCATACAGGGCGTGGGCGGCATAAAGCTGGCTACAGAGGAGTTTGCCAAGGGACTTCAGGCAGCCTGCAAAAAATACGGTGCTGTTCTGATATGCGACGAGATACAGTGCGGCTACGGCCGTTCGGGCAAGTTCTTCGCGCATCAGTGGCTCGGCATACGTCCCGACCTTATCACCGTGGCTAAAGGCATAGGCAATGGCTTCCCCATGGGTGCCGTACTTATCTCGCCCGACTTCAAGCCCGAATACGGACAGCTCGGCACAACCTTTGGTGGTAACCATCTGGCGTGTGCTGCTGCTCTTGCCGTGCTTGATGTTATGGAGAGCGAGCATCTTGTAGACAATGCGCATGAGGCAGGCGAATATCTTATAGCCAAACTGAAGGAACTTCAGGCCGAGGAGCCTCACATCAAGGAGGTGCGTGGCCGCGGCCTCATGATAGGTATCGACCTCGACATACCTCACAAGGCGCTGCGTCAGAATCTTGTTTACACCCAGCACTGCTTCACGGGCTGTGCCTCAACAAACATTCTCCGTCTTCTTCCGCCCCTGTGCTTCACCAAATCCATGGCCGACGATTTCATCGGACGTCTCAAAAAGGCGTTCGCCGAGATTTAGTCTTAATGTGGATTTATGGTTAATCATTATAGTAATAAATGTTTCATCCTAGGGCAGCCGATATTTTCGGCCGCCCTTTTTTGTTTGCCGTAAAACAGTGCTGCTTTTTTTCATACAGGAGTTAAAGGAGTTATAGGAGTTATCGCCAACAAGTTGGCTAGGAGTTAAAGTCAAATGCCATGTTGCAATAAAGTAGTTCAGCAATTGGATTTTTCACTTTTCACTTTTCTTTTTTCACTTTCTTTAGACGTGAGTTAAAGTCAAATGCTTTGTTGCTATAAGACTACTCAGCAATTGGATTTTTCATTTTTCACTTTTCTTTTTTCACTTTCGTCAGAAAACACATTGGTTTGCGATTAAAAAACGGCCCACTTTTGCATCAAAAGTGGCCCATTTACGACCCGTAAACAATAGGTTAATGATTTGAAATCAATACGCATACTTTTACTTACAGTCACTTTTGAATCAATACAATTTTTACTTAAATATTAACTATTATCCATGATTTTCCTTTCAGTTTTTTGACCTTGTAAAAAATATTCAACTTTCTGCTGTCGTCAAATTTGATTTGATCTTAGCTGACTCACCATGTTTATGTTCTTAATTCTTTACATAAATAATGAACGATGCCTTTGTAATGGCATGAAAGTCAGTCTGTTGTAAAAAACTATGTGAAGTATAGCGTGTTAAGATTTGCATTCTCTTTCAAGATGTGTTAACTTTGCATAAGATAAGCTGCATCTCGGCATAACATTCAAGCAAGCTTGATGATTCTGCTCCCGATTTGCGTTATCTTTGCATAAGATAAGCTGCATCTCGGCAAAACATTCAAGCGAGCTTGATGATTCTGCTCTCGATTTGCGTTATCTTTGTACAAGATAAGCGTCCGGCTGTATAATATATAATGTCAGCAAAAGTTGCTTTATGATTAAGCCGAACTGCGTAAGCAAAATAAATTAGGATAACAAACAAAAACGTAAACATCATGAAAGATACACAGACACAGATTGAATTCAGGATTCGCGCCTATGGCCGCACAGAATTAGCCCAACTTTATTGTCCCACATTGACTCCCGGTGCCGCCTACCGCAAGCTCCGCCAGTGGATAACCCTAAGTCCCGGCCTCACCGCCCGTCTCGAGACGTTAGGCAGCGGCAAGTCGCGCACATGGACACCCGCCGAGGTAAAAGAGATTGTTGATGCGCTGGGAGAGCCGTAAAATAATAAGGTGCCATATAAAGTTACGGCATTGCAATAACACATTCTGTGTTTTATTGATGTGTGGCTCGTCTGATATGTTTTCTTTGCCATCAGAAAAAACTTTTTAAGGAAATGTTTTATAATCTGCAATAAAAAAAATAACTTTGCGATAAATTCAATCTTATATTGTAATAAGGTAATATAAAATCTGATTCAATCAGTTTTTAATGAGAATCGTAAAATTCAATTTTATGGAAAAAGACAATATCATTATATATAATACAGAAGATGGTAAGGCAAAGGTGATTTTGTATGCTAAAGACGGAAACATTTGGATGAGCCAGAATCAGTTGGCTGAACTTTTTGCCACCTCTGTTTCAAATATAAGTATGCACATAACTAATATATTGAAAGATAATGAGTTACAGGAAAATTCAGTTGTTAAGAATTACTTAACAACTGCCACTGATGGTAAAAAATACAATGTAACATTTTACTCTCTAGATATGATATTGGCCATTGGATTTAGAGTAAGAAGTAAACGTGGAACACAATTTCGTATTTGGGCAAACCGGAATTTGAAAGAGTATATGGTCAAAGGATTTGTCATGGACGATGAACGATTGAAGGATCCTGATGGACGACCTGATTATTTTGATGAATTGCTTGAGCGTATACGTGAAATACGAACAAGCGAAAAGCGTTTTTATCAGAAAATACGTGATTTACTTGCATTAAGTAGTGATTATGATAAAACGGATAAGGCCACACAGATGTTTTTTGCTGAAACGCAAAATAAGTTGCTTTATGCTGTTACGAAACAGACTGCTGCTGAAATAATTGTAAGTCGTGCGGATGCTTCACTACCTAATATGGCTTTGACTTCATGGAAAGGTAGCGTGGTACGTAAACAAGACATTTACATAGCAAAGAATTATCTTCGAAAAGATGAAATTGATTCATTGAACCGATTAACCGTATTATTCTTAGATTCAGCTGAATTGAGGGTAAAGGACCACAAAGATTTAACATTAAGTTTTTGGAGAAATAATGTTGATGCATTACTTACTTTCCAGAATAAAGATGTTCTGAAAAATGCGGGATCAATATCAAATAAAAAAATGGAGCAAATCGTAAATGCCGTGTATGAAGATTTTAATCAACGTAGAAAATCTTATGCTGCTTTTATAGAAGATAAAAAAGAAAATGATGAATTGAAGGCTTTGGAGTCTGAAATAAAAAAGCGTAAAAAGGATAAGTCTGAATTAAATTAATGGTTGTAAAGCATTAATTCTCAGTGTGATAAATTTATAACAATTTGCGCTAATTGCTAAATCTACAAAAACTGTATTTCGTTGAGTCCACATTACTTAAATTGAAATTATTATGCAAGACCGTAGACTATTATATAGACAATTTCAAGAGACCTTTCCAATAGAGAGCTTGAAGGACATGACATTGGATGAATATACAAATCTTGATAAAGCAAGTTCGTTCTGTTATTGGCTAGAATTTAGAACGTATGAATTGGGTTCTATCAGAGGTGGATCTACATACAAATTTGGTATATTCAAATTTAATAAGGCTCCAACTGATAATAAACAAATGTATTCTCATGATGAGAGTTATTCTTGGTATAGCCGTTTGGGTAACACTGCTATTGAAGTATTTGCATTAATTAAAAATACTATTATAAAAATAGTAAAGTTTGCACAACTTGGGGATTGGAGTAAAATAGAAAATTTAGAAATGGAGAAGGTGTTGGGACCACTGATTATATGGAAAATAGCATTTCTTTATTCTAATGAACGACTTTTGCCTATATACGATAAGGATGGTTGGCTTGTTCCGTTGGCAGAACATTTTGGACTGTCTGCTGCAAAAAAATCTTCAAGAGTAGAACAATAAAAAACGTTGACAGATATTAGTAAAGACACAGATTTTGTAAAAAATCTAAATGATATAGTTGTTAATATTTTTGTAAATCATAGATAATGGATTCAAATATATCATATTTTAACAGAGTAGATGCTTTTGTTAAGCAATTAAGAATAATAACTCCTGATTATTTGTCTCAGCATTTAACAGGATATATTTACCACGATATGATTTGTTATAGGGATGCGGACAAAAACTGGTTTTCTAAAGAATATATTGCAATTTTAGATGATGAAGCAACAAATCAAATAGGGGTCAATCAACAAAACAAAATGTATTTAGTCCAAAATACGGATATGATAGATTCCTATCTGTATGAATTGCTTAAATCTTTAGATGAAAATTTATGTGATGTACCATATGAAAATGATAAAGATGAAGAATATCTGAAAGATAAAATTGCCGAATGGAAAGAATTAGTTCGTAGACGGTATAATAAGGAAGAATATATTAATGTATTTATGTGGAGTTTGCTATGCCTAGAAAAAAATGACGCCATAAGAGCATCGGTAGAAATGTATGCTAGAAAAGCTCTTAATTTAACATCGTCTTACAACTTTGCGGAGTTCTCTATGGATGGAATGTCTTTTGAGATCGTAGACTTTAATAATCGTAATGTTAGTTTAAAATCAATTCATGGTATATGGAGCAATTTTACAAGATATGGTAAACACAAAAATATTATGCCGAATCAAAAATCAATTACTATTCCAAATAAAATTTATTGGTTTGGTAGTTTTAATATCACTGAAATAGGTAGAAATGTATTTGACTCTTTAAAAGATACCGAAGTTATTTATCTTCCTAATTCAATCCGAAAAATTGAATGGAGCTTTTGGCAATGTGAAAAATTAAAAAGAATAGAAGTTGAGCATACATATAATAATCCTTCTTTCAAAAGCATAAATGGTGTTTTATATAATGGAGATGGAACCACACTTTGTGCCTATCCTAACTCTTATGCTGAAATTTATGAGATACCTGAAGGTGTTTTAACAATAAAATCAAAAGCATTTAAATCTTGTAATAAGATTAAAACATTAGTATTACCATCCACATTAACTAAAATAGAAGTTAATGCATTTTATCGATGTGAAAATTTAAAACAGATAATTTGTAATACTTCTAAATCTAAGCTATTGTTTGAAGGCTTTTGGGGAGATTATGGTAACGTGCAATTGAATTGGTATTTTAAGAATGATATGTAAATAAAATAATATTATCACCTATAAATAATTGGGTTAAAGGGTTAGTCTGGATAAGGCTGTTTAGTGGGAAGGAAGCCAATATACTAATGAAAGCGACGGTAAATGCCCTCAAGCCTTTCTTTTGATAAAATTTGCAGAATTGAAAATCAGCGAAGCTAAATCGTCTGCCATACAAAATAATTTTATAACTTTGCTCTCGGTAATCATAGCGATTATTGTTTGTAATACTTTGTAATTCAGCACAATAAAGTTACAACAATTTTCGCTAATCACCAAATTTACACGCATTTACAATTCGTCGAACTCACGTTACTTTAGTTCTGTCACATACAATGCATAATTGTAACATTTGTTTCTCTTCTTATGTATGCGACTACATGTATACGCGAGTTCTGGATAAAATGAAACTAGTCGTTTTAATATTATAATAAATAATGAGAATTAAATGTTAAAATAATGTTTCTTGTATGGATATTAATATATTATCACTATCTTTGTAAATAATAAAAGTTCATTTTTAATCTTATATTATGCCAATAGCATTTCTAATATTAGAAATTAAAAGTGGACTCTTAAAAGAGTGTTTATATAAATTAATTCAGATATTTTTATGGAGAGATTATGTTTGTGAAAGACAAAAATACATTAATTTCTTATTTTAGATGTATGTTTAATACAATAATTTTTTAGTATTTTATTAGATGCTATTTTTATTATATATATACAATAGTTATTGAAATCTTTGAATAAGTAATATAGAAAATATTAACTGAAATAAATTATCATATTATGAAAAAAATCTTTTGCATAATTTTTAGTTTGTATATTTTGCAAAGTTCATTTGCAGTGCCGTTAAGGACTGTACTTTTAGAACTTAATCAAAATGAGGATATTTATTGGGGCGAATATTTGTCTAATGTTAAAATTTCAGGATACAAATATATTTGTATTTTAGAAAATACTAAAACAAAAGAGTTCACTTTAGTTTGGAATGGAGAACGAAAAATTGTTTCAGATGATTGTATTTGGCTTTCATATATTGATCCAAATGATTTTAAAAAATGTATATTTACATATAAAGTGGGAGATAATGAATATTTACAATTTGAAGATAGAACTTTTGGACCTTATGAATATGTTTATATTAAAGGGTGTTATCCTATGATGTCTAGTGATTGGACAAGCTGTAATACCAATTATATAAATCGTTGTGAATTTGTTTTTAAACAGATGGGAGAATACTATGTTCATGACAATGATGGTACAATATACAAGGAATCTGATGGCAAGTTTGAATTTATAAGTCCAAATAAGAAACATCATGCAAAGTTGTCTAAAGACAAACGAGTTATGACAATAGATGGAATTAATCATCCCCTTCCGATTCCCAATAATGCAAATGTTGATAAAGCCAATGCTAAAGTCTGTTTATTTAATGATGGGACTTGTTATTTTTCACAATATGACAGTGAAAACATAGAAGAATTATGCTATTACATAACTCCAGATAGAATAGAAATAATAAATACAGAGAAGGATTATTTTGATTTAGATAGTCATACCATAAAATCACAATCCGTATTGTCATATTATAACGAACCTTTCCGCTCAGATGGTTATACTGAGTTTTTATTGCAAGATAAAGATAAAAAACATGTTTTTATGGCTAAATGGAATTATGATTATGTTCTGATTGATGGTAAGAAATATGGAAATAAATGTCCAATAGAAGCTTTTTATGATGAAAATGATAATTCGTTTGGATGGGTTGTGATAGAAAAGAGTGAAATTGTTTTATACACGTTGAAATTATAAAATAATAACAATGTATTTTCTTATATGCATATTATTCTCAATATCTAGTTTCTTTTCCACATATAATATAGAAACAATGAATGCAATTAATTATTTTAATAATCATGCAGTGGTTAATAAGACACTAGAAAGATATTTGACAACTGAGAATGTTATTCGTGCAAAAAGTATTGTTGCTCCTGAAGTTGCCATGTATTCAATGGTTGAGGATGTCATAGAATACAGAACTTTATTTCTATTTTATATTCAATTTGGCTCTGCCGATTTTAGTATAGGTAAGTTTCAGATGAAGCCATCTTTTGCAGAAGAAATTGAAAAAATAGTAATTAAAAAGTTTGGTGCTAAGTATAGGATATTAAAAATAAGAAGTAAAAATAATAAGGAAATAAGAAAAATTCGTTTGGATCGGCTGATGAATGTAAATTGGCAGTGCATATATTTGTCTGCATTTATAGATATAGCTAGTGAAATCTCAAAAAAAAGACATATAAATAAAGATTATGAAGTAAGATATTGGGCTACATTATACAATTCTGGAATAAATTCCAGTCATAGTTATATTATAAAAAGTATGAAGAAAAAACAATTCCCAATGAGCAGACAATTTAATTATGCTGAAGTCGTACAAGAGTTTTATGATTATTTTAAATGTAAATCGGCGCAGTAAATATAGTTTTGATAAATATTTTATAGTGCCAAAATTAACGAGAAGCGGAGACGATGCTTCCACTCTCCGAGGATTTCATGCTGTTTGTGACATTTATACTACATATCATCCATTGACAGTGCCTTGTAGAATATGTCATGCCCCTTGAACTCGCTAGTGGCACGCAGAAAAGCTGCTGCTTTTTGTTTCAGCACCTCTATGTCAATGTTTGCAGCTTTACGTTTACCTCGAAAAAAGTATCTTCATTGTTCAGTTCGTTCTCGGCCACAATGTCAATTTTATTTTCACCTTTGCAGTCCCACCATCCTCCAATCCGTGTATAGGTTTGACATTCAATCAGCACGCGTCTGAAATAGTGTTTGAGCATTCTTTATTCCTTTTGTTTTAACTTCCGAAACAGCCGTTTACAAAATGGTTGTTTCGCTACTGCAAATATAGCGTATTTTCCTGTAATGATGTTATTCGGCTTTATAATTCTGTGAAAGTATCGCAAGTGGCGTGTCGTATTACGAACTGGCGGACGGCTGAAATATTTATAATAGGTATTAGCTGAAAATCGAAAATTCTTAGTATGAACGCCAGTTTTTTATAAACATAGCCATGCTTTCTTATCCTTTACAACCAACAATCCTCTCAAACCTTTCGTAACCTGCAGCAATCTGCAAACGCGAAATTGGTTGTTGTATCTTTGCAATGTCGAAAGGAACAAGGCGGCACGGACATTAAAGCCACAGCCGGCAGGCGGAAATGAACGTAGCGGCAGTTCTGGAAGGCATGAGAGATAATAAACAAAATGAATGTCCGCAAGTTGCCAATCAATAAATTCGATGTTTAAAGTTCGCCCTATACGTACATGCGCAAAGTTCGAGCCTGTCAAAGAGTC
>ERZ779697.344-NODE-344-length-24858-cov-4.54385_pt1 | contig 24858 bp, 23 predicted proteins | sample MGYA00511881_ERZ779697 | MGnify/ENA primary metagenome ERZ779697 (study PRJEB29588, sample SAMEA2148105) | human gut metagenome | biome: human gut; feature: human-associated habitat; material: faeces | place: Denmark | collected 2008/2010 ... | reverse complement strand
CTCTTGGAACCATATAAACAACTGTACTACAATATTTTAATTTATAGAACTCCTCTATAATAAAAAAGGGATGCAATATGGTTCTTTAAAACAAAACTTACAAGCATCTTTGGATTTAGCCAATTTATATATTAAAGCTGGTAATCAAGCTGATGCAATAAGTTATTATAGTCTCTATTCAAATTATGTTGATTCGTTAATGAAAAATCAGATTGTAGAATATGGAGACTTTATGTCCGGCATGGAACGTATGCTTGATGTTGAACGTAGAAATGCAGATTTGACATCTTCGCGTTTACATCTTGTCATATCATTGTTTGTTCTGATATTATGTATAATCATTTTTTGTCTTGTCTTAGCAAAAATATACCAGAAACGTAAGAAAAAGTATTTAGAGCAGCAAGAGCGAGTAAGGCGATATCGCCGTGAACGAAGTTTGAAAGAACAGCAGCGTTCACAACAAAACAAACAACGTATAGAACTTCTTGAAAATGAACTGTCAGATTCAAATAAGATGTTGTCAGAACTCCATCAAAAGCTTATTCGCAATGAAACGGAGATGCTGAGATATAAAGAAACTCTATATGCCTTTGAGCAAAAACACCAAGAACTGTTAGTAGCCGACTTGGCTGATACAGATGTATATAAACTATACCACAATCCAATGGCCTCTCCAACTTCAGCAGATTATCATAAACTTGCCGAAGTATTAAATAGAACTTACAATAATTTCACATTTCGTCTGAAAAATTTTTATCCTGATATTAATAATACTGAAATGTGGTTTTGTTGCATGGTTAAGATTGGGCTTTCTGCAAAAGAAATATGCAATATATATCCTTATTCAGCCAGTTCTTTGAGTATGGCAAAATCGCGCCTTTATAAAAAGATGTTTAATAAGAAAGGTTCATCAAAGGATTTTGATATGTTTATCCGTAATTTCTAAGTGTTGTGTAATATGTTGATTTCCAGAACGTTATAATGTCATATGCTGATTTTGTGAAATTTAGTGAAACAAAATATGTGTCTAAAGTTTTTTACTTTTTGTACTTTTGGAAAAAAATAAAGCTATGAAAAGATTTATATTAACATTATTCACATGTGTAATAGGCATATTCGTTATAAATGCAAATGTAGTGTTTAACACTCGTCTCTTTAAAATGATAATTTGTGAAATATATGATAAAACGGACTGTGATAAAGGACGTTCAGCTACTTATTTTCCACAGCTATATCAGTCAGATGAATATATCTCTGTTCAATCTGAATTTAAGGATTATGAGAATGTGCATATAATGATTACAAATGCACAAGGTGATGTTGTAAAAGATGAATATATTTATGTAGTGGCTAAAGATGAAAATCTTTATTACATAGGAGATTTGGGTTGTGGGGAGTATGTAATTAGTTTTGAAACAATTGAATTTGTTATGATTGGAAACTTTGATGTTAAGTGAAAAGGCCTAATACATGATTGATAAATTTCATTGTATTTGTTTACACGCAAGAAAATCGGTTTTATAACCTTAATAAGAGTTAGCTAATATATGTTTAATTAAAAATGATGATTATGAAAAAAATGTATTTTTTATTATTGACATTGTTTCTAGTATGTGTAATAGGATGCTCAAATGATACACATAATGTTTTAGATTGTAACGCAGAGGAGTTAAAGGAGAATCCATATGATTATTTAGGCGAGATTCATAATGCTTGTATGGATTCTATAAAAGAAATTGGAATCGCAGAGTCTGAACTGTCAAATTATGTTATTGGTTTTATTGAAAGAAGAAAAACAATTTTTAATATAACGAATATTCGTGATATTAGAAACTATCGTGAAATATGTGATAATACTTTAAAAATAGGAAGAAACATGCTTGTTTCAAAAACCCGTGGTGGTGATGTTGTTGATTCTATTTTACAGAAAATCCCTTTAAGTTGGAAATCTTATGTTGTAACTTTGTTAGAAATCGTAGATAATTCTTATGAAGATACAGTTTCTTTAAGAAAAGATTTTTTTATTGTGGATAACAAGATTATGAATGACAAGAATTTGTCAAATACAGATAAGGCTTGTCTTCTTTGTTCTAGTTCAGTAGCTAAAGCTAGCTATATTTATAATAAATTTAATGTTAAGACAAGAAGTTCAAATAAAGGAGACAATATTGTTAAGTCTGATCTATTGGGAGCACTTGGGGGTGTCGTAGAATATGGTCTTGCAGGTACATCGACAGGACTTGTTTTCGGACCTGGAGGAATTGCGCTTGGTCTTATTGGAGGAGCTGGCCTAGGTGCCATGATTAGTAGTGGATTTAGTGGGATTTTTGGTTGAAAATAATGATTGTATTTAAAATTGTTATCACTATTTTACTGCTTGCAGCGAGTATATATTTTGATGTATATAATAGAAAAAGCGATTTTGTTAAGTTAGTCTTTTACATATCTTTTCTGACAATGCTCATACGTGTATTGGAAGATATTTTAAATTGGCACGAATTTACTATAATCGCAATTTGCTTGCTGATATACGTAGGAATATTACTTGTTGCAAGAAATATAAAAAAGAGAAAATGAAAGATAATCATAGATTCGATAAATATAGAAGTTGATCAACTACCATCTGAAATCGCAATATGGACACAAAATCCTATGGAAAAACAAGAAGTTATATTTTCTGTTATGCGTAAAATCAAGTTCCTGATGGTTATAATAAAATATAAACAATGTTCTAGCAAGGAATTCTAGAACAACAAAATTACTTATTATGAAAAAATTTTGGTTAAAAATTATGCTGATATCAGCTTTGGTATGTGGATCTTGTTTTACATTTCCACAAAATGTTTGTGCAAGTACAGTTCAAGACATGTTTGAACATGGACATTTGCGTAGTGTAAATTGGAAATTACAAATAGGAGATTTTACATTGACATGCGTAACAACGAGGGAAGGACAAACAATTATTTATACAACAGATGTAAATGGAAATAAAATAAGTGAAACTGTTGTACAATAAGTAATCGCATTATCAAATAATCAGTACACTGACATTACGTCAGTGTACTTGATTGAATTAATACATTATTTTATATGAAATCAAAATTGGTTATCTTGTTGTATTTCTTTATCAACTGCTTTACACTTTCAGCCCAAACAACTGACAGCGTGATAATGAGTATTGTTTATACATCTGAATACAACTATTCAAAATATAGAAAGTCTGACCATTGTGATATGATGCGTCTTGACGTAGGAAAGCGTTCATCACACTTTTTCAGCGACTATTTTGAGCAGAAACTGGCAAAGATGGACAGCATGAATATGAGTGGAAGTATAAGCATAATGCGTTTGGAAAAAGAGACGCGCGCCCTTGAAGTTGGTCAGACCTATGGCATTTATAAGAATTTTCCGTCAGACGGACTATTGACTTACACTGAGGATATACTTGACAACAGATTTGTTTGTGAGGAGGATATGCCACAAATAAACTGGAGTATTGTTGAAGGTGATACCGTTATCTGCGGTTACGGGTGTTTAAAGGCTGAAGGAGAATTACGTGGACGCAAATGGAATGTATGGTTTGCTCCTGAAATTGCTGTAAGCGATGGCCCATGGAAACTTTGTGGATTGCCCGGACTGATATTGCAGGCTGTTGATACGGAAAACATTTTCTCGTTCAGATGTGTGGGTATAGAGAAGTCTGAGGGCAAAGCCTTAAAGATGGTTAACAGAAAATATGAAAGGTGTACGCCGGAAAAGTTATATACAATTAGTACAAAATTTCTTTCGGATCCTTTAACTTATATGCGTGACATATATGGACTTATAATTCCGCAAGAAGTTATAAACCAATTTGTTCCTGAAGCTAATGCCAAGGCGAAGTTGCATTTTCTAGAGTATTATGACAAAGAATAAACAATATATATCAACTGTTATCGATATATATATTATATCACTGTTGCGAATATTGTAGTATTATGAAATAGATGTAATTCTTTGACGTGTATGGCATTTAATGTCTCATTTTAATAAATGATGATTATTTTTTAGTATATTGTTATGCATCATATCAGGATATTTAGTACTTTTGCCTACCATCTATTGGTGAGATGGAAGCTAAACTTAATGATAAAATAAAGCGTATTCAAAACATCTATTATAAAAATAATATATATGAGAAAATACATCTTATTACTTTTTCTATTGCAGTTTGTTGTCATGTCTGCCGAGACTGCCGACAGCGTTATGCTGCACATCGTATATAATACAACTTATGCCACATACGGCAACGGACATAAAACTCATGACGTTATGGCATTGGATGTGGGGCGTACCATGTCTCATTTTTATAGCGAGGCTCAAAGGCTGCGTGACGAGCAGATGAAAAAGATAAATGAAAGCAATCTGCCGCCCGACATAGCCATAAGCAGCGCAAAGAACGTGAGCGGAGGCGGTTTGCAATGGCATGTATGCAAGCGCCCTTCAGGTGGTGACAGCATAACATTTTACGACACGTTTGGATTAGACGGAGTGAAATACTCTGTGGTTGACAACCGGCAGCAGTGGCATATCGAAGATGGTGATACCACTATATGCGGATACAGTTGTGGCAAGGCATGGACAGACATAGGCGGACGGCGATGGACTGCATGGTTCACGGCAGACATTCCGGTAAGCGACGGCCCATGGAAACTGCGCGGACTGCCGGGACTCATACTCAAAGCTGTTGAATCAGACGGAATATATTCATTCTGCTGCACATCAATAACAAGCGGAAACGGAATGTTGGTGGATATGCCTTCGGGAAATTATACAGATTGCACATACGATGAATACAAAACGCTTTATTATAAATATAACGACGACCCAATACAGTTCCTTGTCACCCGTACCGGCAACTCGCTGCCCATTCCCAGCAGTAAACGGAAGAGCGCGATAATATCAATAGACGAAAAACCGTTTACGCACTGATTACGTCCCGCTTTCTGCGCCTTTTGCGTTATGACATACACTTGTCGCGCTACAAAATTTAAAGTTTTAAACATATAGGGAGACAATGCCACGACAAATTGGATTACAACTCAATGAAGAGAGGCTGATAATATGTTGATGCATTGCATAAAAATAATAAGCTAAGATATGAGAACATACATGATGACATTCTTGTTGTTGTCGTTTATTACACTGTCTGCCTCCACAGCCGACAGTGTTCGACTTAGTGTAACATATCAGGTGCGATATGCTAACGCAGAAGGTGAAAACGAGGCTAAACAGGACTTGATGAAACTTGACATAGGCAACAATGCGTCACACTTTTACAGTTGGATGAACAGAATGAGAGAAGCCCTGATGGACAGCATGAATGCTACAGGGCAAATAAACTTAGAGAAGATACGCAAGCAGGTTAAGCCATATCAGAGCGGGCAGGCGTATCACATTTATAAGAACATTCCGTCACATGGAAGATTGGTGTATGTCGACAGGGTGCTGATAGATTTCTTTAAATATGAAGAAGACATGCCACATATAGAATGGAATCTGACAGAGAGCGACAGCACCGTGGCTGGCTATAGATGCCAAAGCGCTGTGGGCGAATTGCGCGGGCGCAGATGGCACGTATGGTTTACCACCGACATACCCATAGCTGACGGCCCGTGGAAATTATGCGGCTTGCCTGGACTGATACTAAAGGCTACTGACGAAACAGGAACATTCTCGTTTGTATGCACAGCCATAGAAAAAGGCGACGGACGGCAGTTGGCAGTCGACAAGCAAAAGTATGTAGACTGTACTCCTCTGGAACTGCAAGATATCTACAAGGAATACTTTGCCAACATAAAACTTTATATGGAAAAGGTAAACGGTGTTCCGTTCACCAAACATTATATGGAAACAGGAAACACTGAAGCATTGAAGAAAAAGCCGGTGAATCTGATGGAGACATACAGGCCTTAACCCTTCATCCTCAGTAATGAAACTGCTTATGATTATATGAAAAATAAATTATGCCCAATTATGAAAAAGATATTTGTCCTGATTTTACTTATAATCCCTCTACTGCTTAATGCCCGGACATTTACGGGCGTTGTTAAGGATGAGGGCGGTAAGCCGCTCCCCGGAGTGTCGGTTATGCTTAAAAGCACAGCAGGACGCATAAGGGCATACGCCATAACGGCTAAGACGGGAGCCTTTACGCTGAAGCATGAAGGAGAAGACGGACAAACCGACTCGCTCGTATTCAGAAGTATGGGCTATGCCACAGTGACGCTGGCTGCAAAGACATATAAAGACGGATGGACAATAACCATGAGGGAAGAAGTTTTCGCGCTGAAAGAAGTGAAGGTGAAACCGGACAAGATAACACAGCGCGGCGACACGATAGACTATCTTGTAAGCAGTTTCCGTCAGAAAAACGACCGCTCGATAGCCGACGTCATATCACGTATGCCCGGAATGGAAGTTGGAAAAGACGGCAGCATAACATATCAGGGCAAAAGCATCAATAAGTTTTATATTGAAGGCATGGACCTCATGGGCAGCAAATATGGCGTAGCGAGCAACAACATAGATGCCGGCAAGGTGAAGAAGGTGCAGGTGATGGAGAATCATCAGCCTGTGAAGACACTTAAGGATGTTGTGTTCAGTGACCAGGCTGCGCTTAACATCGTGCTCGATGAGAAGGTGAAGGATATGTGGCAAGGAGAGCTGTCGCTTGGCGGAGGCGCCACTCTGCAGGGAAAGACAGACGCATTGTATGACAGTCGGGCACTGGCAATGCTATTTTCGCGCAAGATGCAGAGCATATCAATGTATAAGTGCAACAATACAGGCAAGGACATAAGCAGCGAAGTTGGCTCATTGGCATCGCTCGAAGAGAGCGTGCCGACTGCGGGCGGACTGCTTTCAGGTATTGGTCTGGGCAGAACAGGACTTGACGAAAGCCGCACCATGTTTAACAACACACATATACTTGCCACCAACTGGCTGTTTAAGACGGCGGCAGACAACGACCTGCGACTTCAACTTACGGGGCTGTTTGACAAGAGCCTGGAGCGGCAGCAGTCGCAGACCGTTTATACCGACTTAGGCAGCGGAGCCGTGATAACACAGGACAACGACGCACGGGCATACCGCAACGAATATGAAGGCGAGCTGATGTATAAAGTGAATAAAGACCGGCTATATCTTGTAAACACCCTTAAAGGGTATGCCGACTTTAACCGCAGCCTCGGTACATCTGTACTTAACGGACGGACAACGCAGCAGAGCGTAAGACCGCGTGAAAGATATGTGGCAGACAATCTGCGTTTCATTAAGAATTTTTCAGGCGGAAACAGTTTTTCGTTAAGTTCAGCTGCCGCTTATCATTATAAGCCCGGAACGCTGCTCATATCAGACGGATCGGCAGAGACGCTCAACATAGGTCAGTTAGACTGGAAAACTTATACAAATTTCAGACACAGATTGTGGTTGCTGAATATTACATATACCATAGGATTTGACCTGAAACGGCAGAACATTGACGTAGAAAACGCGGTGAACACAGCTACAGATAAGTATGATGAATATAGAGCTTACGTATCTCCTGACATAAGCATCAAGACACACGACGTAAGTATCAGTCTTAATGTGCCGATAAACTGGCGCTATCGCAGTCTGAATTCGCTGTCGGCACATAAGTTTACGGCAGACCCATCACTCTATTTCAGCTATGAGCCAACGGCGCGATGGCAACTTACGGCAGGCGGCTCATATTCATGGATGCCGCAGGACGCGCTGACATCCATGCCGACGCTGGTGTTCACCGACTATATAACAGCGCGTCGCGGCAACGGACAGCTTGACTATATTGACGCTTTCGTATTGAATGCCGCTGCAAGATACAAGAACGTGATAAGCGGATTTTTTGCCAATGGCGGAATAGTTTACAGCCGTATGGGCAACATGCTGATGTATAAGGGTGAACTCGTAGATAATATTTATTGCAGCACTCCGTCAGGCCAACGCTCATCCGTAAGTATGATTACGCTTAACGGCTCGGCAAGCAAGAGCTTCGACTGGGCCGGTCTGTTGCTTAAATTATCTGCACGTCAGACATGGAACAACTACAGCATGTTCATAAATGACAATGTGCAGCCATTCAGAATGGAAAGCAGCGAGATAAAGCTCAACATCTCTATAAAGCCTCTGTATTGGCTTTCTGCCGACTTGACGTCTTCACTAAACCGTAACCATCAGACCAATCAGGAGAGTACAGACAGTTATGACAAGACATTATGTTATTTTACCAATAAGCTACGCACATATATCATGCCAGGCAACTGGATAATTGAGCTTGACAACGAGATGTATCACAGCAACGACGAATCGGTGTCGACAACATTGTTTTCCGACCTTTCGGTAACATACAAGACACGACACATTGAAATAGGTGCAGCCTGTCATAACCTGTTTGGCAAAGATCTGTTTGAGCGCCGATATTTCACAGACACACAACGCATATATACATCCACCCGTCTGCGTCCACGAGAAATATTGTTCAAGGTACGTTTCAGTTTGTAGTGACAGAATGGCCGTAAGAATTTAACGTATTGCTGATAAAAACGGAATCGTCATTAGTATTGAAATTGTATTTTTGCTTTATATAAAACGGATTTTAGTACTATTTTTCGCTAATAGAAAATAGAAATGCGGCTGAAAGTATGTATGCGCAAAAAAGTAAAAATATATATGAACTAATGACAGATTTGAAGTAAATGTGATGGCATCTGAAAAAATAAGAGGGTGAGGCTAAACAATCAGCCCCACCCCTCTTATTTTTGTATTGCTCAATAATAACGAACTGTCGGATAATAATTAATTGCTATTCGAACACCTCTTCAATACCTCCTGCGCTATAGTCGTCGAATTCAGAAACGCAGGGGTTGAAATCTTCAGGTATGTCAAACTTCTCATTAGGGTCGTATCCCAGTGAGCGGTCGGCAAACACTTTCTTCATATAATAAGCCCAGATAGGCAAAGCCATGTTGGCACCCTGTCCCATCCTGGTAGAATCGAAATGTATGTCGCGGTCTTCACCGCCAACCCAGCATCCGCTTACCAAAGACGGTGTGAAGCCCATAAACCATGCATCTGCATTGCGGTTGGTAGTACCTGTCTTGCCTCCCATGTCACATTCAATCTTATATTTATATCTCATTCGGCTTCCCGTTCCGCCATCCATAACGGCCTTAAGCATTTCGAGCATCTTATAAGCACTCTCTTCGCTTATAACCTCGTTCATGCGCGGCTGGAATGTGGCTATCACGTTGCCGTCGTTATCCTCTATCTTTGAGACAAACATCGGCGAACAGTGTATGCCGTGGTTGGCAAACGTGGTGTAAGCGCTCACCATCTCGCATACAGACGCTTCATTAGGACCAAGACAAAGCACGATGGACGGATATACACCGTAAGTGTTTATGCCGAAATCGCGCAGTATGCGCAAAAATTCCTGAGGATTGATACGGCTCATAAGATAAGCCGAAATCCAGTTGTTCGACTGTGCCAATCCCCATTTCAGCGTCACCATCTGTCCGTATCTTGACCTACTGCTGTTTCGAGGAGTCCAGTTGCCGTAAGAGCGCTGAACATTGGGTGCCACATCGCATGGCGACATACCGTTAGACATGCTCAAGGCATAGAGGAACGGCTTTATGGTAGAACCGACCTGACGGCGTCCTTGTGTTGCCATGTCGTAAGTAAAATGAGTAAAGTCTACACCGCCTACGTAAGCTTTCACGGCACCGTTGCGTGGGTCCATGCTTACAAAGCCAGACCGCAGGAAAGACTTGATATAACGTATAGAGTCGAGCGGCGTCATAACCGTGTCAACATCACCATGATATGTAAATACAGACATCTCAACCGGAGTTCTGAATGCTTTCTGTATTTCACTTTCTGTAGCTCCCTGCTCTTTCATTGCTCTGTATCTTTCGCTCTGACGTATAGAGCGGTTAAGTATGCTTCTTACCTCAGCCGCCGTAAGTGCGTTGGTAAACGGAGCATTAGGCTTAGTCCTGTTTTCCTTTGTGAATGCCGGCTGAAGATATTTTCCCACATGCTGAAGAACTGCTTCTTCGGCATATCTCTGCATGCGTGAATCTATGGTGGTGAAAATCTTTAAGCCGTCTGTGTAGACATTATATGGTTCACCATTCTTCTTAAAGTTCTTGTTACACCAGCCGTAAAGCGGGTCGGTTTCCCAGGCAAGCGAGTCAATGGCAAACTGAACATGGTTCCACGAAGGATAATCTTCAATCTTCGGTTTCTTTGCCATAATATACTGTCTTAGGAATTCGCGGAAGTAAGTGGCAATGCCGTCTTTATGATCAACACGATGAAAGTTGAGTGCCAATGGCTCGTCATGAGCTTTCTGGTATTCTTCGTTGGTAAGGTATCCGGCTTTAAGCATCTGCCCCAACACGACATTGCGGCGTTCAGTACATCTTTCAGGATATCTTACAGGATTAAAATAAGAAGGATTCTTGCACAAGCCGATAAGTGTGGCCGACTCTGTGAGAGTAAGATTCTTCGGGTCTTTGTCGAAATAGACATCCGCTGCAGTCTTTATGCCCACTGCGTTATGCAGAAAGTCGAAATAATTAAGATACATCGTTATTATTTCTTCTTTCGTGTAGAAGCGTTCCAACTTGACGGCAATAACCCACTCTATCGGTTTTTGCAGCAAGCGTTCGAGTGTGCTTTTTGCCGTTGAGGAGTAAAGCTGCTTAGCCAACTGCTGGGTTATGGTAGAACCTCCTCCGGCACTTTTCTGTCCGAGTATTCCACGTTTTACAATGGCACGCGTCAAAGCGATGAAGTCAATACCCGAATGATCATAAAAACGCTCGTCTTCGGTGGCGACAAGAGCCTTTACAAGATATGGCGAAATGCCGTTATAGTCGACATGGACACGGTTTTCACGGTTCATATTATAAGTGCCCAATATCTTACCGTCTACAGAATACACCTGCGAAGCATACCTGCTTATAGGATTTTGCAAGTCCTCAAGATCTGGCATATAGCCAATCCATCCGAACCATATCGAGGTAAAAGCAACCGCCAAAAATACTATAATCACGCAAAGCGCTCCCCAAAGGATACGCACAAATGTTTTTCTCATTACACTTTATTAAAAAACTAATTAGTTGCAAAAATAATATTTTTCTTTTGAAATATCAATCATAAATTAAAAATAATGCGTAACTTAGCGGTCGAATTAGAAACACTACACTAATGGGAAAACATAATTTTGTAACTATTGCTGATTTATCTAAAGAAAAAATTCTTTACATGATAAAGTTGGCACAAGAGTTTGAAAAACATCCTAACAGAGAAATTCTAAAAGGCAAGGTGGTAGCAACGCTTTTCTTTGAGCCGTCCACACGTACCCGCCTCAGTTTTGAAACAGCTGCAAACCGCCTGGGAGCCCGCGTTATTGGATTCAGCGACGCAAAAGTGACAAGTGCCACAAAAGGCGAGACACTTAAGGACACTATATTGATGGTGTCAAACTATGCGGACGTAATTGTAATGCGTCACTATATCGAAGGCGCAGCACAATATGCCAGCGAGATAGCTCCTATTCCAATAATCAATGCCGGTGACGGTGCACACCAGCATCCGTCGCAGTGCATACTTGACCTTTACTCAATATACAAGACACAAGGTACACTTGAAAACCTTAATATTTGCCTTGTTGGAGACTTGAAATATGGAAGAACAGTCCATTCTCTTATAATGGCCATGAGACATTTCAACCCGACATTCCATTTCATTGCGCCGAAAGAACTTGCAATGCCTAATGAATATAAGATATATTGCAAGGAGCACAACATAAAATATGTTGAGCATACTGCCTTTAATGAGAAAATAATCAATGAGGCAGATATATTGTATATGACACGTGTTCAGAAAGAAAGATTCTCTGACTTGATGGAATACGAGAAAGTAAAGAATGTTTATATCCTCAAAAACGACATGTTGGCTAATGCACGTGAGAACATGAAGATATTGCATCCGCTGCCACGTGTGAACGAGATAGAATATGAAGTTGACTCGAATCCGCATGCATACTATATCCAGCAGGCTCAGAACGGACTTTATGCCCGCGAAGCCATTATCTGCGATGTGCTCGGAATGTCTATGGATGAGATAGTAAACGACCAGACTATCATTGAGTGATAATTTAATAAACCTTGCAAGACAATTTACAACAATGAGCAAAAAAGAAAGATTAGTTGCCGCTATTGAAAACGGTACTGTCATTGACCATATACCTTCAGAAAAGACATACGAAGTTGCAAACATTCTTGGACTTCAGAATCTTAAGACGGTTGTAACAATAGGATATAACTATTTGTCAAAGAAAATAGGACATAAAGGAATCATTAAAGTTGAAGATAAATTCTTCACAGACGAAGAAATATCACGACTCTCGGTCGTTGCCCCAAATGTAGTGCTTAACATTATCCGCAACTATGAAGTTGTAGAGAAAAAGACCGTTGAGACTCCTGATGAAATAAAGGGAATAATAAGATGCAACAATCCTAAATGTATCACTAATAATGAGCCCATGAAGACCGTATTCAATGTAATTGACAAAGAAAACGGAATAATAAAATGCCACTATTGTGATAAGGAACAAGATATAAATAAGGTAAAACTCGTATAAGTTTTGGAAGAAATATCTTGCATGCATCAATAATAATATCTATATTTGCATAATATAATAACCAAAGCACAACATTCATATAAAAAGCTAACGTATGGAAAGAGATCAAGTAATTTTCGACCTCATCGAAAAAGAACACCAAAGACAGTTAAAGGGAATGGAACTCATTGCCTCAGAAAACTTTGTAAGTGACGAAGTTATGCAAGCTATGGGCTCATACCTGACAAACAAGTATGCCGAAGGACTACCGGGCAAACGTTATTATGGCGGTTGCGGTGTGGTAGACGAAGTTGAGACATTGGCTATCGAGCGTGTAAAAAAACTGTTTGGAGCTGAATTTGCCAACGTGCAGCCTCACTCTGGTGCACAGGCCAATGCAGCTGTTATGCTTGCAGTATTGAATCCGGGTGACACTTTCCTCGGACTTAACCTCGCTCACGGTGGACATCTGTCTCATGGCTCAAGCGTTAACACATCAGGTATTCTCTATAAGGCTATAGGATATAACCTTAATAAGGAAACAGGACGTGTTGACTATGATGAGATGGAAAAACTTGCCATAGAACATAAACCAAAGCTGATTATCGGTGGAGGTTCTGCATATAGCCGTGAATGGGACTACAAACGCATGCGTGAAATTGCCGATAAAGTAGGTGCGTTACTGATGATAGATATGGCACATCCGGCAGGTCTTATAGCAGCCGGTCTGCTTGATAATCCTGTTAAATATGCTCATATCGTTACTTCTACAACACACAAGACTCTCCGTGGTCCTCGTGGTGGAATTATTTTGATGGGTAAGGATTTTGAAAACCCATGGGGAAAGAAAACTCCAAAGGGTCAGATAAAGATGATGAGCCAGCTGCTTAATAGTGCTGTGTTCCCAGGAATACAAGGTGGTCCGTTGGAGCATGTAATTGCAGCAAAGGCTGTTGCATTTAACGAGGCTCTGCAGCCTGAATTCAAGGAGTGGGCAAAGCAAGTTAAAAAGAATGCGGCTGTATTGGCAGACGAGCTTATGAAACGTGGCTTCACTATCGTGAGCGGCGGAACTGACAATCACTCTATGCTTGTTGACTTGCGTTCTAAATACCCGGATCTTACAGGAAAGGTTGCTGAGAATGCACTTGTTTCTGCAGATATAACAGTAAACAAGAATATGGTTCCTTACGATACGCGCAGTGCATTCCAGACATCAGGAATACGTCTCGGAACTCCTGCAATTACAACACGTGGCGCAAAAGAAGACCTTATGGTTCTTATCGCAGACTTGATTGAGGAGGTTCTTAACGCTCCTGAAGATGAAAATGTTATAGCATCTGTACGTGCAAGGGTAAATGAGACTATGTCTAAATATCCCCTCTTTGCGTATTAACAGATAATTAGTAAGCAAAATATAAGATGGCATGACCAAGGTAAATATTGGTTCATGCCATCTTTTTGTAAAAACATCATATAATTTGCCTGAAAAATCTAATGCAAAAGCTGATATGTGATTATTTATCACATAAATGTAAACTACATAAAAATATTTTAAAAATTTTTATTGTTATATTAAGGCCAACAAACACAAAAAAATTTGGAAGTTTGGATTATTTGTTATAATTTTGCAGCCGATTTAGTCCGCAAAGGCTCAAACAAGTTATGGCACAACGTCATACGCCTTACGGAAAAAACCGTTTAACATAAAAAAATGTACGCAATTGTAGAAATTAACGGTCAGCAGTTCAAGGCTGAACAGGGCAAGAAACTGTTCGTACACCACATGAAAGATGTAAAAGAAGGCCAGGCTGTTGAATTCGACAAGGTACTGCTTGTCGACAATGAAGGTTCAGTACAGGTAGGTGCACCAACCGTAGACGGTGCAAAAGTAGTATGTGAAGTTGTAAACCCTCTTGTTAAAGGTGACAAAGTCATTGTTTTCAAGATGAAGCGCAGAAAAGATTACCGTAAAAAGAACGGTCATCGTGCTCAATTCACTGAGGTACAAATCAAAGAAGTAATCGCTTAAATTTAGGAGGAACAAGAAATGGCACATAAGAAAGGTGTAGGTAGTTCTAAGAACGGACGTGAGTCAGCTTCTCAAAGATTAGGCGTTAAGATTTGGGGTGGACAGAAAGTAATCGCCGGTAACATCATCGTTCGCCAGCGTGGTACAAAACACAACCCTGGTAAAAACGTAGGTATTGGTAAAGATGATACTCTTTACGCTTTGGTTGACGGTGTGGTTAACTTCCACAAGGGTCGCAAAGACAAGAGCGTTGTATCTGTAATACCTGAAGCAGAAGCTTAAACAAAGAATTTTTAATTATTTATTCCAAACAAACACAAGAATCCCATTTCTCACACGAGAATTGGGATTTTTGCCGTTTTTAATAGCTACAAAAGAATATTTTTTTGTAAATTTGCATCAGTTATCATAAAAAATAAATTGTATGCTTACACTAAAACTCATCAGTGAAGAAACTGAACGTGTAATTAAGGGGCTTGAGAAAAAGCACTTTAATGGTGCTAAAGAAGCCATTGACAATGTATTGGCACTGGATAAAACCAGACGCGAGACTCAGCAGAAACTTGACAAGAACCTGCAAGAAAGCAAGCTGTTGTCAGCACAGATAGGTTCTCTCATGAAGGAAAAGAAAACAGACGAGGCCAATGCAATAAAAGAAAATGTATCCAAACTCAAGGAAAGTGCCAAGAATCTGGAGCATCAATTAGATAAGACACAAAAAGAACTTACAGAACTGCTCTGCACAATTCCAAATATCCCTAACGATGATGTACCTGAAGGTAAAGATGCATCAGATAATGTCGTTGTGAAAGAAGGCGGACATATACCTGATTTACCGGCAGATGCATTGTGCCACTGGGATTTGTGCAAGAAATTTAATCTGATAAATTTCGACTTAGGTGTAAAAATTACTGGTGCAGGATTTCCTGTATACATCGGTAAGATGGCAAGATTCCAAAGAGCACTCGAAGCTTTCTTCCTTGAAGAGGCACGTAAAAGTGGATATCTCGAAATTCAACCTCCATATGTAGTGAATGAAGCTTCAGGATATGGAACAGGACAGCTGCCTGATAAAGAGGGACAGATGTATCACTGCAATGTTGACAACCTATATCTTATTCCTACAGCCGAGGTTCCTGTAACAAATATTTTCCGTGACGTAATACTTGATGAGAAGGATCTTCCAATTAAACGTTGCGCATATTCTGCTTGTTTCAGACGCGAGGCAGGATCATATGGTAAAGATGTTCGTGGACTGAACAGGCTTCATCAGTTTGACAAAGTTGAAATAGTACGTATCGACAAGCCGGAACATTCTTATGAATCACTTAATGAGATGCTCGCACATGTTGAAGGACTATGTCAGAAGTTGGAACTGCCATATCACATTTTACGCCTCTGTGGTGGTGATATGAGTTTTACGTCCGCTATTTGTTACGATTTTGAAGTATTCAGCGCAGCACAGAAAAAGTGGCTTGAAGTTTCATCTGTAAGTAACTTTGAAAGCTATCAGGCAAATCGCTTGAAATGCCGCTATCGTAATTCAGAGACAAAAAAGACAGAGCTTTGTCATACATTAAATGGTTCAGCTCTGGCGTTGCCACGTATCGTTGCCACAATACTTGAGAATAATCAGACACCTGAAGGAATAAAAGTACCTAAAGTACTTGTTCCATATTGTGGATTTGAGATGCTTGACGATAAGAACTTCTAAAAAGGGCTTATTGCAGACTTTAAATTTATGGTTTATGGTTTGCTGCCATAAACCATAAATTTATATTAATACCTTAATTTTTTAACTTCTACACCTTAAACAAAATGAACAAAATTATCCGTAAAGAGCAGTTCTCTGAGAACGTATTTCTCTTTGAAGTAGAAGCGCCATTGATTGCTAAAAGCAGAAAAGCTGGCAATTTCGTAATTGTTAGAATAGGCGAAAACGGAGAACGAATGCCTCTAACTATTGCTGATGCAGATACAGAAAAGGGCACAATTACTATGGTAGTGCAAAAAGTTGGTCTGTCATCAATCAAGATGTGTAACCTAAACGTTGGAGACTATATAACAGATGTTGTTGGCCCATTGGGAAATCCGACAGATATTAAGAAATTCGGCACCGTAATATGTGCCGGAGGCGGAGTTGGAGTAGCACCAATGCTTCCTATCATTAAAGCACTCAAAGCTGCAGGAAACAGAGTGCTGTCTGTCATTGCCGGACGTAATAAAGACCTTATTATCCTTGAAAACGAAGTAAGGGAAAACAGTGATGAAACAATAATTATGACAGATGATGGCTCTTACGGGGAAAAAGGAGTTGTTACAATCGGTATAGAAAAGCTCATTAATCAGGAACATATTGACAAGGTATTTGCAATTGGTCCTCCAATAATGATGAAGTTTTGCTGCCTGCTTACTAAGAAGTATAATATTCCTACAGACGTATCACTTAATACAATAATGGTAGATGGTACTGGAATGTGTGGAGCATGCAGACTTACAATTGGCGGCAAGACAAAATTTGTTTGCATAGATGGTCCTGAATTTGACGGCGCATTGGTTGACTGGGACGAGATGTTCAAGCGCATGGGCACATTTAAACGTGTAGAAAAAGAAGAACTTGAGCATTTTGAAGAGCACATGAACGCAACAAAGCCTCATGCAGACCATAAAGGAGAACTTAACATAAATGCAGACGTACAGATTACGGATGAACCTATTGAAGTGTTGACTGACAGAAATGCAGAATGGCGTAAGTCACTTCGTGCATCAATGAAGCCAAAGGAACGCACTGCAATAGAAAGAGTTGTCATGCCTGAATTGGATCCGGCTTATCGTGCAACGACAAGATATGAGGAAGTTAATAAGGGACTTACCAAAGAAATGGCAATGACAGAGGCTAAAAGATGCCTCGACTGTGCAAAACCTACATGTATTGAAGGTTGTCCGGTTAACATAAATATTCCTTCATTTATTAAGAACATTGAACGCGGTCAATTCTTAGCAGCGGCAAAGGTTCTGAAGAACACCTCTGCCCTACCCGCAGTCTGTGGACGTGTATGTCCTCAAGAAAAACAATGTGAAAGCAGATGTATACATCTTAAAATGAACGAACCGGCTGTTGCTATTGGTTACCTTGAGCGCTTTGCTGCCGACTATGAGCGCGAAAGCGGACAGGTGTCACTGCCTGAAATAGGTAAATCCAATGGTATTAAGGTTGCTGTTGTAGGTTCTGGTCCTGCAGGATTAAGCTTTGCAGGTGATATGGTAAAAAAAGGATATGATGTCTATGTATTTGAAGCATTGCATGAAATTGGCGGTGTACTCAAATATGGAATACCTGAATTCCGCCTTCCTAACGAGATTGTAGATGTAGAAATTGACAACCTAAGAAAGATGGGTGTTCATTTTCAAACAGACTGTATCATAGGAAAGACTATCAGTATTGAGCAGCTTGAGAACATTGGATTCAAAGGCATTTTCGTATGCTCTGGAGCTGGTCTGCCTAATTTCATGAATATACCAGGTGAAAACCTTATAAACATAATGTCTTCAAATGAGTATCTGACACGTGTTAATCTTATGGATGCGGCTAATCCTACAACAGATACTCCGCTGAACATTGGCAAGCATGTTCTTGTCGTTGGCGGTGGAAATACGGCTATGGACTCATGCAGAACTGCTAAACGTCTTGGCGCCGATGTAACTTTAGTGTACAGACGCTCAGAAGCAGAAATGCCGGCACGACTTGAAGAGGTTAAACATGCTAAAGAAGAAGGTATCAACTTTATGTGTCTGCATAACCCGATAGAATATCTTGCAGACGAGAATGGTGCAGTAAAACAGGCTGTCTTGCAGGTTATGACATTGGGTGAGCCTGATGCATCTGGAAGAAGAAGTCCTGTACCTGTTGAGGGTAAGACCGTAACTATTGATGTTGATCAGGTTATTGTAGCAATAGGTGTATCACCAAACCCACTCGTTCCAAAATCAATTAAAGATTTGACTCTTGGACGCAAGAATACTATTGTTGTAAACGATGAGATGCAAAGTTCACGTCCTGAGATTTTTGCAGGCGGTGATATTGTCAGAGGCGGTGCAACAGTAATATTAGCTATGGGTGACGGACGCCGTGCTGCCTATAATATGGACAAACAACTCATGAAAGAAAAATAAAAAATGAACGGATTATATACAATCATACTGCTCATACTAAGCAATGTCTTTATGACACTTGCCTGGTATGGGCATTTAAAACTACAGTCATCAGGAATATCAGCAAATTGGCCTGTAATCGGTATAATTTTATTCTCTTGGGGAATAGCGTTTTTTGAATATTGCTGTCAAGTTCCGGCTAACCGTATTGGCTTCCAAGGAAATGGAGGCCCGTTTAATCTTATCCAGCTTAAAGTTATACAAGAGTGTATAAGCCTTTGTGTCTTTGCTGTTATTGCGAATATTTTATTCCAAGGACAGTCTTTACATTGGAATCATGTGTTGGCATTCTTGCTGATAATTTGTGCAGTATATCTTGTTTTCATGAAGTAAAACAACTTCAGGTTATAAAATTAAAATTTATGCCTCTATTATCAGTTAGTGAAAAACTTGAGAAGAAAATCATAAGTCGCTTTCAAAAAGCGATTTATGATTATAATCTTATATGTGATGGTGACAAGATGTTAATAGGTCTGTCAGGCGGAAAAGATTCATTGTGTCTCATCGATCTTATCAGTCGCAGGCTTAAAATTAATAAGCCATCATTTACGGCTGAAGCTCTTCACATAAGGATGGCTAATATAAAATATGAATCAGACTTATCTTATCTAAAAGATTTTTCTGAAAGCAGGGGTATTAAATTTAATGTCATAACAACACAATTTGATTCAATGACAGACAAGCGTAAATCACCTTGTTTTTTATGTTCATGGAATCGCCGTAAACAGTTATTCACTAAAGCACAAGAATTAGGATGTAATAAAATTGCACTAGGTCATCATATGGATGATATAATACACACAACAATGATGAATCTATATTTTCAAGGCAGTTTCTCCACTATGCCTGTACGTTTAAAAATGAGAAAAATGCCATTGACAATTATACGTCCATTATGTCTTGAAGAAGAAAATGACCTGAGACAATATGCATTAAACAACAACTATCAGAAACAAATAAAGCTTTGTCCTTATGAAACAGATTCGCACAGAAGTGACATAAGCATAATGTTTAAGCATATTGAAGAAATGAACAAGGAGGCACGCTATTCGGTATGGAACGCACTTGAAAAAAACGGTAAACTGATAGAAGAATAGCCTAATTTTAGTTAAACAAAAATATTGCCCTACAAAAAAAGATATTTATCTTTTTACTTTCGCCTAAATTACGTTATCTTTGCATATTGAGGTGTAAAATATTTACCTCTGAAAGGTGTATCCAACTTTGTGGCATGACCGCAATTTATATACACAATAAAAACAATAATAATGCAAATATAACCAAGGACATGTTTAATAAACGTTTTTTGTATTTTTTTCTGATTGTATTGTCTACAAACATATCGCTGAATGTATATGGCCAAAAGACAAAGACTGTAAAAAAGACTACAGCAACAGTAAATATTAGTGAACAAGAGCAAGCACAAATGTTATATGAAGCAATGCTTCCGTCTACAGAACAGATAATGATCATAGACAGTGTGATTGCTGACAAAAATGATTTTTTAAGTAAAATTCCATTGACTAAAGAATCCGGATCTGTTAGCACTTATAATAAGTTTTGGAATGTAACAGATCAGCCTTCATCGTATACATATACAAATGAATTTGGTAACAAAATTTATTTTTCAAAGAAAGATGAAACAGGCCATTCTCGTCTGTATACGGCAGATAAGCTTAATGGTAAATGGAATGATATACGGCATATAAAAGATTTTGATGATGAATTTACTGATATCAATAATCCGTTTATGATGTCAGATGGAATAACATTATATTTTGCGGGAAAAAGCAAAAATAATCTTGGTGGATATGACATTTATGTAACAATGTATGATGCAGACTCTACCCGATTCTATAAGCCACAAAATATAGGACTTCCATACAATTCTACAGGAAACGATTATTATTGTATCATAAATGAATTTGATTCTCTGGGATGGCTTGTTACAGACCGCAGACAACCAGAAGGAAAGGTCTGTATTTATACATTTGTTCCATCTGCATCGCGAACAGTATATACTGATGCAAATATAGAAGAAGGTAAATTAAAGGCTCTTGCTGACATTAAAAGTATAAAGGCCACATGGACAGATCAAAAGAAACTTAATGCTGCTAAAAACAGATTGGCAAAATTCATTAAGCGTAAAAATGTAAGTGAAAGGAAACTTATTTCATTTATTATAAATGACAATACAATATATACAAGTCCGGATGAATTTAAATCAGAAATAAATAAAAAACGGTTTGCAGAATTGTGTCAGATGAAACAGAAAGCAGAAGAAACGTCAAAATATCTTGAAAAACTTAGAAAAGAATATTCATCCAAACCAAATACAGTATTGGGCAAAGAGATTAGTAGAACAGAAAATCAACTTGACCAACTTTACACGTATACTCATACATTAGAAAAAGAAATCAGAAATACAGAAAACATTGCAATAAATAATAAATAAAGGAGGAAAAAATATGGAAAAAAAATATTTTGCAGAATCAGAATTGATAATTAATTCTGACGGAAGTGTTTTTCATCTCCACGTAAAGCCAGAACATTTGGCTGATAAAATTATTCTTGTAGGCGATCCAGGAAGAGTTGCATTAGTAGCTTCACATTTTCATACAGTAGAATGTGATGTTGAAAGTCGCGAATTTCATACAATAACAGGTACCTATAACGGAAAACGTATAATGGTAACGTCAACAGGTATTGGCTGTGACAATATTGATATTGTTATGAATGAAATAGACGCTCTTGCAAATATAGACTTTAATACACGTGAAGAAAATGATAAAATACGTCAGTTGGAAATTGTGCGTATCGGAACTTGCGGAGGCTTGCAGCCATATACTCCCGTAGGAACATTCATCTGTTCAGAAAAGTCTGTTGGATTTGACGGACTGCTTAATTTTTATGCAGGCCGTAATGCTGTGTGTGACTTGGCTATGGAAAGAGCTTTGTTAAATCATTTGGGATGGACAGGAAACATGTGTGCCCCTGCCCCATATGTTATTGATGCAGATTCAGAGTTGGTAGAGCGTATTGCAGGTAAGGATATGGTAAGAGGCGTCACTATTGCATGTGGAGGTTTCTTTGGTCCACAGGGACGTCAGTTGCGTGTTCCATTGGCAGATCCAAAACAAAATGAGAAAATAGAAAGTTTTGAATACAATGGTTATAGAATAACAAACTTCGAAATGGAAAGTTCTGCCCTTGCAGGATTGGCACGTCTTATGGGACATAAAGCGACAACATGTTGCATGGTTATCGCAAACCGTGTTGCAAAGGAGGCAAATACTGGATATAAGAATAAAATTGATGATTTAATAAAAGTTGTTCTTGAGAGGATTTAGCTCATACGTAAATTTAAATAATGAAAAGATTACTATTAATTTTATGTATGGCTGTGTGTTCACTGCAATATGCATCAGCACAATATGATTTCATTCGTCCTGTAAAAGATTCAATACCTGGTGGCTATAACTTTTGGGTCTATACCCCACTTGACTATTACTATTCGCTTGAAAGTACACCAGTGATAATTTTCCTCCATGGTCAAAGCCTATGTGGAAATAATCTTGAAAGAGTTAGACGTTATGGCCCATTAGATGCAATTGTTAAAGGCCGTCAAATAGAGGCTCTTGTCATTGTTCCACAAAATCCTGGAGGTTCATGGAATCCAAAAAAGATAAATGATGTTCTTGAATGGACAAAGAAAAACTATGCAATGGATTCAACAAGAGTATATGTTATAGGCATGAGTCTTGGCGGATATGGTACGTTGGATTTTGTAGGCACTTATCCCGACAAAGTAGCTGCTGCGATGGCACTTTGTGGCGGATGTACATTAAAAGATAAATCAGGACTCGGTAAAGTTCCTCTTTGGATTATTCATGGCACAGCAGACAGAGCTGTTCCAGTTAAGCAGTCACAGGTCGTTGTTGATGAATTACAAAATACAGGAAATGATACCAGACTTCGATTTGATTGGCTTAAAGGTGCATCACATGGTGCATTGGCAAGAATATTATATATGAATAAAACATATGAATGGTTATTTTCTCATTCACTGTTGGATGAAGGGAGGCCGGTTAATAAAGACATTGACATAGACAAATCAGATTTGTCAAAAGCCTATCAAGATATGATTTCAGGTGCTCCTGACCCGGAAGTTGTTTACGACAAAACTATTTATTAAATCACTTTCCATAAAATCACAATATAAGCAGATTAAAAGGTCTTCTTGTATTGTGATTTTAATTAATACAAAATATTATTTTCAATTTTTGAAATACTATCCACTTAAACGACTGATTGGCTTTACCAAGAAATTCAATTGAAAGTAATAATCTTATTATTTACATAAATAAATAAAATTCAGTAATTTTGCAACATCTATAAAATGTAAATAAATGAATACACAAGATACAATATGCGCCATAGCTACAGCGCAAGGCGGTGCTATAAGTATAATACGAATATCTGGACGAGATGCTATAAATATTACAGATAAAATATTCTATGCTGCGGGAAATAAGCATACACCACTTGCAGAAAGACCTGCAAATACGATAACATTCGGTCTTATAAAAAACGGCAATGATGAGATTATAGATGAAGTTTTAGTAAGTATATTTCGAGCTCCACATTCATATACAGGAGAAGATTCTGTTGAAATATCGTGTCATGGCTCCTCATATATTTTACAACAGGTGATGCAATTACTTATAAATAATGGATGCCGTGCTGCAGGACCGGGAGAATATACTCAAAGAGCATTCCTCAATGGGAAGATGGATTTAAGTCAAGCTGAAGCTGTAGCTGATCTTATTGCTGCCACTTCTGCTGCTACACATCGCATGGCAATGAATCAGATGCGAGGTGGCTTTAGTAGAGAATTATCCATATTACGTGAGAAATTGCTTCATCTTACATCACTCATGGAACTTGAACTTGATTTCAGTGACCATGAGGAACTTGAGTTTGCAGACCGTTCTGAACTTAAAGATATAGCGAGTCAAATAGAAAGAGTAATAAGTCATCTGACTAATTCTTTTAGCATGGGTAATGCTCTGAAAAATGGAGTGCCGGTAGCAATAGTCGGTGAAACTAATGCAGGCAAATCAACTTTACTTAATACCTTATTGAATGAAGAAAGAGCAATTGTAAGTGATATCCATGGCACTACGCGTGATGTTATTGAAGATACAATAAATCTTGAAGGAATTACATTTAGATTTATTGATACTGCAGGAATACGTGAAACTACAGATGCTATAGAGACTCTTGGCATAGAACGTAGTTTTCAAAAACTCGACCAAGCAAATATCGTTCTTTGGGTAATAGATGCCACATGTGCAGAAGAACAATTTAAGCAACTTTCTGATCAAATTATTCCTAGATGCAAGGATAAACATCTCATTATTGTACTTAATAAGTTTGACTTGCTTGATGATAGTGCAAAAGAATTATTGACAAATAGCATAAATAATAAAGAAGGTGATAATAGTTCATTCACAACTATATTAGGAAATGTTCCTAAAGAGTGTGCTGTTATGCCATTATCTGCCAAAAACAAAGATGGACTTCAAGGGCTACAAAAGCAACTTATATCATATACCACTATACCCGAAATGTCACAAAACGACATTGTTGTAAGTAACATACGTCATTATGAGGCTCTTAAACATGCTCTTGATGCCATCCATCGTGTTCAAGATGGTCTCAATGTTCAATTATCAGGAGATTTAATAAGTGAGGATCTTCGCCAATGTCTTTTCCATTTAGCAGAAATTGTTGGTGGTGAAATTACGACAGATGAAGTGTTGGGAAATATATTTAAACATTTCTGTATCGGTAAGTAAATACCTGATTATCAAATAGTTAAATTAATTATAATCGATTAATATGGCGCTCTTTACGG
>ERZ779697.343-NODE-343-length-24901-cov-2.73384_pt1 | contig 24901 bp, 22 predicted proteins | sample MGYA00511881_ERZ779697 | MGnify/ENA primary metagenome ERZ779697 (study PRJEB29588, sample SAMEA2148105) | human gut metagenome | biome: human gut; feature: human-associated habitat; material: faeces | place: Denmark | collected 2008/2010 ... | reverse complement strand
CGCTGGGCTTCGCCGCCGGAAAGGGTCCCGGCCGTCCGCGACAGGGTCAGGTAATCGAGGCCCACAGTCTGGAGAAAATTGAGGCGCGCCTTGATTTCCTTGAAAATCTGCTTGCCAATGAGCTGCTGCTTTTCCGTCAGCTTCAGATGGTCGAAGAAGGGAATCATTTCACTGACAGGCAAATCTGTCAGTTCGGCGATATTCAGGCCGCCGATCTTAATGGCCAGGGCTTCATGGCGCAGGCGCGTGCCGTGGCAGGTCGAGCAGGGCTTGACGGTCATGAACTGGCCGAACTGGTCGCGCATCATGTCCGACGAGGCTTCGCGGTAGCGGCGGCGCACCATGGGCAGGATGCCTTCAAAGGCCGTCGTGAACTGCTTCACTTCGCCGCGCAGGTTTTCATATTCAAAGACGCACTTGTCGTCAGAGCCGTTCATCAGTTTTTCCTGCAGGTCCTGCGGCAGGTCGTCGTAGCAGTTGTCCAGGGTAAAGCCGTAGGGCCGCAGCAGGCCGCCGAGCTGGCGCATGAACCACGAATCGGGGTTGCTGCTCAAAGCTGCGACGGCACCGTCGGCAAAGGACTTCCTGCGGTCCGGCAGGACGAGTTTGGCATCGACTTCCATCGTGCTGCCGATGCCCGAGCAGGCCGGGCAGGCGCCGAAGGGACTGTTGAAGGAAAAGAGGTACGGTTCGATTTCCGGCAGGCTGACGTGGCAGTCCGGGCAGGCGAAGTGCTGGCTGAAGGTCAGGACTTCCTTCGTGCTCATACGGAAAATGTGGACAATGCCGTCCGAGAGCTTGGCTGCCGTTTCCAGGGAATCCGTGAGGCGGGTCAGGATGCTGTCCTTGATGACCAGGCGGTCGATGATGACTTCGATGGTGTGTTTCTTGTTTTTATCCAGCGGGATGTCGTCAGAGAGGAGATAGACTTCGCCGTCGACGCGGACGCGGACGTAGCCGTCCTTGACCAGGCGGGCCAGGAGTTTCTGGTGCGTCCCTTTGCGGCCGTCGACGACAGGCGCCATGATCATGACTTTTTCGCCGCTGCCGAGGGTCATGACGGCATCCGCCATCTGCTCGATGGTCTGCTGGCGGATGGGTTTGCCGCATTTCGGGCAGTAGGCTTCACCGACGCGGGCATAGAGGAGGCGCAGGTAGTCGTAGATTTCCGTGACGGTTCCTACGGTCGAGCGGGGATTGCGGCTCGTCGTCTTCTGGTCGATGGAAATAGCCGGTGACAGGCCTTCGATGTAGTCGACGTCGGGTTTGTCCATCTGCCCCAGGAACTGGCGGGCATAGGCCGACAGGGATTCGACATAGCGCCGCTGGCCTTCGGCGTAAATCGTATCGAAAGCCAGGGACGACTTGCCCGAACCGGACAGGCCCGTAAAGACGACGAGCTTGTCCCGGGGAATCTTTAAATCGATATTCTTTAAATTGTGCTGACGCGCACCTTTAATGACAATATATTTATCTTCCATGATGCTCCTATACTCAATATTATATAAAACATGTCGGACTCAGCGGGTCGCCCACACGGAGACCCCTATAACGGAAATGTTCAAAAATTTAATCCATCACGGTAAACGATGAACGACCCACGACAAACGATAGGATAAAAGGGATGGCGTATGCCGACAAAAACCTTTGCATGACTATTTTCTTTTCGCGTCGGGGCGTTTGATTTTGCGGCGGTAGCGGCGCTGGGGCATGTCTTTGCCCTGCATTTCCTTAGGCAGCGTGTCGTCGTGGCTCAGGTCGGCGAGCTGCTGGCGCAGCTGGCCCAGGCGGTCGCGCAGTTCTGCCGCTTTTTCGAATTCCAGGTTCTTCGACGCTTCCTTCATCTGCAGGTTCATGGTCTTAATGACCTTGTTCAGGGCTTCGCGGCTCATCTTGCCGCCCTTCTTGCCTTTGCCGTAGGCCGCTTCATCTTCGGCAACCTTCGTCAGCTCGATGAGGTTGACGACGTCTTTCTTGACAGATTTCGGCGTGATATGGTGCTTCTTATTATAGGCATCCTGGATTTCACGGCGCCGCTGCGTTTCGTCCATGGCCTTGGCCATGGAATCCGTAATCTTATCGGCGTACATGATGACCGTGCCGTCGACGTTGCGCGCCGCCCGGCCCATGGTCTGGATGAGGGACGTTTCGGAACGCAGGAAGCCTTCTTTATCGGCATCGAGGATGGCCACCAGGGATACTTCCGGCATGTCCAGGCCTTCGCGCAGAAGGTTGATGCCCACGAGGACGTCGAAGACACCGGCCCGCAGGTCGCGAATGATATCGGCCCGTTCGATAGTGGCGATGTCCGAATGGAGATAGCGCACGCGGACGCCCATTTCCTTCAGATAGTCCGTCAGGTCTTCGGCCATCTTCTTGGTCAGCGTCGTCACCAGGACGCGTTCGTTCTTCTCGGTCCGCTTGCGGATTTCCCCTAAAAGGTCGTCCATCTGGCCCGTAATGGGACGGACTTCCACTTTCGGGTCCAAAAGGCCTGTCGGGCGGATGATCTGCTGGGCCAGATTGGTCTGGACTTCCATTTCATAGGGCCCCGGCGTGGCGCTGACGTAGACAATCTGGTTGATGCGTTCCACAAATTCTTCGAACTTCAGCGGGCGGTTGTCGAGGGCCGACGGCAGTCGGAAGCCGTATTCGATGAGGTTTTCCTTGCGCGAGCGGTCGCCGGCGTACATGGCCCGCAGCTGCGGCAGGGTGACGTGCGATTCATCGACGAGGATCAAGAAGTCATCAGGGAAATAGTCGAGGAGCGTATACGGCGCCTGGCCGGGTTTGCGGCCGGCGAGGTGGCGCGAATAGTTTTCGATGCCCGAGCAGTAGCCCATTTCTTCCATCATTTCCATATCGTAGCGCGTGCGCTGTTCCAAACGCTGTGCTTCCAGGAGATGGCCGCCGTCCTTGAGGACCTTCAGGCGTTCATCCAATTCCTGACGGATCGTCCCCAGGGCCCGTTCCATCTTGTCCTTCGTGGTGACATAGTGGCTGGCCGGGTAAATGGCGACGTGCTTGCGTTCGGCAATGACTTCGCCGGTAAGGACGTCGACTTCCGTCAGCCTGTCGATTTCGTCGCCGAACATTTCGATGCGGATGATGGACTTGTCGAAGGCAGCCGGGAAGACTTCGATCGTATCTCCGTGGACGCGGAAGGTGCCGCGTTCAAGATTCATGTCGTTGCGGCTGTACTGGATATCGACGAGCTTATGCAGGATTTCTTCCTGCGGTTTTTCCTGGCCCAGGCGCAGGGAGACGACGAGTTCGCTGTAATCTTCCGGGTCGCCTAAGCCGTAGATGCAGGAAACGGAAGCGACGATGATCACGTCGCGCCTTTCAAAGAGACTCATCGTCGCCGAGTGGCGCAGCTTATCGATTTCATCGTTGATGGACGCGTCCTTCTCGATATATGTATCCGTCGAAGCGATGTAGGCTTCAGGCTGGTAAAAATCGTAGTAACTGACAAAGTAACCGACTTCATTTTCCGGAAAAAAGGCTTTGAATTCGCTGCAGAGCTGAGCCGCCAGGGTCTTGTTGTGGGCGATGACCAGGGTCGGCTTCTGGACGGCTTCGATGAGCTTGGCCATGGTAAAGGTCTTGCCCGTCCCAGTGGCCCCCAGGAGGACCTGGGCCCACTGACCGCTGCGGACGCCTTCGGCAAGCGACGCAATGGCTTCCGGCTGATCGCCCATGGGCTCATAGGGCGCGACGACGCGGAAGGGATGGGATGTATCGTAATCTTTGTTGTAATGGGACATATCCATAGGAACTACCTCTTTTTCAGGCCCTTTTTACAGTTCTTATAGAGCGACCAGGGCCAGAGAACCGTAACGAAGACCGTAAAGGCAAAGCCGATATCGGACCAGTTGCGGGTAAATAAGACGTAATAGGACCAGGCCAGGGCGGCAAAGCCGAGAAGGTACATGATCCATTTATTGCGTTCCAGGCCGTAGTAGAGCTTGGGCGGCTGTTTCTTGTGTTCCTGTGCTGCTTCCTGCTCTGCTTCAGCGGCTTTGGCAGCTGCTTCCTTGGCCTGGGCTGCCTGCTGGGGCGTCATTTTCGCCAGGCGTTCTTCTTTTTTTCGTTTATTTCTGCGTGACATGGCTTGCCTCCCTATTTATTGACAATCTTGCCGATGTTCTTCAACTCGATGGACAACGTGCCGTCCGGGTTGTTGATGAACTGGATGTAATCGGTATTTTCAATGTATTCTGACGGGAACGTGATTTCAATGCCCGTATCGGTCTTGATTTTATGGCTGCGGCCGGCTTTCTGGGCATATTCTTTTTCGATGGCCACGGCGTCGGGCAGTTTCGCTTCTTTGACCTGTTCTTCAAATTCCCGCTGCAGCGCCGGCGCATCACCGAAGACGTCGCTGCCCAAATCCTGGGGCGAGAAGGAATCGGACGTTTCCGCATTTTCCACTAAGTACGTCTTTGCCTTGGAAAGGGCTTCGACCGTGCTGGCGCCGTGTTCTTCCGCAACTTTTTCGGCTATCTTGCTGACCACTTTGACGGCTTCCTTGCTGGAAATGACAGACGTGCACTGGAGCAGCCGCTCCGGCAGGAGATATACGTCTTCACCGTCCATCTTGCGCTTTTTGTCGATGAAATGGATAGCAAAATCGCTGAGACGGATGAGGGCATAGGCTTCGGCTTTCTGGGCCGTCCCGGGCAGGATGGCGTAATGCTTGATCAGCTTGTTGTAGACCGTCCCTTCGTCGTCGAGGATCTGATGGGTATAAGCCGTCCTGTTGTCCAGCATGAGGATGCCGATATTGCGCACATCGTCGTCATCCTGGAAATCGATGAGCAAGAGGTCCGTCGATTCTGGTTCGTCGCAGCGGGCCACGAGCTGATAGAGCTCGCGCGCCGTTTCCGCCGCCAGGTCATCGAAGGTCATGGTCCCTTCCAGAAGGGCCTGGAGCTTTGCCTGGTAGGCACTGGTCGCATAGAAGACGCCCGTCTTCTGGGCGGCATCGCCGAGGATGCGGTCCAAACGCTTGCTGACGTATTCATAGACGATATCGCTGCTGAAGTCGAGGTCTTTCTGGGAAACGATGCAGACATTGGTATTGAAATCAAAAATGTGGAGTACTGCTGAATTTATCATCATAAGCTATCTTCATCCTTTATGCTTGTTTTCGTAATTCAAAGACGCTGGCTTCGCGGGAACAGAGGACGCGGAACGGCAGCCAGTGGCCGGTGCCGCGGTTGACGTAGCCCCGGTATTCCCCATGTTGGAACATGCCGCGCAGGTACTTGAAGCCCAGCGCTGTGACCAAAGGACCAATGGGTGCGAACTGGGCGCCGTGCGTATGGCCGCACAAGGTCAGGGGGATATGGTGCTTGAAGCCTTCGTCGATGAAGGCCGAATGATGGGCCAGCATGACGACGAAAGCATCCTCGGGCACGCCGTCCAGGGCCTTTTGGACATATTCTTCCCGTTCTGCCGCAAAGGCACTGTCGCCCCTGGCAAAGCTGTAGTCGGCAGCGACGATATAAAAAGACCGGCCGTCACGGCCGCGGCAGCCCTGAAGGCCCTGACCGCAGCCTCGGCTGGCCCGGAAGGACGAGTTGCGCAGGATGCGGACCGGCGTCTTTTCAAGCATGGCCGTAATGGCATCAAAATCGCGGTAATATTCGTGATTGCCATAGCAAAAATCGATACCGTCCGGGAACCGGTCCGCATTGGCGGCGATAATGGCCTGGGCCTGCGGCAGGAGAGACAGCTCATCGATCAGGTCGCCCGTGATTTCCAGGCGGTTCACGCCCTGAGCTGCGACAGCATCGATGGCTTCCTGGAGGCGTCGGGGACTGAAGAAAAGGCCCATATGCAAATCCGAGAGCTGGACGATTTTATAACCGTCGAGATAATCCGGGAGATTCTTATATTTCAGGAGATGGTACGTCGTGTCCAAATCCCGTTCCCCCAGGAGATTGCCAGCACCGCTCGTCGCCAAGGCCGCCGCAGGAAGCAGCGCAGCGGCACCTTTAAGGAAGGTACGGCGCGACACACCGCCCCTGCGCCGGCGTCGACGCCGACGGCGCCTTCTGGTCCGGAAGGGCAGAGAAAAGGCATCGACGAGGAGCAGGCAGGGAAAGGCCAGGATAGCCGCCAGGAGCCAGATGAGCCCGGCCATGGCTTTCCAGTCATAGAGCCCGTCCCAGCCGGAAGCAGCCAGGCTCGGGAAGATTTCCTCGTAATGCGCAAGGCCCACAGCGGACAGAATGGAAAGGACCAGGTCCGCAAAGAGCAGCAGGCGGCGGTGTCCCGTCCGGGCCGCATAGTCCCAGAGCAGTCCGGTGAGAATGCAGAGGACAGTCGTAATGATCATAAAATTAATAAAGAAATGACCTTTCATGACTATACCATGGCCGTGATCTTGCCGTGCGGCCCTGCCCAGGGCAGGCGGGTGTAATCAGCACGTTCAAGCCACTGCCAAGCCTCCTTTTCCTGCAGTATTTCTCCGGCAGCTGCCGCAGTATAGACGGTCATCTGCCAGGTCTTATGCGAAAAAACGCTCTTCACTTCACCGACGGGGCCTTCGATGTCCGAAACCTGCAGGCCCAATCCTTCGAGAAGGCGGCAGGCGGCGTCGAGGCCGTCTTTCCCCTTTCCCTGCACGCTAGGGAATTCCCACATCGACGCGAGCAGGCCCTGAGGCGGACGGCGGTGGAGCCATTTCGTGCCCTGGCTGACGGCCAGGACCGTAATGGCTTCTACAGGATGCTTCTGTTTCTTGATACGCACGGGCAGCTCCCCTTCTTTGCCCAGTTCATGGGCCAGACAAAGAGAAGACAGCGGACAGGCTTCACAGCGGGGATGCTTGGGAATACAGACCATGGCGCCCAGGTCCATGAGAGCTTCGTTGAAAGAGCCCGGTGCCTTGTCGGGCAGCTGTTCCTGCACAAGGGCCGTGATTTCTTTCTTCACGGCTGTGGATAAAATATTTTCTTCAATGTCGTAAAGGCGGGCAAAGATGCGCAGGACGTTGCCGTCGACGGCGGCTTCCTTCTTGCCGTAGGCCAGGCTTAAAATGGCGCCGGCCGTATAATCGCCAACGCCTTTCAGGGACTGCACATCTTTTCTGTTTTCCGGTACATGGCCGCCGTATTTGGCCTCTACTTCCTGGACGGCCTGGTGCAAGTTGCGGGCCCGCGAATAGTAGCCCAGGCCCTGCCACTGGCGCAGGACATCGTCCTGAGAAGCAGCGGCCAGGTCACGGAGCGTCGGGAAATGTTCCATCCAGCTGTCGTAATAGGGCCGGACCGTTTCGACCTTCGTCTGCTGGAGCATAATTTCCGAGACCCAGACCTTATAAGGATCCCGCGGCGACGCATCGCGCCAGGGCAGGTCCCGGCCGTGAGCGGCGAACCAGTCCAAGAGGAGCGGGCTCCAATGAGTTTCTTTTATATCCATATAATAATAAGCCTCTTTCTTTCTACACTATTATCTACTAGTATAGGAATCAAGAGGCTTTTTGTCAAACACGTGTTCCCTTCAATTTTCACTTTTCAGATAACGCTGCGCGCACCCTCCTTAAAGCCGTCAACTTCTTTCTTCGGTTCTGCTGCCTGCTGGCCCTTCCGGTATTTATCATACTGCTGCAGCATCTTCCATGCGCGGAAATTCTTAGCCATGATTTTTTCCATTCGCCATACATACATAGAAAGGCCCCCTTTGTGAAGTAAAAGTTTGTAGTAAAAAAAGAAGCTGCGTACAGGAAAATTTCCATACAACAGCTTCTTTGCTTAACTTTTTCTTGCTTTCATTATATCGCAGTTTTATCTCTTATCAAGGGACAACCGTCCACTTTAAACATCAAACTCCAAATTTTTATATCCTATGCAGATGTTTCAATGAGACGTCGAGGATGGGTGCCGAGTGGGTCAGGGCGCCGCTGGAGATGTAGTCGACGCCGAGGTCGGCGAGGGCAGTGATATTTTCTTTCGTCACATTGCCGGAACATTCGATTTCGGCCCGGCCGGCGATGAGGTCTACAGCTTTCTTCATCGTATCGTGGTCCATGTTGTCGAGCATGATGATGTCAGCGCCGGCTTCGACGGCTTCGCTAACCATGTCCAGCGTTTCCGTTTCTACTTCAATCTTGCGGACGAAAGGCGCATAGGCCTTGGCCATGGCAATGGCCTTGGAAACGCTGCCGGCGGCACCGATGTGGTTATCCTTGAGGAGGACGCCGTCAGAAAGATTGTAGCGGTGATTCTTGCCGCCGCCGACGGTAACGGCGTATTTTTCAAAGACCCGCATGTTCGGCGTCGTCTTGCGCGTATCGACAAGGGTGATGCCCGTCCCTTCGAGGAGCTTGACGGTCTGCCGCGTATAGGTCGCAATACCGCTCATGCGCTGCAGGTAATTGAGGCCGACTCGTTCCGCCGAGAGGATGACCCGGATACTGCCGACGACTTTGGCCAGTTTCTGGCCTTTCTTCACTTCATCGCCGTCTTTGGCGAAAAACTCGAACCACGTCTTATCGTCGAGGAGCGTAAAAGCCCGGGCAAAGACGTCGAGGCCGGCGATGATGCCGTCGTCTTTGCAGAGGAGTTCCGCTTCCCCCTGGCAGTCTTCGGGCATGATGGCATTGGTCGAGACGTCTTCGTCCGTAATGTCTTCCCGCAGGGCCTGCAGGATCAGCGGATCAGCCTGCAATTTCATGGTGACGCTGTTCATCGATTTCACGCTCCTTTTCCATTTCCGAGAGGACATCCCGGCGGTATTCTTCTGCCATCGAATCTTCATGACCGATGACGTAGGCTGCCGTCTGGTTCAAGGCCTTTTCAAAGGCCGCATCACTGACCGGCGCTGCCGGGCCTTCGCTGACGATGTGCTGAGCCGCGCGCTTGCCGAAGACCAGACTTTCCAGAAGAGAATTGCTGGCCAGGCGGTTGCGGCCGTGGACGCCGTTGCAGCTCGTTTCGCCGACGGCATAGAGATGGTCCAGCGTCGTCCTGCTGTATTTATCGACATGGATGCCGCCCATGAAGTAGTGCTGCGCCGGCGTGACCGGGACCCAGTCCTTCGTCGCATCGATGCCGTCTTCCAGGCAGCGTTCATAGATGTGCGGGAAATGATGCTTGATGACGTCTTCTCCGAGGACGGTCATATCGAGCCAGACAAAGGGACGGTCGTCTTTCTTCATCTGCTTGCGGATCTCTGCCGTCATCAGATCGCGGGGCAGGACTTCGTTGGCAAAGCGCTTGCCGTCCTTGCCGCGCAGTTTGGCACCTTCACCGCGGACGGATTCAGAAATGAGGAAGCTGCGGCCGGGCTTCTTGGAATAGAGCGACGTCGGATGGATCTGGACGTAGTCGATGTGTTCCAATTCGACGCCGTGACGCATAGCAATGGCCAGAGCATCGCCTGTCAGATGCGGGAAATTCGTCGAATGGTCGTAGAGGCCGCCGACACCGCCGCTGGCGAGGATCGTTTCATCGGCCCGGATGGCCTTATAACTGCCCTGCTTATCGCGGGCAATGATGCCCAGGCAGCGATTGCCGTCGGTAATGATGTCGACCATAGTCGTAAAGTCGCGGATCGTCACGTTGGGCAGCTTGCGGACAGCCGCCAGCAGATGACTCGTGATTTCCTTGCCCGTAATGTCTTCATGGAAGAGGATGCGCGGCCGCGAATGGCAGCCTTCGCGCGTGTAGTCGAGGGAGCCGTCGGGCTTGCGGGCGAAATCGACGCCGTAGCCGATGAGTTCGTTGATCACGTCCCGGGAAGAGCGGATCATGATGTCTACCGATTCGCGCCGGTTTTCATAGTGGCCGGCTTTCAGCGTGTCTTCCATGAAGCTGTCGTAATCGTCCTTATCGTGAAGGACGCAGATGCCCCCTTGGGCTAAAAAGGAATCGCTGTTCTCTACTTCGTCTTTCGTAATCATCAGGACTTTCTTGTCCTGCGGCAGATGCAGGGCGGCAAAAAGGCCGCTCGCACCGGTACCGACGATGACAACATCTGTCGTTTCTGTTTCCATTTTCTATTCCCTCTTTTTATTTCGCTAATTCCAGCATCCGCTGCAGAGAGCAGACGGCTTTTTTGGCAACGTCTGCGTCGACATGGACTTCATTGCTTTCGTCGCGCAGGCAGTCGCGGACTTTTTCCAGTGTGACTTTCTTCATATTGATGCAGTACGCATCGGCCATGGCCGGGTAGAATTTCTTATCGGGATTGCGCGTTTCCAGCTGGTAAAAGACGCCGCCTTCCGTGCCGATGATGAATTCCTTGGCGTCGGACTTGCCGGCATAATCGATGATGCCCGCCGTGCTGCCGACATAATCAGCCAGGGCCAGGACTTCCTTGCGGCATTCCGGATGGGCCAGGAAAAGTGCCTTAGGATGCGTGGCCTGGACTTCTTTCACGTAAGCCGGATCGACCGTGTCGTGACGCGGACAGAAGCCGTTATTGAGGATGAAATGCTTATCCGGCACCTGCGTCGAAACGTAGTGGCCCAGATTGCGGTCCGGCGTGAAGAAGATATTCTTATTGGGCAGTTTTTTGACAATCTTCACGGCATTGGACGACGTGACGCAGACATCGGACACGGCCTTGACGGCAGCCGTCGAATTGACGTAGCAGACGACAGCCAGGTCATCGTACTGAGCACGGACCTTTTCAATCGTCGCCACGTCGGCCATATGAGCCATGGGGCAGCTCGCCGTTGCATCGGGCATAAGGACCTTTTTGCCGGGATTGAGCATCTTTGCACTTTCCCCCATGAAATCGACGCCGGCAAAGACAATGATCTTGGCGTCCGTTTCAATGGCTTTCTTGGCCAAACCAAAAGAATCGCCCACGAAATCCGCATATTCCTGGACTTCATCGGGCACGTAATAATGAGCAAGGATAATGGCCTGTTTTTCTTTCTTCAAGGCCGCGATTTCATCTTCAATATACACAAAATGTCATCCTTTCCGGAGCGAGGTCAACCCTCTTTTGATATTGCATCTATTATACCGTATCGGTAAACTTTTGACAATACTGCTGTCAAGACAATGTAAAGAGTAAGAAAGAGACTGCCGCATGAAGCGAGCAGTCCCTTTCGTGATTCGTTTGGCGTGGTTCGTTTGGCGAAGTTCCGCGCAGAAACATGTTTAGGCTATATACAGGATTCACGCGGGCGACCCACGGCAAACGACATGATAAAAAGAATCATGTATGATGGCCAAAACATTATGCAGTACGCTATTTGTTAATCATGTCGAGCAAATCATGCAGTTTATCGATGGTTTCGGCTGCTTCTTTGCGTACGTCTTCGGGATCGCGTTCGATGCGGGCGACGCCGCTTTCCATGGCAGCTTTGGCGACAGCGGCGGCGACGGCCGGGGCGACGCGTTTGTCGAAGGCATCGGGGATAACGTGGTCTTCAGCCAGTTCGTCATCGCTGACGAGGGAGGCGATGGCATAGGAAGCGGCGAGCTTCATGTCTTCGTTGATGCTGCGGGCGCGGACGGCCAGGGCGCCGCGGAAGATGCCCGGGAAGACCATGACGTTGTTGATCTGGTTCGGTGCATCGGAGCGGCCTGTGCCGACTACTTTGGCACCGGCGGCCTTGGCGGAGGCGTAATCCGTTTCCGGAATCGGGTTGGCCATAGCGAAGACGACGGCATCGTCGGCCATGGACTGGATGATTTCCTTGGTAAAGATATGCGGTGCCGAAACACCGAGGAGAAGGTCCGCCCCTTTAACGGCATCGGCCAGCGTGCCGTGCGCATGGGTCGGATTAGTCAGTTCGGCCAGTTCTGCCTGGACCGGATTGAGACCTTCCATGCCGGCATAGAGGATGCCCGGGCGGTCGACCATGGTGACGTTCTTGGCGCCGGCCCGGACGAGGAGGCGGCCGATGGAAGCGCCGGCAGCACCGGCCCCGTTGATGACGATGCGGGCTGTCTTCAGATCTTTATGGACATAGCGGAAAGCGCCGATGACACCGGCCAGGGCGGCAATAGCCGTGCCGTGCTGGTCGTCGTGGAAGACAGGGATGTCCATTTCCTTTTTCAGGGTCTGTTCGATTTCATAGCACTTCGGTGAAGCGATGTCTTCCAGATTGATGCCCGCAAAGGACGGCTGCAGGCGCTTGACCGTTTCGATGAATTTCTGCGGATCCTTCGTATCCAGGCAGATAGGGACGGCATTGACGCCGCCGAAGACCTTGAAGAGGATCGATTTCCCTTCCATGACCGGCATGGCCGCTTCCGGGCCGATGTCGCCGAGGCCGAGGACGCGGGTCCCGTCGGAAATGACGGCAATCATGTTGCCGCGGCAGGTCAAATCAAAGGACAAGTCCGGGTCCTTCGCAATTTCCCGGCACGGCTGGGCGACGCCCGGCGTATAGAGGATGCTCAAGTCATCGCGGGTCTTAATGACGGCCCGGGGAATGGTTTCAATAATGCCGTGTTTGCCGCGGCGGATTTTCATCGCTTCTTCATCAAAATTCATCGTATAAATTCCTCCTATGTTCAATCGTTATGCATTAAAGATGGCCTGAGGCTCTGTAAATTCCAGCATCCCATCCTTGCCGCCTTCACGGCCGATACCACTTTCCTTGAAACCGCCGAAAGGCGCTGTGACGTCGCGCGGGCTGTCGTTGACGTAGACATTGCCCGACCAGATGGCTGCTGCTACTTTGGAAGCTTCGTCCTTATCCGGACCCCAGACGGCTGCATTGAGGCCATACGGCGTATCATTGGCAATGGTCAGGGCTTCGTCGACCGTATCATAGGCGATGACGCAGAGGACAGGCCCGAAGACTTCTTCGCGGGCAATGGTCATATCATTCGTGACATCCGTAAAAATCGTCGGGGCTGCATAGTAGCCCGTTTCCGGAGCTGCCGGCCGGCCGCCGGCGAGGAGCGTCGCTCCTTCTTCGATGCCTTTGGCGATATAGCCATCGACGGTCTGCCACTGGTCGTAGGAAGCGAGAGGTCCGATTTTCGTTTCTGCCTGCGTCGGGTCGCCGACGGTATATTCCGGCAGGATCTGCAACATGAGCGCTTCGATGTCCTTCTTTTCTTCCTTCGGGATGATCAGGCGCGACAAGGCCGTACAGGTCTGGCCGCTGTTCAGGAAAATGGAGTTGAAGCACATGCGGATTGCTTTTTCGTAATCCGCGCCTTTGAGAAGGACGAAGGGCGATTTACCGCCCAGTTCCATGCTGATGCGCTTCATCGAGCCCAGAGCCCGCTGAGATACCTTGATACCTGCCGACGTGGAACCTGTAAAGGAAACCATGGCGATATTCGGGTCATCGCAGATGGCATTGCCGACCTGGCTGCCCCGGCCGGCGACGAGGTTGAAGACGCCCTGCGGGAATTCTGCCCGATCAAAAGCTTCAGTCAGATAATAAGCCGTCACTGGCGTATGCTGACTCGGTTTGAGGACGACTGTCGCGCCGACGAGCAGGGCCGGGACGACTTTCTGGATAATCTGGCCTAAGGGATAATTCCACGGCGTAATGCAGCCGATGACGCCCAGGGGCCGCCGGTAGACGACGGACTGGGAAAGATGTTCGACCAAAGGCAATTCCGGTGCCAAGTCGATGTACGACTGGGTACGCACGAACTGATAACCGATATGGTTCGTCCTGGCAAAGGCCACAGGCGCCCCTAATTCCTTGACGACAGCGTCGACGAACTGCGGTTCCAGTTTGATCATCTGGACCAGCAGGTTCTTCAGATACGTAATGCGGTCTTCCAGCTTCATGGCGCTCCAGGCCGGGAAAGCCCGGGCAGCCGCCTTCGCTGCCGCTGCCACATCGTCAGCCCCGGCAGCGGCGACAGTGGCGAAGATTTCCTTCGTCGCCGGGTTTTCTACGTCAATATATTGACCGGACAGCGGCGCGACCCACTGACCGTCAATGTATAATTTCTTCAAATCCATAAAAGTCCCCCCTTTGATAGCATTAAGTATTCTTACATTATAGAGAGAAAAAAGCGACGATGCAAGGAAAAAGAGCTGTCGCATTGAGCGAACAGCTCTTTTCGTTCGTCATGGGTCGTTCATCGTTCGTCGAAATTACGACGAACGAACTACGATGAACGATGAACTTTTATTTTGCTTCTGCTTCTACAGCTTCTTTGCTGTTGGTGAAGTGGCCGATGACGGAGCCGCCTACGAGGCCGATGATGAAGGGTGCGATCCAGCCGAAGCCGTATGTCGAAAGCGGCGTGGCTGCGACGATGGCTTTGGCGAAGCCCAGACTGCTGAGGCCCGGCAGGGATTCGAGGAGGGCGAAAATCGTAACCAGATAGACAGAGCCTTTATAGGCGCCGTTGTTCGGCATGAAGCGGCCGATGATGCCCAGGACCAGGAGGGCCAGGCAGGGCGGATAGCAGACGCCGAAGATCCAGCCGATGTAGGTAACGATGCCGTCAACACCGAGGAGCGCTGTCAGCGCCGAAAGGACAGAGCAGACAACGGTGACTTTCTTATAGCTGATGCGCTGGCCCGTCGCGGTGCTGGTGAATTCGGCAACGGCGGCAATCTGGCCGATGGCCGTCGTCAGGCAGGCCAGGACGACAGCGATACCCATGGGAACCATGACCCAGGAACCGACGCGCTGGATGATGGCGACGAGCAGTTCTGCACGGCCGATGGTCTGCGGATAATCGCCGCTGACACAGGCGCCCATGTAGAGGAGGCTGCCGTAGATGATGAGCAGGAGGACAAAGGCAACGATGCCGCAGTAGATGAGCACTTTATTGCGCTGACCGACAGTCGTATAGCCTTTGCCGTAAATGGAGCTGATGAAGACGGCGGCCATGATGAAGCTGACCAGGACGTCGCCTGTGTTGTAGCCGCCGAGGAAAGCATTGACGAAAGGATGGTCGACGGCCGGTGCGACCGGCGTGCCCAGGGGATTGAAGATGCCCGCAAAGGCGACGATGACCAGGATCAATGCCAGGAGCGGCGTCAGGTATTTGCCCATGCGGTCCATGACGTTGTTCTGATCGGCAACGAAGAAGAAACAGATGACGAAGTAGGCGATGACCAGCGGTACGAAGGGCGCTGCCGGCAGATTGCCCTGGATACCGAGCTGAATGGCCGTGGCGCACGTACGGGGAATGGAGACGAACGTGCAGACCAGCATCAGCGCAGCCAAAAGGACGTTGTACGTATTCTTCCCTACTTTTTCCGTAATGGCATGGACATCACCGTTCAGACCGATGACGATGAGCGTAAAGATAGGCAGGAAAATGCCGGAAAGCGTCAGGCCGGCCAGACCGGAAAGGAAATCACTGCCGCTGTTCAGACCGAGCTGCGGCGGGAAAATGAGGTTGCCTGCACCGAAGTACGTGGCAAAGAAGGCAAAGCCCAGGATGATGATATCCAGTCCCTTGATGGCTTTACCGCCGGAAGCGTTGTTGTTCATGAAAAGACCCCCTACGAATGATAAATGTGAAAATAAGTACAAAACACGACAAAAATAAAAGAGGCGCTGCCTCCAAGCTGCGCCTCTGTCATAACATATCTTTCAGGAATAGCCTGTAGGAATTGGCACCTTACCGACGGCAGGTTGCCGCAGCGTCATCAGGCCCGTCCCTCAGCTGCTCTTGATATTACTTATGAAATTTTGTATGTATTGGTATTATTTTATTAAACTTTTAATCATTTGTCAATAGGTCAATTTTATTTTAACGTTTTACTGCTGCTCATTATTTTGGCAGCTCGGGCAGAGGTCTGCCAAAAAACAGTTGTCGCACAAGGGCTTGCGGGCTTTGCAGACCCGCCGGCCGTGCCAGATGAGCCAGTGATGGGCCCGGCTCCACCATTCCTCAGGGATAGCTTTCTGCAGGCCCTTTTCCACTTCCAGCGGCGTCTTGCCTTCAGCCAGCTGCAAGCGGTTCGAGACGCGGAAGACATGTGTATCGACGGCAATGGCCGGCGTGTTGAAGAGGATGCTGACCAGGACGTTCGCCGTCTTGCGACCGACGCCGGGCAGCTTCACCAGTTCGTCAAAGGTCTGCGGCACTTCGCCGTTGTACTTTTCGCAGAGGATGGCGCAGGTGGCCAGGATATTCTTAGCCTTGCTGCGGTAGAGGCCGCAGGTGCGTATCTTTTCTTCCAGGCCTTGGAGACCAAGGCTGAGCATCTTTTCCGGCGTATTGTATTCCGGGAACATGCCGGCCGTGACGATGTTGACCCGTTCATCCGTGCACTGAGCCGACAGGATGACGGCAATCATCAGTTCAAAAGGTGAATTGTAGTGCAGGGCCGGCTTCATGATGCCGTACTGGTCCTGGAAGCGCTGCAGCATTTCATCTTTTACTTTTTGAGAAATAGCCATATTACTTTACTTCCTTATTCGTGTCGATGACTTCATTGAGGCTCCCCATTTCATAGCCGCCCAAGTCGAGGGTGACGTAAGTAAAGCCCGTGTCTTTAATGGCCCGGACGATTTCTTCGCGGTGGGCCAGGATGGACGGGATTTCGCTGACGGCCACTTCGATGCGGGCCACATCGCCATGATAGCGGACGCGCAGGGAGCCCTGGATATAGGGCGCAACGGCCGCTTCTGCCGCATCGATCTGAGCCAGGCGGTGCGCTGTCAGAGTAACGCCGTAAGGGATACGGCTGGCCAGGCAGGCCGCACTCTGCTTACTCCAGGTCTGAAGGCCGAATTCTTTGGACAAGGCCCGGATATCCGCTTTTTCCAGGCCTGCTTCGATCATCGGGCTGCGGACGCTGTCCGACAATTCTTTCAAGGCCTTCATGCCCGGCCGGAAATCACCGAGATCATCGATGTTCCCCCCATCGATGACCCAGTGATAACCTTCTTTTTTGGCCAGGTCCACGAGGGCCGTGAAGCGGATCTTCTTGCAGTAATAGCAGCGGTCCGGCGGATTGGCGACGAACTGCGGGTCATCGAATTCCGTCGAATTAACCAGGAGATGGCGCACGCCGATGACCTTGGCCATGGCCTTGGCATCGGCCGCTTCACTGCCCGGCAGGGTCGCTGAGACAGCCGTCACGGCCAGGACCTTATCGCCCAGGACCTGATGAGCTGCATAGGTCAGGAAGGTGCTGTCGACGCCGCCGGAAAAACCGACGACGACACTGCCCATGTCCTTTAAAATCTGCTGCAGCTTTTCATATTTCTTCTCTGTTTCCGTTGAAATCAAAATGTTTCCCCCTCGAATCGATATATTGCTGGTAAAAATCGCAGATGACGCCCTTCATTGCCTCATCATCCACGTACGGCAGGGCCTGCTGCCAAAGCACGTCAGGCACGCCATAATAGGCTTCGGCAATACTGCCGGCAATGGCTGCCTGCGTATCCGTATCGCCGTTGAGCCAAATCGCTTTGCGGATCGTATCTTCATAATCCGTCCCTTCCAGGAAGCACTCGATGGCTTCAGGGACGCTGTGTTCCGTATCGCACGTAAACTGATAGGTCGGCCGTATCTGGGCCAGACGCTTGTCCAAGGGATAGAAATACTGGCGCAGATAGTCAGCGATCGCCGCCTTGCTCTGCCCCTGACGGGCCAGGAAAATGGCCGAAGCCACGGCTACCGCACCCTTGACAGCCTGCGGATGGTCATGGCTGACAGCAGCCGTCAGTTCCGCCAGTTCCTGCGCTTCTGCCAGGGAATCAGCAACCCAGCCGGCAGGGCTGACGCGCATAGCCGCTCCATTGCCGTAACTGCCGTAAGCCGGCGCCCGGTCGGACCGGAACCAGCGGCGGAACATGCCGCCGAAACCGGCATCCGGATACTTGCGGCACCAATAACGGAGCTGGCGCCGCAGCGGTTCAAGATAGCCGCAGTGCGACTTCTTCCCTTCCATCAGGGCCGCCGCCACGGCAACGGTCGTCACCGTATCGTCCGTAAAACGGTCCTGCCGCACGAAGAGCGGAAAATCAAGGGACGAAGCAGCCGCGCCGAATTCATAGACAGAACCGGCAATATCGCCGATGATAGCCCCTTTCATATAATCATCTCCTTAAAAGAAATGAGCCGATTCTTTTTTCAATACTTCATCGCGCAGGGCCGACAGCTTCGTGCTGCGCTGAACCCACATTTCTTCCGGGTTGACCAGGCGCAGGTATTCCGGCCATAAGGTCTGGATCTGCTGATCCGCATATTCCATGATAGCCTTGAGGCTCGGTTTGGCATAGACCAATTTCCCTTTCTGGAAAATCGGGACGAGCATCTTCTGGACGCGGTACGTCCCGCCCTTGATGGTGCGCGAACGCCAGGGAGCCTTGTCGCTCTGGAGCTGGAGATCTTTCGTTTCGTCGATGCTTTCGCCTTCAAGAATGATAATGTCGGCTTTCATCTTGGCTGATGCCTTATCGTAAATGCGCAGGACATTCTTCAGACCCGGGTTGGAAATCTTTTCGGCATTGTCACTCATCTTGATTTTCGGAACGAATTTGCCGTCATCGTACTGGCCGACGAGCTTGAAGACGCCGCCCAGGGACGGGCTGTCCTTGGCCGTAATCAGGTTCGTGCCGACGCCCCAGGAAGTGATCGTGCAGCCCTGGGCTTTCAGTTCGGAAATCAGGTTTTCATCGAGGTCGTTGGAAGCGGCAATGATGGCATCGGGGAACCCGGCATCGGTGAACATCTTCGTCGCTTCTTTCGACAAGTAAGCCAGGTCGCCGCTGTCGAGGCGAATGCCGTAGGCCTTGGGCAGGGTGCCGGCGGCCTTCATTTCCTTGAAAATCATAATCGCATCGGGAACGCCCTGTTTCAGCGTGTTGTACGTATCGGCCAGGAGGATGAGGTTGTTCGGATACTGGCGGGCGTAGGCGCGGAAGGCTTCCAGTTCTGTCGGGAAGCTCATGATCCAGCTGTGGGCCATGGTCCCTAAGATGGGCATGCCGAACTTGGCACCGGCCAGGACATTGCTCGTGCCGTTGAAGCCGCCGATCATGGCCGAACGGGCGCCGTAGACGCCGGCCGATTTCCCCTGAGCTCGGCGCAGGCCGAATTCCATGAGGTTGTCCTTGCCGGCGACGGTCCGGACACGGCGGGCTTTCGTGGCAATCAGGCTTTCATGGTTCATAATCATGGACATGCACGTTTCCAGGAGCAGGGCTTCATCTTTCTTGGTCTGGACGCGCAGGAGCACTTCCTGCGGAAAAGCGACGGTCCCTTCAGGCATGGCATAAATATCGCCAGTGAAATGCAGATCCTTCAGATAATCGAGGAATTCCGGCTTGAAAAAGCCCGTGCGCTGCAGATAGGCCAGGTCGTCATCGCTGAAATGTATATTGTGTACATAATCGATGAGATGTTCCAGCCCGGCGACGACGGTATAGCCGCCCTGGAAAGGATTGGTGCGGTAATAACGGTCGAAGACACACTGCTGTTCATGTTTTCCTTCAAAAAATAAGCCCTGCATCATCGTCAATTGGTACAGGTCTGTCAATAACGCTTTCGTATACAAGATAACTCGCCTCCAAAAAGTAGTTGCCTTTATTATACCGCAGTTAATGATAAAGGCCCAATAAAATACCAATTTTGCATACATTGAAAATTACTATACATAGTTGGCATGATAGAAAAAAGGGATTGCCACACGAAGGTTTTTACCATCATGCACAATCCCTTTTTCATGTCGTTTGTCGTGGGTCGTGGTTCGTTTGGCGAGAATGCCAACAAATACAAAATAAGTTTATTCACGGAATTCGCGCGGGCGCCCCACGTGGGCGCCCCTACCCCGGACTGCAGACTGCGGACCGCGTTCATTTCGGCAAACGGCAAACGAGCCACGGCAAACGATATACTCATTTTCTCTTCAATACGTTATGAACGGCAGCGATGACGTCTTCTGCAGAGAGGTTGTAGGCCTTGAGGAGGTCTTCCGGTTTCCCTGATTCGCCAAAGCGGTCCTGGATGCCGACGAATTCGACGGGCACGCAGCAGTGACGGGCCAGGGCTTCGCAGACAGCGCTGCCCATGCCGCCCATGACCTGGTGTTCTTCACAGACGACGACGGCTTTGGTTTCGGCTGCACAGGAACAGACGGTCTCGACGTCAAGGGGTTTGACCGTATGGACGTTGACGACGCGGGCCGAAATGCCTTCAGCCGCTAATTGGTCTGCCGCCATCAGGGCTTCGTGGACCATGAGGCCGTTAGCAAAGATCGTAACGTCTTTGCCGTCCCGGAAAATCGGCGCCTTGTACAAATCGAAAGGCGTATCTTCTTTTGTGACGACCGGCGCCGGGTTACGGCCGAAGCGGACATACGACGGCCCGTGGATGTCGTAGACGGCGAGCGTCGCCTTGTACGTTTCCCACCAATCGCAGGGCGTGATGACCATCATGTGCGGGATGACGCGCATCAGGGCGATGTCTTCCAAAGCCTGGTGCGTCGCCCCGTCAGGACCGACGGAAATGCCGGCATGAGCGCCGCCGAGTTTGACGTTGAGATTATTGTAGCAGACGGTATTGCGGATCTGTCCCCAGGCACGGCCCGTCAGAAAGACGCCGTACGTCGAAATGAAGGGCACAAAGCCCGTCAGGGAGAGGCCGGCTGCAGTGCCGACGAGGTCCTGTTCGGAAATACCGACGTTAATGTATCGGTCAGGATATTTTTGGCGGATCCATTCGGTCCGCGTCGATTTGGCGACATCCGCGTCGAGGACGAGGACATCATCGTGAAGACGGCACAATTCCAGCAGTGCTTTGCCGTAGCCGTCGCGCATAGGTACTCGTTCCATCAGGGCACCTCCGTTTTTAATTCATCCATGGCCAGGCGGTACTGCGCTTCATCCGGCGCCGTGCCGTGCCATTGGGCCTGATTTTCCATATACGAGACGCCCTTCCCTTTGATGGTATGGGCAAGGATGACCGTCGGCTTTTCATGATAGGCCTTGGCCGCCGCGTAGGCATCATAGAGAGCATCCGTATCGTGGCCGTTTACGCTGAGGACATGCCAGCCGAAACTTTCCCATTTCGCATCCATAGGCTCCATGTTCTTGATAGAGACCAGGGAATCGACGAGCTGCAGGCCGTTGCAGTCGACAATCAGACAAACATTGTCCAAATGGTGCTGGGACGCAAAGGCCGCAGCTTCCCAAATCTGGCCTTCCTGCTGTTCGCCGTCGCCGATAAGGCAGAAGACCTGCGGCGTTTCCTGACGCCGCTTCAGGGCCAGGGCGATGCCGTTGGCAATGGACAGGCCTTGTCCCAGGGAGCCGACAGCACAGTCGAGACAGGGCAGTTTTTCCAGGTTCGGATGCCCCTGGAGAACGCTGCCGACGCTGCGCAGGGTATCGAGCAGGGCTAATGGGAAATAGCCTTTATGCGCCAGGATGCTGTAGTAAGCCGGCGCCGCATGGCCCTTGGAGAGGACGAAGCGGTCCCGTTCCGGTGCATGGGGCCTGTCGGGAAAACATGTAAAAATATCCGTAAAATACAATGTGGCCATGATTTCCACGGCGGACAGGGAACTGCCGGGATGACCGGAACCAGCGCGGTAAATCGAGCGCACCGTATCCCGCCGTATCTGCGTGCACACATCATGTAGATCATGCTTCATGAAGCATAGCCTCCTATATTAGGCCGTCATGAAAAAAACGCCGCAATACCCCCGTTGATGTCTGGCGGCGATACGCGTGCGTTCGGACATACGACCTCTTTGTTCGTTTCCATCATTTAAGATTATTGTACAATGATTATATACGCAAGTCAAACAGAATATACCATCTGTACATGCTTCATGATTTTATAGCAAGAAATATTTCCTATATGCGCATAAAGAACATAAAAGGAGCTGCCGCAGCAGCTCCTTTCACAGGATTCACGCGGGCGTCCGATTATGGTCGCCCTTACACCAACCCTCAAATATCAAACTTCAAACTCTTTCATTTCCTTCACGACTGCCGGGTCTACGGCGAAAGCGTGGGCTTCATCCGGGAAGCTGCGGTCTTTGACGTCGCGGATATACTGGCCGACGGCATCGACGATAGTCTGATGCAGGTCGGCATAGGTCTTGACGAATTTCGGCCGGAAGCCGCTGCTCATGCCCAAGAGATCCGTGCAGACCAGGACCTGGCCGTCCGTGCCGTTGCCGGCGCCGATGCCGATGGTCGCTGCCGTATGCAGGGCTTTCGTAATTTCTGCGGCGATGTCCGTCGGCACGCATTCCAGGGTAATGGCAAAAGCGCCGGCTGCTTCCAGCTTCAAAGCATCGGCAATCAGTTTCTTGGCCGTTTCACTGTTCTTGCCCTGGACGCGGAAGCCGCCGAGCTGATGGACGGACTGCGGCGTCAGGCCGATATGGCCGACGACGGGGATACCGGCTGTCGTCATGGCTTTCACGGCATCGCAGACACTGGCACCGCCTTCGAGCTTGACGGCATCGCAGCCTGTTTCCTTCATCAGGCGGCCGGCGTTGTGCAGGGCCTGCTGCGTACTTTCCTGATAGCTCATGAAGGGCATGTCGCCGACGACGAGGGCCCTTTTCACGCCGCGGACGACGGCAGCCGTATGGTGGATCATATCTTCCATGGTCACAGGCAGGGTCGACGTATGACCCATGACGACATTGCCCAGGGAGTCGCCGACGAGAATCATATCAATGCCTGCTTCGTCAACATTCTGGGCCATGATATAATCATAAGCCGTGATCATGGAAATCGGCGTTCCTTCTTTCTTCATCTTTTGAATGGTCAGATTGGTTACTTTTTTGTTCATGTTGAACTCCTTCCGCCATCGCAAGGATTCTTGTCAGCATCGTATGCTGTTGGGCTGTAATCGTTCCGTTCTTTAAGGCTATACCGGCGGCAGCAGCGCCGAAGGCGCAGTACGGGCGTACGAAATCATCGGGCAGGACGGCCAGGTGTTTGCGGACCGTACCGATATCACCGCGGGAAACAGGGCCTGTCAGGGCCGTGCGCCACAAATCCCGCTGGCGGACATTTGCCATAGTCCCCTCGACAAGGGGCAGCAGGGCCTGCGCCGCAGCGGCGTCATCGCCGGTCCAGCGCTGCATGAGCTGCTGTGCCAGGGCCAGGGCCGTAACGACGTAGTTCGAGCAGAAGCAGGCCGCTGCATGGTAAAGCATCCGTTCTTCCGGCGGTACGAAGAAAGGCGTACTGCCTAAAGCGCGGACGATGCGGACAGCTTCTGCTTTGGCCCGTTCATCGCCGTCGACGGCGATGTAGATGCCCTGCAGGCGTTCGGCCGAAGGTGCGGCAAAGCTCTGCAGCGGGTGGAGACTGCCCGTATGGAAGCCAAGACGGGCCAAAGGCGCCAGGGGCGAGAGATCAGCCGCGCCGCTGCAGTGAAAGATACACTTCTGCGCCGCCTCCCCTTCTCCGTCCAGTTCCGCTGCCAGGGACTGGCTCAGCGGTGCCAAGGCGTCATCGCCGACAGTGAGCAGGATGATATCGCAGTGCCGGATAAGGGCAGCGCCGTCATCATAAGGAGTGACGTGAAAGCGCTCTGCTTTTTGCTGCGTATGTTCTTTTGTAGAACAAAGTATCCCTGCGACAGCCGCAGGAAAGGCTAACATAAAAGAAGCGCCGACTCTGCCGGCGCCGATAATACCTAAACGCATGATAATTTCCTCTATTTATCGAGTTTGAAGTGTGAAGTTTGAAGTTTGAAGTGCTTACGCTTAAATAAATATAAAAAAACTACATCAAACATCAAACCCACAACATCAAACAAAAAAGAAAAAGGGATTGTGCATGACGGCCGAAGTCTTCGTGCAGCAATCCCATAAAAGCCTACGTTTACAAGAATTCGTCCCGGTCTTTCGATCCAAGCGATATGCTATAAAATTATGATAGATAGATGATTCAGACGTTACATGGTACGGATCCAAAAGATTCCGTCCAACCCGAATCACATGTACAGAATACTACATTTGTGAAACTTTTACCAATAACTTTTAAGAATAGATATATATGATACTAAAAAAGGCGCTGTCTTCATGGGACAGCGCCTTTTTTACACAATATGGTGGGCGGTAATGGATTCGAACCATCGACCCCCTCGATGTCAACGAGATACTCTAACCAACTGAGCTAACCGCCCATATTCTGTATGTCTTTGTGCGACTCGTTTATTATAGCGTACTTCTCCTCTTTTGACAAGTCTATTTTCACTATTTTTTACTATTTTTTACACTATTGACTTGAACTCCACTCCAGTTAGTATAATAAAGGCAAGGAGGGATTACATTGAAAATAAAAGATGTCAGTGAAAAGTTCCAACTTTCGCCGGATACGCTGCGCTACTACGAAAAAATAGGACTAATCCGCAATGTCCCGCGCGATAAGAATGGTATCCGCGATTATACTAAGGAAAACTGCGATACCATCGCCTTCATCAAGTGCATGCGCGCTGCCAGTGTCTCCATCGACGGCCTGTCGCGATATATGGAACTCTTCCAGCAAGGCGATGCGACCCGCGCAGCACGCCGTCAAATCTTAGTCGACGAACGAAATCATCTGGAAAGCCGTCAAAAAGACATCCAGGAAGCCCTGCAGCATTTGAACTGAAAAATCAAGCGGTACGGTGAAGGAAAGTTCTGATAGCAGTCAACATCATACAAAAAAGGAGCTGCCTATAAAGACAGCTCCTTTTCGCACGATATGGTGGGCGATAATGGATTCGAACCATCGACCCCCTCGATGTCAACGAGATACTCTAACCAACTGAGCTAACCGCCCATATTTTGTACTTCTCTGTGCGACTTGTTTATTATAGCTTACTTTCTAGATTTTGGCAAGTCTTTTTTTAGAAATTATTTTATCTTTTCCAATTCATAGGCCAGCTGCCGCGCTGTCAGGACGTCGCTAAAGGGACGCAGCATCTGGCCGCCGCGGCGGATGAGGACGAGTTGCGGTACCTGGTGGATACCGTAATCTTTCAGCATCTGGCGGTTTCCCTCATAGAGGGACAGGCTGCCG
>ERZ779697.340-NODE-340-length-24938-cov-4.42905_pt1 | contig 24938 bp, 19 predicted proteins | sample MGYA00511881_ERZ779697 | MGnify/ENA primary metagenome ERZ779697 (study PRJEB29588, sample SAMEA2148105) | human gut metagenome | biome: human gut; feature: human-associated habitat; material: faeces | place: Denmark | collected 2008/2010 ... | reverse complement strand
GGAAAATGAACCATATTAGTACTGATATATATAAATAATTTAGATCATTTACTTAATGAAAACGCAAGATATTCAACGGGGTTTATTGTGTGTAGCCCTGATTACGGAAAATATAAGTTTGCCGGCGAAGATGTCTTACCAGTTGTGAATATGTTAAATGCTAACAGCAGAATTCCTAGATCTGCAGATATTGCAATAGTTGTAGGTGACAAAGCTTTTGACCGTATTCAGCAATTATTAAATGCACTGCACCCTTATGGACCAATACAAAAATTAATTGTTTACGGGTCGCAGCCCACAATGTATTTGTTAGAAAGAAAGCCTCAGACCGTTACCTTGACATTCAAGGATATTCATGATTATTGCGCAGCAAATAGAAACGTTGAATATGTTAATCCTGAGTTCATAGCCATTGATTTCCCATGGCTGACTGACTCTATGCAAAGTCTTAAAAATATACTTGATAAATATAGAGATCAGATTGGGGATGATAATGCAAAGCACATATATAATATGTCAAGAAAAATATTTGCTGACATAAATTTTTCAAGGAAAAAATTAAATAATTTTAAAGAATATTTCCCGAAATTCCTTGATAAAATTCTTGATAATATATATAATGAAGATGTTTTTTCTGAATTGGAAGACTGGGCGAGTGGCTTAACCTACAATAGTGATTCAAATCCTAAGCTAGAGAAGGTAACGGAATTAGGTGCAGTTAAGGCTGTTGACCTTGATCACAGCATATACAGACAAGTTAAAGGTCTAGACGGTGAAGGAAATATAATTGTGATAGACGCTCCTCCTCATACGAATAATCCTCAGTATGTTAATCCAATAACAACATTGATGAGATTTCATAACTTTGCAAGGGTTAAGGCCCTATATTATAGCGAGGTTGAAAGTCGCCTTATGGACAGAACATCATTTAATCTTCGCAGAGATCCTCTATATTACGAAGATATTCCAGAGGAACAAAATGTTACTGCCGATGATGCTGCGTTTAGAATTGAAGATTATTTTGAAAATGATGAAACAGTCAATTATTCTGTCAGACGAGTTTATAGTGTTGACAGAATTGAATTTACAGACAAAACTAAGGAAATAATATATGGAGACGTATTGGTTTATGAACCTGATGAATCTTTAAGACGCATGCCGTTCAATGTTATTGAGAATCCGTCAGGCTTAACTATTACGTATTATTCTCAGAACGCAGAAGAGTCAGACTTGTTTAACAAGTTGGCTAGTGCATACTGTAATTTACCTATTGATAGAAACATACAATATTATTCTGATTTATGGCAAGAAAGACTGAAAACATTTGTCAGTCAATTAGACAGAAACGGTATATCTAGATTATGTCAGGAGGTCGGTATTAAAAGAAATGTATTGAATAATCATATTAAAGGAAAATCAATGTTTATGAGGAAAAGACCTCTTAACATTATTCTGAGCAAATTAATCAGTGCTGGTTTGCTTACTGAAGATGAGGCTAAATATGTAAAAGCCGCACGTAAATTTATGCAGGTTAATTATATAGATTTTGGATTAAAGTTAAAAAGCGCTCTTCTTGATTATAAACTTAATCCAGATGGAGATTTGCCTTCTTTTATGCAGGACCTTTTAGATAGAACAGGTTCGACAATGGATGAACTTGAAAATAATTTCCTTAAAACAAAAACCATAAAATAAAGAACAAGCATATGACAGAACAAGAAGCAAGAAACCTCATTGAAGAGGAATTAAAACTTAAAATGCTCGGTCCGGGTTATGCCAAGGATTTAATTGTATGCGATCCGGATGCTCATAATGAAATTATACCTGAAAGTCCCCGCTTGGCTTATTCGTTAGGTGTCTTATTGCCTGACAACAGAAATCAGAATGGTAACCAAGACAATGAACAGGGTAATAATAATGACGTCAATGATGATAACCAGCCAGATGGAGATGCTATCCCAAATAATGTGGATATGACTGACCAAGAAGACCGTATGAGCAAACTGTTGGGTGGCAGCGTTGAAAATAAGAGTCAGGATATGGGTAATAACCCAATGTCGTCTCATATAGGTTTGATTATTTGTGTATCTAATGACACAAATAATGTTGATGTCAGCATCAGTTATGGAACTTATAGCCATTTGAACTGGAATGAATCTGTCAGGGAAGTAAAAGTCCGCACAGGACATTTTAGCGCAACCATCCGTCAGGCTATTGGAGATATTGGAAATAATAATGCTCTTCAACAGCAGCTTAATGAGGAGGCCCTTCCTGAAAAATTCATTAAATGTTTTAATATTGATGATGAGAATGGAACTATATCATTGTCAAAAGCTATGGAGAATCATGAACCCCAAAATGTATTGCGTATACCAAATACAGAATATCCTGTAGAGGCCAGTATGATTAATATTCTTTTGGGTGAGCATTACAAAAGATATCACCATGACTATCATAGAACATTAAATTTTGATAACGAAAACGGCAGTGAAGATCTGGACGTAAACATGAGAATGTATTGGACTACATTTACTGCCAGAGATAAGAAATTCGTTAAGATCTTAGTTAAATCTATAAGCCAGAATACTTTAATTTATCAGCCTGAGATTGTTGTCACTCCACATAATGGTGAAGGCAGAATAGAATCGTACGTAGAGCCGATAACAAATATTGATGATATAGAAAATAATATTAATGAATTTATCTATCGCAATGTTCACAACTATGGTAAAGGCGTAAATTGTGCTATAGGATGGGATAATGATGGTCAGAGAGTGTTTACAACATTTACTCCTACTGTTGATGTTGAAAAATTCTCTAATGAAATAGCACCTGAATATAATAACGATAATATAAGAAGTGCTTGTACTTTGAGAAATGTAAGTATATGGTCAAATCTGAATGATAAAGAGATAATCAATTGCTTGAACAATTTTGTTGAAGGTTATAGTACATGGCAGCAGGCTCAGGTGGAAGCGGCAAGAAATGAGGAACAGTATCAGGATGTTACAGAAACAATTCTCGATAGACAGAAAGAGTTGCTCACCAGGCTTAGAGACAATATTGATTATTTGAGTGAGAATAATGAAGCACTTCAATGTTTTAAGATAGCCAATACCGCAATGTTGCTTCAAATGGTTGTGGCAAGGCATCCTTTGTTCAGAAAAAACCGTGACGCAGATATCTATGCAAATGAGCCTGACATTTATGATAGCTTAGATTATTTTCGTAATGCAGAATATATGGCTCAGATGCTTGAGCCGGAGTATCGTCCTTTCCAATTGGCCTTTTTGCTTATGAATGTCAAGTCTACTTTTGAAATAAATGACAGATATCATAATGATGTTGTAGATTTGATATGGTTTCCTACTGGTGGTGGTAAAACCGAGGCTTATCTTGCTCTGACAGCATTGACAATAGTACACAGACGCAGACGTGGACAGGGCTGCGGTGTGTCTGTAATTATGCGTTATACTCTACGTTTGCTTACGTCTCAACAGTTTGAAAGAGCTTCTTATTTAATCTGTGCTCTTGATTTTTTGCGCCAAAGAGATCATGATCTTGGACTTGGTACTCAAGAAATTTCAATTGGTATATATGTTGGATCAGGTGTTACGCCAAATCATGTCGCTGATCTAAACAATAATCCATATCTCAGATTTTTTACTCAACCTGCTACACGCCGCAACGAAAATCCATTCCCTGTAAGCTATTGTCCCTGGTGTGGTAGTAGGCTTGTGTTGCCTGATGGCTCGAATCATGGTTATGGCCAAGGAAATGGCTCACTGATGTGTATAAATCAAAGATGCTCTTATCGTAATCACTTGCCAATATATTATATTGATGAAAATATTTATGACCTAAAACCGACATTGCTGTTTGCTACAGTTGATAAATTTGCTCAATTAAACAGGTCCGATGCACAACGTCTGCTAAATCCTGATAACGGAATTGATGCACCAGATTTGATAATTCAAGATGAGTTGCATCTTTTAGTAGGTGCTTTGGGGTCTATTGTAGGTTTATTTGAATCTGTTGTTGAAGCGTTAATATCAAGAAATGGCAGAAGACCGAAGATTATTGCTTCTACAGCAACAACTCGTAATACGAATAATTTGATTAAGAATTTGTATAATCGCGAAGTCGCTGTATTCCCTCCTCAGGGACTAAATTACAATGACAATTATTTTTCTCATATTGTTCCCGGAGCCACACGTCGTCATATAGGAATGATGCCGTCAGGAAATTCAAGTTCAAACATGGCAGAAATACGTCTTACTGCTTTTCTGCTTTTATCAAGGATTAAGGTCTTTAAAAAAGAGATTGAAGACAGAGGCCTTGACTGGACAAATGATGATGATGTTATAAATGTTTGTAATCAAGATGGCAAACTTCTCCAGTTGCTCGATAATTATTGGACAACTGTATTATACTTTAACAGTCTTAAGGACCTCGGCCGTTCTCGCAGTCGTGTTTCGCAAGAAGTTTTTGAGAATTTCAGAGCTCATAAATATCTTTATCAGATACCGAAGTCTTTGTCTTTGTTAGAAAACAGATTTGACCAAAGGGTATTGGAGTTTACCAGTCGCATAGAATCGAACCGTATAAAAGGCTTCTTGACTGAGGCCGAATCTTGTGTCGGATTGAATGTTAATGATAACGGACATCTGAATGTGGCGTCAGGAAATGATTTAGTGTTTGCTTCCAATATGATATCTGTGGGCATTGACATATCCAGATGGAATCAGATGGTGATGGTTGGTCAGCCTCGTTCTACTTCTGAGTATGTGCAGTCGTCAAGCCGTGTTGCAAGAAATACTTATGGACTAGTAATAAATCTTCTTAACCCACTGCGCATTCGTGAACATTCTCTTTTTGAAAATTACAAGTCTTTCCATGCAACCTATTATAAATCAGTTGAACCGCTCAGCATAACGCCACTTACGTATTCAACTATAAAGCATGATATTTTGAATAACATGATAATAATTTATAGAAATTATATATTACAAGCTCCTGGCTTAGGAGGAGTTGCTTTGGCTGGTGCTATGATACAAGCTATTTTTAATAATAGGTTTAATATGGATGATGAATTGAGGCAAAGCTTATCTAATATAATAGCTAATGCTGCTGTCGGTGCTAATTGTGCTACATCTTTAAGGGATATAGCAAATGATGCTTTTATCAATATACAACAAGTTAATTATTGAATATGAGAAAGTTAGAACAAATACAATTAAATAAATTGATTTCTGCTTATGGTGGTGTAGGCAGTATAATAGAAACCAATACAAATGGTTCTCTTATAATTTTACCATATGATAAATGGAAATGTTTTGAGCATATCAATAACAATCCGATGGAAATAATGGACAACCGTTTGCTTAGTTATGTTCGTACACATGGATATCCTAATGTTACTAGACTTGTGCCTATACCAGATAATGATTTAAGCAGATCTGTTTATTCTGCTACTAATGCAAACGTAGGAACAACTGTTTCATCCAAGTATTTTCCTGAATGGTATTATTGTCCACATTGTAGACGTTTATATAAGTTATCAGAATGGGAATTCCTTTGGGATAATACGTTTCCTAACGATCATGGATTCAGCATAAATGTACCGGCATGTTGTTTTTGTAGTAGACAAATTAATGACGATAGAATAAGTCGTTATCCTTTACAGCAAATTCGTTTTGTCATGGCATCTCTTTCTGGCGATATGGAGGATGTGCCTTTTGATAGATTGTGGGATAATAATCCTAATGGCGGAGCATGGCAGGTTGGTAATATCATGAATGCAGCAAGAAATTTGCGCTATAGATCTCGGAGAGGAGATGGAGATGGACTTCAAAACTTATTTATCGAGAATGCAGATACTCATAGTAGGATATATCTTTCACAAATTGAACGAAATTATATAATAAATAACGATGAGGCTTATAAAATGGTTGTTAGAGGAAGTCAAAGTTTGTATTTCCCTGAAATTGTACGTTCTCTCTATATACCAATGGAGGCTGGTGCTAACATCAATGCCCAAAATACGGATGAATTAGATTTACATGAATTTAGGTATCTGACAAATGATGGTAATTTTAAAGAAAATATGATTGTGAAGGACGATCTTGTTGTAAGAAGAAGGCCGGAACTAACAATGCCATTTATTTCTCGAATAAGTGCTATAGAAAGGCTAAAAGAAACTTCGGTGCTGCTGTCATATACCCGTATGGGTAAATATGGTGAACCAAGGCAATGGTATAATGTAGGTCAACAAGCAGAAAGTCAAGGCGAAACGGCTATGTCAAAACGCCCTTTCGGCGATGGATCTTCGCAAGCAGCAATTATGTCTACATATATGCCTGCAGTAGAATCTTATGGAGAAGGAGTACTTTTTGAAGTAGATCTTAATGATATACTGCCAAACGATTATGAGACTTTTGTACATACTTTTTGTCATATAGTCATGAAAGAAATGGAATTTCAATGTGGTTATCCACTGACATCGTTAAAAGAAAAAATATATATAGACAATGATAATTCAAAAGGTGGCTTTTTGATATATACTATAGCCGGAAGCGAGGGCAGTTATGGCGGTTTGATATCACTTACACAAAACGGAAAAATCATAGACCTGATAAATCGTGGGGCAGAGAGGGCACGTTATTGTCCTAACGATCCGATTTGTAGTTCTGAACATGAGGCGCATTGCTTTGCTTGCTTGGATCTTCCTGAAACTGCATGTATTAAATTTAACGCAAAATTAAACCGTAGGCTGTTCCTTGAGAGATGGTTTAACCCTCGTCCTAATGGACTAGTTTTATAATTGAAATTATATGAGGATGGCCATAGGTGTTTCAGCTTATGGCCGTCCTATATATAAGTTATGTCAAAATGGCATGCTATGAATTAAAAGCTAAACTAAAATATATAAGCATTTATTGGTGCTTAAAGAATAAATTTGATGTAAATATTTTATTTCATATATTAGAATATTTGCATGAAAAATTGGTAAAATCATAAATGACGGATTTTTCCATACATCAAGTCTGAAAAGTGTAAATATATCTTAACAGAATAGGGCTTGCCGAAACATCTTGTTAATTTTCTTGAACATATTTGGCTATTAAAAAAATTTCTTGGATATTTTCACTTAGAATAAAAAATGAATATGACATGGCGGGAAAATATTTACACAAAGACGAGAATATGTTTCGACAGACGCTATAGGAAACGGGATGATATTTAGGCATCAGGATATGTCTGAAGAACCTAATAGCAGATAATCACGTAGAGACGTTATATTATGACATAACAATAATTCAGGTATGAGAAACTATTGGCCTGATTTTTGTTGGTAAAATGATGCCAACAAGGAGCAGACAATAAAAACTGGAACTTGAAATATCCCTTTTAAGATAAATATGTTTAACTCTAAAAACATTTCATATGAAAAAACAATCAAGACCAAAACCAAATATTTTCAAGCCAAGAATATTGTCAATCTTGGATCTTCAAGATATGTTCACAGAATGTAATATCAGATATTTTGGTGGGTCGTTACCAACACCTTTGCTGAAGTTTATACACAAGAAAAATACCATAGGCTATTGTTATTGTGAATGTGAAGATAACGTTATTACATCTACGAGCATTATGATAAGCGACAGATATAAATATACTGACACTCAACTTCGGAATGTTATGGCTCACGAGATGATACATTATTTTATATTCTATAATGGAATAAAAACGACGTGGAGTCATGGTAAGGAATTTAAGACTATTGCAAAATACATGAACGTTGTATATGGACTGAATATCGGAAAATATGTCGATACAACAGACATGGAAATGGTTGAGAAGGAATCTTTCTTTTCCAGACTGTTCTCAAAGCGGAATGCATGATGTTGTAATTATCAGATTATGACAGAATGACATACACAAAGAATAAACGAATTAATTATAAAATATTTTTAATTACTAAAAATTAAACATTATGAAAAGTATTAAAGCATCTCAGGAGACTTTAAACGTGTATAACAGCATGGTGGCTAAGGCTGATAAACTGACAGACGAGACATTGAGAGACGAAGCACTGGTAGAAGCTGAAAAATACAAAAACGATTTCGATTGGTCTGATGCTGTCTTCTATGAGGATGGTAAGGCCGGCGTAAAGAATGTATTGGGAGAAGTTATTGTTCCGGCAAAGTTTGACAGAATAGCATTCACATATTGCTATTTTGTAAAAAACATACCTTATGTTGTGATTAATCATGGCAACTTCGGAATGGTAAAATCAGACGGCTCAGGAGAGATGCTTGCTCCATGCCAGTATCATGAGATAGAGCCTCTGATATATTATGGCTGCTTTATAGTAATGGCTGACGATAATTGGGGCTTGATAAATTCTAACGGACGCATTGTGGCTCCTGTCGTGCATGATAACATTCAGATAATGGAAGATCAGTTTGCCGTGTTTGACAAGGACGGCAAGAAAGGACTCTATGCTTTTGAAGCTGATGTATATGTCAGTCCTGAATATGATGACATAAAACACGACGACATAGATGAGCCTATTAAATTTATCCGTGACGGAAAAACTTTCTATATAGATACTGAAGGTAATGTTTACGACGACGTAGAAGACAGCGAATATTTACTGCTCGGCATACAGAGTGAGCCAGCATAAAAATTGTATTAAGATATAACGTTTTCGCATATAGTGGTGCGAAGACGTTATATCTACATATCTTTCGCGTCAAGATATGTTATCTTGTCTTCTTCAGCAAAAACATATAGGTACTATTTACAAACAAAAAAATATAGAGAAAATGAGTCATACATACAATTCAGAAACCGAATTAGCATCAAAGAGTAAAGGCAAGTCTACCCGTTTAAAGCCGATATCAAAGAAAGATATGACAATGATGAATTGTCTTGAAAGAATATTGGAGATTGTTGCAGGTGAGTCGTTAAGTGCGGCATCAATAAGGAGAGCGCAAAGATATATTCAATATGTAGCCGAACGTCAGAAACTAAACAGTATGCAGACAGTGTTTATGGCTCTTTATATTAACTTCAGCAATGATCCGTGCATAACTTTTACCGATATAGCAAGTGAACTTAAATGTAACAATCTGAAGATATTGTGCTATCAGAAAGAAATCGATGAACTGGAGAAGATGCGTATCTTGCGTAAATCAGGTAAGCATGGCCCGTTTGACGGTTACAAGATAAACGACGGCGTGATGGACGCTTTAGTGGCAAACGAACCGTATGTATGCAAGCCACGTAAGGCATCTGACTTGTATGAGCTGTTTTCGCTTGTATATAATTTGCTCAGTTCACGCAAGATGGAAGAAATTGACACGGAAGAACTTATTGTTGAAATAAACGAGTTGTATGATGAAAATAAGGAAATATGTTTTGTCGATGGTCTCCGTAAGCTAACCTTGGAGAATGAATCTGTCCTTTTGTTGTCACAGATGGGAAGATTTCTTATGAACAGCAACATAAAAAATGTTGAGCTGGATAATTTTATTTATTTGTTTGACGATGAATCTGTACGTGCCCGTCAGTTAAGGTCGTTGCAGAACGGAAATCATGAACTGATGAAGCTTGGGCTGATAGATTTTTCTATGAGCAATGGTTTTAAAGACCGCGGAACGTTCATGCTTACCGACAAGGCCCGTAAAGTTCTTCTTGACAACGTAAAGATTGCCTGTTATGACGAAATAAATGATGAACGTGCGGGCATATTGAAGCCTGACACGATTAATGAAAAGCAGATGATTTTTGATAATGGCGTTTCAGAGCAATATGACAGACTGTGTGGACTGCTTACTGATAAGAATCTCGCAGCTGTGCGTCAAAGGCTTGAGGAGAGAAATATGAGCAAAGGGTTTTCAATACTTTTCTATGGCGCACCGGGAACAGGAAAGACTGAAGCCGTTAAGCAGATTGCCAGATATACCGGGAGAGAGATTATGCAGATTAATATCTCGATGATGCGCTCTATGTGGGTAGGGCAAAGTGAAAAAAACATAAAGGCAGTTTTTGATAATTACAAAGAGATGTGCAAGCGTTCAGAGCGCATTCCGATTTTGCTTTTCAATGAAGCTGATGCCATTATCAGTTCTCGAATTGACAATGCAAAAAACTCTGTTGACAAAATGGAAAATTCTGTTCAGAACATTATACTTCAGGAAATGGAGAATTTCGACGGCATACTCATTGCTACTACTAACCTTGTAACAAATTTCGACAAGGCTTTTGAACGCCGTTTCTTGTACAAAATAGAGTTTACAAAGCCTACAGAAAAAGCCAGAAAGAAATTGTGGCAGACCATAATGACAACTCTTGATGACAGCTCTGCTGCGTTTCTTGCCGGTAAGTATCAGTTCTCTGGAGGCCAGATTGAAAATGTGGCGCGTAAAGCTGTGGTCGACTCTATCCTGTATGGCGAAGATAATGTAAATCTTGCCAAGATCGAAGAGTATTGTAAAAACGAGGCTATAGGAAAATCGAATAAGGTCAGAATAGGATTTTAGCTTTTTGTGTCGTGTCATAACCGGTTGGTAAGCAACAATGTTTTTTGTTCTTTATTTATATGTTGCTTCTGCCGGTTATTTTGTCGTTGATTTATTCCTTATGGCGTATTGTGATACGTCATGAGGAAAGCATATAAAAGTTTTTGAATTTAAAATATCCGACATTCAGATAAACGGTTCTTATATTGCCTAAAAATTTATATATTTGCTTCTAATTAATATTTATGAATTGAATTTGCGGAGATTGAAAAATAATATGCGAAATACAGACATTATGTATCATGGCTCACACAACTATTTTACTGAGTTTGACTTGAAGCATGTTTTGGAGGGAAGCGGAAAGGTTAAGTTCGGTTATGGTGTGTATGTCACTTCTAAATATAGTTCTGCTGCACATTATTCGGGGCAAAAGACACAGTCTGAAGGTGAAAATTTTGTCTATACCGTAGCCGTGCCTTCGTTGGTGGATGATAATTACATAATGTTTAAGCAGCCTGTAAATGCTAAGATTGTTATGCGTACAGAATATGTGCTTGGTGAGAAAATTCCTGATAAGGTTAAGGCTGACGGGAAATTATTCCGTAAATATCTGGCAAATACACTTACAGGGAATGATGACCTTATGGGAGAGAAAGCTGCTGCCGAGTTTTTGGATAACAAAATCGGTGTCGACTGTATTGTGTGGCCATATTCATGGCGCAATCCTTCTCTTGGTACAAATCGTGCGATTTTTAATGTCAACAAAATAGAGATAATAAGGATTGACCGGGTTTGTCTGGATGCAAAAAAACATCTTATACAAGATACTGTCGTCCCGGTTTTTCAATTAAACAACGAAGTATAGCAGATATGAGTTTTTATAGCATAGCACCATTCATAGAAAAATACTATCCGCAGTATTATTCCATCGAGAATTATCCGAAAGAGCAATGTGTAACCATACATAAAGTTAAAGAAGAGTGGGGCATATTAAGTAACTTCGGACGGACACCAATAGTTGTCAACGATGTTGAGTTTAAATCTGCCGAGCAGCTCTTTCAGATGATGAAGTTTAAGGATAAGGATGTTTTGTTGGATATATATAATGCCGGCAATCCGAAGATGAAAGCCAAGAAATGGGAGAAGGCTTACAGACGCAGCGATTGGGGACAGATGATTATTGATGCAATAAAATTATGTCTTCAATTTAAGTATGATCAAAGTGCAGATTTCAGGGAAAAACTTAAAGAGACAAGCAACAAATATATAGTTGAGGATCAGACAACGTTCCGTAAGAAATATGCAGATACCTGGGGCGTAAAATTAGTTGATGACAAATATGTCGGTCCAAATCTTCAGGGACGTCTGCTTATGGAATTAAGAGACAATGGTAAGTTGACTTATCGTTTGCCTGCTGACGCATTGGATTTTGTCAATTTGCTGAAATAAATAGTACCGGATGTTTTTATATTAAGCTGTTTTTTAGGTGGCTGTATTGCCATGTTAAGATACAAATAATAAGCCCTGAAGCGTCATTAGATTTACATTCTTGTGCGTGTAAACAATGATGTTTCGGGGCTTATTGTTTTTTTGCCTGATGTGTGTCACTCAGGAGAATTATTCGTCCTCATCCTCCTCAACAGCCCGTGCTTCCTTAAATTTCTCTTTCATTGTCGGGTTGTTGTATGTAAGTTTCTTTATCGTCAGGCCGTCTGCCTTGTCGTTGGCAAGGCGGAGGTTGCGCTCGGAGCCTACAAGGGCCTCTTTTATCTTTTGCAGGTGAGTTATCGACTTGTCTATCTCGTCGATTGCCGTCTTGAACTTCTCGCTCGCAAGGCGGTAGTTGTTGGCAAACTTCTCTTTGAAGTCGTTGAGGCGGCTCTCAAAGTTGGTTACGTCTACCGACTGACTGCGGGCAATGGCAAGCTCACGCTGATATTCTATGCTCTTTTTTGAGGTCTGCACAAGCAGCGTTATCAGTGGGATGAAGAACTGCGGACGGATGACGTACATCTTAGGATAGCGGTGCGACATGTCAACAATGCCCGTGTTGTACAGCTCACTTTCAGGTTCGAGCAGCGACACAAGTACGGCAAACTCGCATTTCTTTGCTCTGCGGTCCTCGTCGAGTTTCTTCAAGAAGTCCTCGTTCTTATGCTTTGTAGCGGTCTGATCCATTTCGTTCTTCATCTCGAACATAATGGAGATATATTCAAATCCGTCTTCATAGTCGCGGAAGATGAAGTCGCCCTTGCTGCCGCCCGAAGCGTCGTTGTCTTTCTCAAAGTAGGCGTTTGGGAATAGCGGGCGCATACGGTTGAACTCCGTGCTGCAGTGTATTTCGAGTGTCTCGCCTACCATCTTTGTCGACATCCTTGTCTTCAGGTCTTTGTAGTAGTCAACCTCTTCCTGCTTCTGTTTCAGCTGCATCTCGTAAGTCTCCTTAATGCTGTTTTCACGCAGTGCGGCCTCATTCTTCTGCATGCTCACCATGCCCGTAAGCTCAACAATCTTGTTGTCTTTCTCTTTCAGCGCGTCCTGCGCCTTTCGCTGTTCCTCAAGCACGGCTATCTGACAGGCATCCTTACTCTGCGAAATGGTGGATTTCAGTTCCGAAATCTCCTTGTCCTTCTTTGCCAACTCACCGGCAAGCTCGAGCGCATTAGTCTGTACCATGCTCTCTATCTTTGCCTTCAGCTCTGATATTTCCTGGTCTTTCTTGTTCATTTCCCCGGTCAGTTCAAGCGCCTTTGCCTGCGCCGTACTTTCTATCTTTGCCTTCAGCTCCGATATTTCCTGGTCTTTCTTATTCATCTCTCCTGCCATTTCCAGCGCCTTTGCCTGCGCCGTACTTTCAATCTTGGCTTTCAGCTCCGATATTTCCTTGTCTTTCTTGTTCATCTCTTCAGCCAGTTCAAGCGCTTTGGCCTGCGCCATGCTGTCTATCTGCGCCTTCAGACGTTCTATTTCGGTATCCTTTTTCCCTATTTCAAGATCCTTTGCCGACAGCTTCTCTCCGAACGTCCGTTCCGACTTCATCACATCGGCCTTCAGTTCGGCATCATATTGTTTCCTCACCTCTTCAAGTCTTCTGTTGAGCTCGTCGTTAAACTCTGCATTCTTAACCTGACTGACGATAGAAGCATAGTCGGCCTCGTCGACCTGAAACACGCTCTGACATTTAGGACATTTTATTTCTTTCATATCATCAAGTTTTTGTTATTTACGGACAAATGTAATTATAAAACGCGAAAAATGCAAACAAACCTGGTGATATATGCGGCTTGTGTAAGATGCTTATGTTAAGGTGTAAAATAAAAAGTCGTAAAATTTTGAACAGTAATATATATAAAACATACTTAACTGTTCAAAATTTTACAACTTTTATGCTGTCTTAATGTTTTAGCCTTTTATTTGTTCTTCATTCCGAAGAGCTGGCGAAGGTGAAATTTTGGGGGTGTCTGCCTTCCGTCAGTTCCCCTTTTCTTTTTTATCTTCTAAGTATTCTTCGTCTTCATCATCATAATCTTCATCATCATCATCATCGTCCTCCTCCGCTTTATTAGGAATAACAGAGTCCTTCGGGTCGTTGGTCTTCTCTGTGTTCATCCACATACGTATGGCAGCCATTCTCGGCAGCAGACGTATAACGGGCAGACGATAGTGGTGAATAATGATGAGCATCATCATCACGATGCCTATGGCCGTCATATATCCGTAGCACTCCTTAATAGAAATCATTAAGGCCTGTTTTGATATAACAGCCATCGTGTCGCTCCATGACGGCAGGTCAAACGGCAGCACTGTGCCGTCTAAGTTGTCGCCGGCGTTGAGGCTGTTCTTTGATATTGCCCAGTTGTATAGGCGCTGCACGGTGGCCGAGCCTAAGGCTGTTCCTATTCCGCAGCGTATATAGCCTATGGAGTTGAGGCCGTAGAAGAAATGAGAGAACGGAAGCGACTGCGACAGATATACGTTTGAGGCCGAACCGATCATAATCTCTGAAACGCCTAACGCAAACAGCGGTATGAAGAATGCCTCCCTGTTAGTGTCGCCGTCAATAAGAAAATACATCGACACCTGGTAAGATGTGAGCAGCACCAGTGCCACGATGAAGTATTTCTTAAATCCCCAATGCCATTTTACGAAGGCTGCAAAGGCCAAAAGTGAGCCTACTACAACGCCGTAAAGTATTGGCCAGTTGAGCGATATCGTGTTAAGTGAGTCGTATTTCAGCACCGATGTGAGATATATCGACTGCAACAGCCTTGGCGCCGACTGCAGTATTCCAACTCCGAGCAGAAGCAGCATGAGGTGTTTTACAGACCTGAACTTAAATATCGACAGCGGCAGATATGGCTTTTCGTGAAACTTCGAACGGCATATCGCAGCTATAAAAAATGCCAGCGTTATACCTGTGGCCTGCCATATAGTGCTGCTCATCCACCAGTCGTAGTGCTCGCCGTAGGTGAACAGCCACATGCCTGATATAAGGAACGCGCTCCAAAGGAAAAGACCTAAGAAGTCGACACCTTTAAGCGACAGGAACGGACCCGGACGGTGGTCGGGCTTCATCATGAAATATACTATTCCGCAATGAATCATCAGCAGCGCTATGACAAACAGGTTCATCAGTCGCCAGTTGCCGTAGTATGTCAGATATGATGTCGTGATGCCTGAAAGATATGTTCCTCCGCACACCATGATGTAGACAACGGGGAAGAACACGGCATAGTTACGCGACGGTGTTACGCAGAGACGGAACACACTCGTACATCCGAACATACCCAGCATCTTGAAGAATCCAGCGATGAAGCTCACTCCCCATATAATCCACGGTTCCTGTGCCGACATCGTTATTGCGTTGCATATAATAAGACCGATGCCCGCAACGAAAAACAGCTGACGGGTGTACATGTAGAACTTCAGCCTGTACATCACCGGGAAGCACACCGTTATACCGCCCAGTGTGCAGTAGCCGGCCATCTGTATATCCTCGTTGAGCAGCGCAATCTCGCTTACAATCTGACTCGAATACGATGTGTTGATACTTCCAACATACTGATACAGAAAGCCGAAAGCCATATACAGCCAGAAGCGCAGACGGGGCGGCACCCAGTCTTTATACATCAGCAGCTGCCTGGTGCGTATAACGGTATTTGTTGTATAATATTGCTTGGCCATTATCAATCCATCATTTCACATTCAACGTTCAGACCGGCACGCAGACGTCGTATGTTAGCTTTCGAGTTCTCTTTCGTGAAGCGTATCTTCACCGGCAGTCGCTGTTCCACCTTCACAAAGTTTCCTGTTGCGTTGTCCTGCGGAACTATAGAATATTGTGCGCCGGTAGCATTTGATATCGACTCTATTGCGCCTATATATTCAACGCCCGGAATGGCGTCAACGGTTATTCTAACGCGGTCGCCTATCTTCATCTTGGCTGTCTGAGTCTCCTTATAGTTGGCAACAACCCACACGTCGTTCTCGTCAACAATAGACAGCAGAGTCTGTCCGGGCTGTACAAACTGACCTTCCTGCAGAGTCTTCTTTGATGTATATCCGTCGGTAGGCGCTGTTATAACGGTATAAGATACGTTCAGCGCGGCATAGTCCTTGCGGGCCTTTGCCAGTTTTATGTTAGCGTCCTGCTGGCCAAGTTTCTTTGTCTGTTCGTTCATTGTCAGTGCCGTAGAGCGTTTCTGGCGGCAAAGCATGTCATATTCTGCCTTTGTCCTTTCATAATGAGTCTTTGCGTCGTCATATTGTTTAGGAGTAGCGGCTTTGCTCTTCAGCAGCATTGCGTAGCGTTTAAGGTCGCGTTCTGCGTTTTCCAGTTCTGCCTTTGTTCCGAGAATAGACGCCTCGTTCACTCCTATGTTGCTCGCTGTGGTGTTTATTGCCGAGCTCATCACAGTCTTGCCCGATTCAGCGTTCTGCAGTTCGGCCTCGGCCTCTGCCAGTTTAATCTGGTATTCTCTGTCCTCAATAATTACTAGCGTGTCGCCTTTGTGTACATAAGAATATTCGTCAAAGCGCACCTCCTTTATGTAGCCCTGCACACGTGCCGTTACAGGCACAATGTGTCGTCTTACCTGCGCGTTGTCAGTGAATGTTGAAATATTGAATTTTATAAACTGTACGCATATCCACCAAATACCTATTGCTAAAATTACCAGAACTACGACGTTCTGAATCATTCTTCTTGTCTTGCGGTTCATATTAAAAGTTTCCTGAAATATATTTAAGTTGATAATAATAGAACACTACGTTCACGCGGGCGTTCACCAGTCTTACTTCAGCGTCGAGCTTTGCCGTCGATGCGTCGAGCATGTCGGTCAGCAGCGACAGGTCGGCCGAATAGCGGCGTGACACAATCCTGTAGTTCTCGTTAGCCAGTTCAACGTTCTTTTTCTGTGTCTCCACCTGCTCGCAGGCCTCTGTATAATATTTGTACACCTGGTCCATCTTTCTGTCAAGTATCTCTTTTTCTGCCTGTCTGTTGTCCACCAGCTTGGCCGTCTCCATCTTTGCAGCTTTTAGCGAGCTGTTGTTCTTATAGAGCGATGACAGGTTCATCGACAGTTTCACGCCGAACCACCATGAGTTCAGGTTATTGTCCATCACAGGTATGCAGATTGTTATAGGGCCTTCCAGATTGTTGCCTGCCGTGATACCTATCGAAGGCTGTATCTGGCTGCGCACAAGTTTCTCTTGTGTCTTTGCCTGTGAGTAAGCCAAGTCAAACTTCTTCAGTTTCGGCGACATCTCCACTTCCTGTTTCCAGTGGTTCAGTCCCAGGTCCGGCATGCTTACGTTGTTCGGGTCGAGGTCCGGCTCAATCATTACGTCCTCATCCATTCCGAGGTAAACCAGCAGACTGTAGTTAAGATGCTCAACGGCGTTTGCCACAGTGCTTCTGTCGTATGTCAGGTTCGACAGGTTCAGCTCATAGCGCGTAACGTCGTTGGTCAGTGCCACGCCCTGTTCCGAGCGCGCCTTCATTTCCGAAATCAGTTCTTTTGTCAGCTTGATGTTCTCATCGTAGACATTCAACAGGTTGCGGTTCTTCAACAAGTCGAGATAATATTCAAGCACTTCGATTTTGATGTCATCCGTAACAATCTTTAAGTCGGTTGAGGCTATCTGTGTCTGAAACCTCGTTTTTTCTATTCCTGCCGATATTTCACCGCCGGCATACAGCGGCTGATACAGCGATAGTGAAAGAGTGTTGCCCAAGTGGGGCATTGGCGAACGGGTGGGCTTTGAAAAATCGCGTTCCAAAATTGTTGCATCACCCAAATATTTAACTCCTGCTTCCAGATCTATGTCAGGCAATCGCTTTGCCTTTGCTGTCTTTTCAAGTTGTCTGGAAATGTTCACATCCTTTTGTGCCGCTTTTACTTCTACATTTGATTGTTCCACTCTTCTAAACAATTCGTCAATTGTCATCCTCAACGGTTTCTGAGCGGACATCCGGCACGCCATAATACTGTTGCCGGCAAGTAACAATAACACGGCTAATTTCCGTAATCTCATATATATGTCGCTTTTTGTGGTGCAAAATTACTTATTTAACTTTGATTAAGATTATTCTATATCAGCCCTAAATTTGTCATATACGAAACAAATCACCCCTTTTTATCCATTTTTTTAGTCCTTTCTGCGTTATTTATCTTACCATAAGCCCCAATGCAATGTTATTCATAATATCTTAATAATCCTGTTATTTGTTAATTATTTTTGCAATCGGGACGACTGACGGTATTGTCATTGGGAGTTAAAGGAGCATGGAGTTTAATTCACAATTCATAATTCACAATTCATAATTCATAATTGGGTTGCGCTAGGAACGATAACCACAAGACTATTGGATTTTTCACTCTTCACTCTTCGTTCTTCACTTTAATGTGCCGGCTGATTTGCAATTGTCGTGCAAGCGAGAGCAGAAGCAAATTTAATTTGATTATGCCGAGTGCAGTCGACAATCAATAGAATTAATCTGCCAGAGTTGAATACCAGGTTATTGTACATTTTTATTATGAAATCTTCTCGATTTTACAAAACAATTAAAAAATAATATATTAAATTTGCAATGTCATTTGAAATTTACAGACTTAAGTGGATTTTTTCCAGACACACTTCTTGGAATACTACCAACTCAAAAAATCCGTCTGACTATAAAATATATAATTTGGATTATTCAAAACAGGTGTATGCCCCAAATAAGAAGATTGAGAATCTACAATATCCTGATTTGAAAAACGAGAGAGAATATATCTTGTACATAATTGGCGAAGAAATTGATGTCAAAACTTCATTTGATGTTAAAGCTATTAAAGAGTCAACAGTACCGAAACATAGAAACGGAGTCCTTTATATGTAAATTATTGACAATTAATCGTAACAAGATTGACCACAATGCTCTTGTCGTATAAAATGAGATTTATGAATAAAGAAGAATTTAGACGAAGACGAGCCGCAATAAAAGCAAAGTCTGATAAACTGTGGGATTATATTAAAGAGCATCGCACGGAGGAAGAACGCGTCATCAACGTTCTGCATAATGCTGAGTTCATATTAGAAAAACTCGATAAGACATTTGAAGAAAGGACATCGTTGTCCAAGACTGATGTTTCTATTCTTATGTTAGCCACAGCTCTGCAAATAGTCCGCATATATTGCCTTCCAAAATTCCAAGAAAAGTATCTTGATGAAAATCGTCTTGACCATAATGACAACCTTATTAAGGATATGGAAAGGGAAGAAATTGAGAACTATAAGTATAACCACAAGGAGTGGGACTCAAAGAAAAGCGATAAAGGATATCGGTCTTGGCAAGAAATCGCATTCACCATTAAAGTTCCTTATGATGCAACCAGACATTCTGGTGATGGTTTCCATAATCGTAATATGCATGGTGGTCAACATCGATTTAAAACATTGGGGCATGATCCAATCTTAGGATGGGTTTTTGGTGTTGCTAACATAATTAGCGACACTATAACAATATTCCCTGAATATGAACTTGGAGAAAAGAAATTCCGCATTCCTTATGTCGAGAGTTACAAGGTTGACATGGGTTCTAATTTCTGTTGGAAAGAACAAACTCCTACGTGGAACATATTTAAGAATAGTTTTGAGAGCATAAGTGAAGATAAGCACCGACTCTATGCCGCATTGTTCTCGCAGGGTATTCACCTTGCCTCTGACAAATACACAAAATTGGGATTGCCTGTTCCTTTCCTAAGTTTGATTGACTCTGACAAGGCATATAGTATTTACAAAGAAGGGTATGATTATCTTGACTATCTGTATGATACTCAAATTCTGAGAAGAACACTAAAATCAGCTTCGCAGTCGATAATGATTAATATGATTATCGGAGCTATACATAAGTTCTTCTATAATCCGAATACGGATTTTGATAAAGAACTCTATAATGTGAGAACCCGAAAGATTATTCTTTACTCTAATATGATTGCTACAACCTCTGATGTTGTTCAAACTGCTATTAGGGCTTTTGCAGAAGATGAAAATGCCGTCAAAAATTTTGATTTAGGTGGATTTTTGGTTACTGTATATAGACTGATTACAGATACCAAATACATTTTGAAAATCAAGGAAGAATTTATATTCAATGAATGGGATAGAATAGTAGAATCAAAAAATAATATATTCAATATATGATAAATAAACTTTTAGCTTCCGTCTTAGAAGTCGCAGGTAAAGCAGTTGTTGAACACTTAAAAAAAATATGGTACTAAATACTTGATTGGAGGTGGCGCTGCAGTGGTTGGTGGTGCTGTCTATGCAGTGGGTGAGTCCGTTGGTCATTCAAAAGGAAAAAAGGAAGGTGCTGCAGAACAAGCCGCCCGTGATGAAAAGAAAGTCAAAGATATGCATCAGAATATTGTAAGCGCTGGAATGAAGAAAGACAGGATTATGAAGATTTGTTAGATGAAACAGAAAATAAATTATAATTATGGGATTCAAACGACTAATAAAGAAAGGATTGCTCGGAGGAGCCGGTGGATTGATTGAAGGTCACATCTTTGATGCTATCCAAAAGAAGGTAAAAACTGGCAAATCTTTTAGAGAGTGCTTAAGGGAGTCTGTAAAAGAAACTATTACCGAAGATATGCCAGGAACAAATTATATCTATCAAATGGGTAAAACCGATGGTAAAAAGCAAGGTACTGTAGAACAGTCAAAGCGTGATGAGAAAAAGATGCAAAAAATGCAAACTGACCATGAACGTGATCGTCAAGAATGGAAAAAGATAGATAAGGAAAAAGACGAACTTATTGATGAAATGGAAAAATCTCTAATTCATCCTATTAAGATTGACGACTAACTCTTTTAACTACAAATGACAATATCCGTTTCGTTTTCAGTGGTGAAATCGGAGCAAGCCCACCCACTTGGAGACGGTGAAAAGCCGTTCACTTGAGGCCCAAAATGACCGAAAAAGGGTTGAAAAAACGGACCATATCCGTTCAAAAGTGGCAAAACCCTCCTAAAAAACGGAGCATGCCCCCAGCCCCTAAGTCATGCGGGCCTCACGGGTAAAATTTGACTTTAAAACGGAGCATGTCCGTTCACCCGAGTTGCGGGGAATGCCCGTCACAAGGCTGTCCGCGACCATAAAACGGAGCAAACCCGTTCATAAAGGTCAAAAAACTCCGCGACGGAGCAAACCCGTTCACTTTTGTCGTGCTACCTTTGCGTCTTCGAAACTAAAAAGACGCAATAACAATGGCAGGAAAGACAAAAGACATGAGCCAGATCAAACAGATTCTTCTTCTGAAGAAACAGAACGTATCAAACCGAAAAATTGCCGGCATTGTCGGCATGAACAAGGAGACGGTGAACAACTACGTAAACAAGGCCAAAGCTGATACTCTCAGCCTTGACGAACTGCTGGCGCTGGAAGATGCGGTACTCGAGCACCGGATGAAGGGTGGCAACGCGGCGTACACCGACTCCCGTTTTGAGAAGTTCAAGGAGATGCTGCCGTATCTTGAGAGCGAGATGAAGCGCAAGCATGTGACGCTGCAATTGCTGTGGGAAGAGTACCGCCGCGACAACCCCGGCGGCTACAGCCTCACGCAGTTCCGCTACCACTACCGCCAGAACGTCACGGCTAAAGAGGACAACCGCCCGTCGACCATTCTCAAAGATTTGTATGTAGGCGGCGAACAGATTTTCCTCGACTTTTCAGGAGACACCATGAGCTATGTGAACCGTGATACAGGCGAGATAGTAAAGGTGCAGACCTTTGTGGCATGCCTTCCCGCAAGCGATTACGGCTTTATGATTTGCGTGCCGTCGCAGAGCACGGAGGACTTTGTATACGCATGCATCCAATGTTTTAAGGCGCTTGGCGGCGTTCCACGCATCCTCGTCCCGGACAACCTCAAGGCTGCCGTTACAAAGGCTGACAAGTATATGCCGTCTATCAACAAAGTCATGGACGACATGGCGAACTTCTACCATACCGTCATAATACCTGCGCGTGTGCGTCATCCACAGGACAAGGCGCAGGTGGAGGATCTCGTAAAAATAGGCTACAGCCGCGTGTATGCCGAGCTTCGCAACGAGATGTTCTACTCCCTTGACGAGCTCAATGAAGCCGTGTCTGCGAAGATGCTGGCGCACAACCAGAAGCGTATGCAGCACCATCCTTACACGCGTGAGGAGCGCTTCCTCGCCATAGAGAAGCCCAACTTGCTTCCATTGCCGGCTACCGACTTCGAGATACGCTTTTACACCAGCCTGAAGGTTGCTCCGAACTGCTGCGTGTATCTCGGTCGTGATAAGCACTATTACTCCATTCCGTACCAGTACATCGGGCAGCAGGCGCAGGTCGTCTATACGCGCACGCTGGTAAAGATCTTCATCGACGGCAAGCAGGTGGCCACACATAAGCGCGACTACCGCCAGGGCGAGTACACGACCCTTGAGGAGCATCTGGCAAGCAACTCCCGGGCATACCGCGACCGCTCGCCGCAGTACTACATGGAAAAGGCGTACAAGAGCTCCGTGTATCTTGGCGATATAGTCAAGAATCTGTTCTACACGTCAGCCATGCCACCGGAGACGCATTACAAGACGTGCGACGCACTGCTTGCGCTCAAACGAAAGTCCGATCCACTGGTATTCAAGGAGGCCTGCCAGACTGCGCTTCTATATCACAGATACAGTTATGGCTTCATAAAGCGTCTTGTAGAGACCAAGTGCGCAGGGACAGCCGAGACCTCGGCTCCGGCCCCGCCTGACCATGCGAACATAAGGGGCAGAAAACAGTTCCAATAAGCAAGACAATAAAATATCCATCCACCAAAATACAATAAAAATGGACAACATCGTAAACAATCTCAGAAGTCTCAGAATGCCCGGAATGGCGCATTACTGGGAGACATTGGAGGAGACCCGCCAGACGGACGGGTTCTCCCTACGTGATGGTCTGCAGCTGCTTGTGCAGGCAGAGTTGGACAACCGGACACAGAGCCGCAACTCACGGCTCGTGAAGAACGCCAGGTTCCGCTACAGCGCAACGTTGGAAGACCTCAACTATGACGTGAGCCGCGGTATGGACAAGGCCGCCGTTACAAGCCTCGCCACGTGCGACTATATCCGGAAAGGCGTGTCTGTGCTGATCACGGGCCCCGCAGGTACGGGAAAGAGCTGGCTCGCTACCGCGTTGGGCTATCAGGCATGCCTGAACGGATACAAGGTGATGTACTTCAACATCATGAAACTCTTCGAGGAGATAGCACTGGCAAGAATATCCAGTACCCTGCACAAGTTCTTCGGCAAAATCGCACAGACAAACCTGCTCATACTGGACGACTTTGGCGTGAAGGTGCTTGAGGGCCAGCAGTTGCTTGACCTGATGGAGATAATAGAGGACCGTCACGGACGCAACTCCACCATCATCGTGAGCCAGCTTCCTGTTGCCAACTGGTATGATGTCCTCAACGGCAACACTACCGCCGCGGATGCCATACTGGACAGAATCGTCCACACAAGTAAACGTTTTACCCTCTCGGGGAGTTCATTAAGGAAAAAATGATTAATTTTGCATCGCCATTAGGCTAAGCACACAAAAGTGAACGGATATCCCCGTTTTTGGTGGGTGGATATCCTCCGTTTTCACCATTTTCAGCGCAACCCAATTGTGAATTATGAATTATGAATTTTACGGCAGCCTGCTCTATATTCCGTAGGCGAAACGCCGAACTGTTTTCTGAAGAACTTGCCGAATGAGGCCTGGTCGGCGAAGCCAAGTCTGTAGGCTATCTGTTTCACGGGCAGGTCGGTGCAGTCGAGCAGTCGTCGGGCTTCGGTTATCAGCATGTGCGCTATATGTTCGTTTACCGAGCGTCCAGATATTTTGCGCACTATGCGCGACAGGTAAGTTGACGACACGTTCAGCTGTGACGAATAGAACAGGATGTAGCGCTCTTTCAGATAATTGTTAGTGAGCAGCTTTCTGAACTCACGGTAAATCTCTACAGGATGCGACACCTTGGATGTGTCCGACATATATCCGGCTCTCAGAATCTCGGCAAAGCGCAACAGCAGCAGGTTAGACAGGTGCTGCATCAGTCCGTTAAAGTGCATCTGATCTTTGTTTATGCCCGAATAAAGTTTAAGCATTGTCTGCATACATGCCATTTCGTCTTCGTTCAGACTTTGTGTCGGCATCGTGTTCTCATTCAGAAACGATATCATCTGACTGTACACAAGGGCATAGGCCGACAGGTCGTCAAAGTATGCCGGCATAAATCCTATTCCTTCCATTCTGAAGTCATCGTCGGCATCGCTCAGCGACACCACCATGTTAGGCATCAAGAACGCCATAGAGTTCTTCTGCAGTGTCTCCGTGCTGTAGTTTACCGAAAGCTTCACCGTTCCGCTCTTCACCAGTATTATGCTGAACGAGTCGCTGAGCATGGGCGCAACCTTATATTCTGTGCCCATGCCGGCTTTAGTCCTGAACACCGTAACCTCATCGCATGGCATCACAGTTTCATATCTTTCATGCCTTACCTCGTCAAAAAACGTGTCGTGAACGCTATACATCTTTCCGCAAATATTGTCTTTGCATACAAAGGTAAGAAATATTTGGGATTTATTGTATTATGTATTTGCTATATGATATTATTGTCGTATTTAATTGGAGATTTCTTGTTTTGAATTGTTCTTTTTAGAATATTCAATGAAGATATTTTTTACATATATTATATTCATTTTTCGCCATTGTTTTATAAATATTATCAGTATAATAGCATTGAGTATAGATATATAGCAGTTTTGTTTAAAAAACAAATTAATAATAAATACAATAAGTAAATGATCTAAATTATTTATATATATCAGTACTAATATGGTTCATTTTCC
>ERZ779697.334-NODE-334-length-25271-cov-4.3405_pt1 | contig 25271 bp, 31 predicted proteins | sample MGYA00511881_ERZ779697 | MGnify/ENA primary metagenome ERZ779697 (study PRJEB29588, sample SAMEA2148105) | human gut metagenome | biome: human gut; feature: human-associated habitat; material: faeces | place: Denmark | collected 2008/2010 ... | reverse complement strand
GGAAAATGAACCATATTAGTACTGATATATATAAATAATTTAGATCATTTACTTAAGAAAAAATTTTTATATTTGCCAAAACTTAAATCGATACATAATAGCAAAAACTCTACTTGAATATTGATACCGTTCAATCTTTTGATAAGAGAATGACTATAATTGGACATCGCTTTTAGTGTAACCCTAGTGAGAATGTGATAAAATACTGATACAATGATGAGACGAAACCTGATTTTCTTGATGCTGTTTGTCAGCATTCCGCTATTCGCCCAAAAGTGGGCTGTCAAGTCGAACCTCCTGTACGACGCGACGGCTACAATTAATTTGGGCACAGAAATCGGTCTGTCCCCTAAGTGGACTTTAGACCTGTCTGGAAACTATAACGGCTGGACGTTGAGCGACAACAAGAAGTGGAAACACTGGATGGCGCAACCGGAAGCAAGATATTGGTTCTGCGAGCGTTTCAACGGCCATTTTGTCGGTGTTCACCTCCTTGGCGGACAATATAATGTGGGCGGCATAGACTTGCCTTTCGGCATCTATGAGGGCCTCAAGGATTACCGCTACGAGGGCTGGTACGCCGGTGCCGGCGTCGTATACGGATACCAGTGGGTGCTCGGCAAACGCTGGAATCTCGAGGCCGCCATCGGACTGGGATACGTTAGGGCTAAATACGACCGCTACGACTGTCCGCAATGCGGAGAGTGGCGCGGCAGCGGATACAAAAACTATCTGGGCCCTACGAAAGCAGCGATATCCATAATTTATATACTTAAATAAGGAAGGAGAGGCGATTATGAAAAAGATAACAACACTTATTGCTTGTCTGCTTGCCGCCTGTCCTGCGGCTTTTGCTCAGACATCTTATCTGGAGAATATTACTGTTGAAAACAGGGTGGTGCAGAAGGAAGGCTCCAACGTGCATGTGTCGATGGATCTCGACCTCAGCAAGATGGACATGAAGAGCCAGCACTCTATCAATCTTGTGCCCACGCTTGTATCTGCCGACGGCTCACAGGAGTGCGCCCTCAAGCCAATAGTGGTCAACGGAAGCGTCAGAAACCGCGTTATGGAGCGTCAGGAGGCACTGGGCAGCCTGCCCGCAGGCACGCCTGCCGACCGTGTGCGCCGCCACAACGGCAAGACTCAGACCATAAGCTACGACGATTCGGCACCGTTCAGCCGCTGGATGGTCAACGGCCGTCTTGAGCTTAGGGGATATGTTACGGGATGCGCTTCGTGCAGCGAGGGCGACGAGAACATTGCCACCGGAGGCGTTCTGCCTTACACAGAGCCTACTTATCTCATGGCGTTCGTTCAGCCTAAGGAAGAGGAGATTAAGCGCCGCGCCGAGGTTAAGACCGCGCGCCTGCAATACCGCCAGGACAGCTATGCCGTAAGGCCCGACTATAAGAACAACCGCGCCGAGCTCGAAACCGTGCAGAAGTCTATCGACGCCGTTAAGGACGACCGCAACCTTACTATAACGGGCATCTACATCACCGGTTACGCTTCGCCCGAGGCAACGGTTGCCTACAACCTCCGGCTGTCAAAGAACCGTGCGCAGACCTTCGCGGCTTACATACAGAAGAACAATCCCGAACTGAAGAAGTCGCTCTGGCACGTAGACTGGAAGGGTGAGGACTGGGCAGGACTGCGCGAGCAGGTTGCCAACTGCACCACGCTGCTGCGTCAGGAAGACGTGCTCAAGATTATCGACGACTGCGACGGCAATCAGGATGCCTGCGAGGCTAAGATCAAGGCTCTCGTGCCGCCTACGATATATGAGCGCATTCTCAACGAGCTTTATGGCCCGCTGCGCCGCAACGAGTACCGCATAGAGTATAATGTGCGCCACTTCGACCTCGAAGAGGCTAAGCAGCTACTCAAGTCGAAGCCTAACCTGCTCAGTGTGGCTGAGATACAGAAGGTGGCCGACAGCTACGGACGTAACACTCCTGAATATAAGGAGGCAATGAACATAGCGGCACGCACTTATCCCGACAACGTTACAGCGCTTAACAATGCTGCTCTTGCCGAGTTTGAAACGGGCAACTATAACGCCGCAATCAGTCTCCTTAAAGACGCCGAAGATCCTGCCCTGCTCAACATCCTGGGCGCTGCCTACGCTAAGAGCGGCGACAAGGACCGTGCCGAGAAGGCTTTCACTAAGGCTGCAGGAAAGGGCGACAAGCAGGCTCAGCAAAATCTGAGAATGTTGCAGGAAAGCAGAATATATGACTGACACAAGACTAAACTTGTGTGTTGGTGATATAACCTTATAATTTATACCAATTAACTTAATTTACTAACTTAAAATTTGAGAATTTATGAAGATTAACAAATTGTTTTTGCTTGGGTTGGCAGGATTAGCCTTCACAGCATGTAGTAGCGACGAGGAAAATCAGGGTAGTAACCTGAGTGGCAATGGTGTCGTAGAGGTTCGCATCGTAAATCCAACAACAAGAACTGTATCTGATGCGACACAAGGCAGTGACCCTATAACAGTTGTGCCCGCAGACGGTACTAACTATACGGTTAAATTGACGGCAACAACAGGCTCTGCAACAAAGCAAGTTACTGCTGATGATATTCGTGATGGTGTTGTTAAGTTCTGGGACGTTAAAGGACCTACTAAAGTTGAGGTATGGATAAATGGCGGTGATACAAAAGCTACAGGTAAAGCTTCTATTGAAACACTTCAGGGTATTGCTCCCGAAAATTATCCTGCTTATGGGTCAAGTGATGCATTTAACTTGACAGGAAAGACTGAAACTAATAACGGTAAAACTTATGAAATGTATTCAGCAAGTGTTGAATTAAAACTTCCTGTTGCACGTCTTGAAGTTTCAGGTATTACTCACCGTGATAAAGATGGTAATTGCTCATATGGCGAATTGACAATTGACGGTATCTATCTTGACAAGATTTCTCTGACTGATGGAGGTGGCATCGTTGATTACAGTATGCCTGCTATTATGGATGCAGACGGACAAACCGTTGTTACACCTGCTCCTGTTCTGTGGGATCAAATTGCAAGCGCAAGCTTCTTGACACCTGGTGCTGTATGGCCTGCATCTGCTACTCCGGCACAGTGCTATAACTATTATTTCTATCCAAATGCAAACCAGATACCTGTATTGAAGATCTATTTTGCAAATGCTAAGCACGCTAATGATCCTACTCAGGTTTATTCTGAGCCACGTTATGCCATGATCAAGAGCTATAACGGTGATCCTAACTTCCAGTTTGAAAAAGGTAAAATATACCGTATAACAAACGTAGAGTTGGATGATGACAATATTATTGGTGACGAAGAGGGTAATACTCTCTATGGAGTAAATGTAACAGTTACTGAGGCTTCTTGGACTATCGAAGATCTATCTGCAGAATGGGCTTCAATGTAATTCTGCCTCTTATCTGAGAACTCGTCAAAAACGTTCCGGCACAATAAATATCACCAAGCGTGATGACGCCACAATCGCCGGCAGTTTTTGATAATCTATGAATACATACGGGAGTGTGCCGGGCTTTCCGGCTCCGTCGCACTCCCTCTATCATGAAAAACAAATACAACCGCCTTTCACCGCCATTAGCGGTAGGGCACAATAAGATTTATAAGCGATGAAACATTGGAAGAACATAGTATTGCCGCTGCTGCTGGTTCCTGTCTTGGTGACCGGTTGCATCATGGACGACAACGACGATTGCGACAATGTGGCCATCTATTTTCAGTATTTCGCAGATGGTGACGAGAACGTGCTCAGCCAGTACATAGACCGGGTGGATCTCTATGTGTTCGACGAGGGCGGGCACCTTATTGAGAAGAGACCTTATTCACGGGAACAGTTGGGCAGCTACCAGGCGATACCTTCTTTCAAACTGATTCCCGGCAAACGTTACAAGGTGGTTGCCGTGGCTAATGCCGACGACAAAACACAGGTTACTGGACTTGAAAACGCTGACTTCAGCCGCATGTATATACAAAGTCCTGAATGGGGAGCTGCCGACGTGGTTACCAACCACGACCACAACTATCTCGGACAGCAGGAGTTTGTCATGCCGACCGGAAACTTTGTTGTCTATCGTGACACGGTTACGATGTACAGCTCACACATTAACACGCATATCGAAGTTACAGGACTGCCGGCTCCCGGAGCCGCAGACATTACGCCCGTTACGGTAAGCATAGAGAACTCTAACGGACAGACTTCTTTTGAGAACGAAATTAATTTGGACGCAAAGGGCACATGTGCTCCCGTGCTTGAATATGATGCGGCAAGCGGAAAATATCAGACCAAAGACCTGACTCTCTACCGCATGGACAGCAAGGGAACACTGCTTGAAGACTATTGCAGCCACCAGATCGTGCTTAAAGACGCCACTGGCAAAGAGATGGTGCGCTTCAGCCTTTATGACTTTATTAAAGAGAACGAGGCATACATCGACGTCACCAAGCAGGAGGCCTATTTGCCCATCGAGATACAGTTTATTGAAACAGGCATCACTATCAAACTGCCCGCCTGGTATGTTGAAGACATAACCCCCGGTTGGCAATAAAGTATTGAGGAGGACGCATTTATGAATAACATGAAAAAACACAGATACCTTGCTGCCGCATGCTTGTTGTTGCTGTCGCTTCTTGCCGTGTCGTGCATTTCTGACGACTATCCCGTGCGCGATAAAGCCACGGTGAAGATGACGTTCACCACCAGGGCCATTAGCAATCCTACTGCTACTGCCGGCGGACTTGAGGCTAACGAACACATGCGCACCCTGCGCGTGATTGTGGCAAGGCAGAATGGCGAGATACTTTACAATCTGAAATATGACATAGCCGAAAACGAAACGAGCAAGACCATCACGTTCAGCGAGATGACAGTAAATGCCAACGGCGAAACCTTCGACTTCTATGCCATAGCCAATGAGGAAGGCGTAGAATACAACGGTTGGGAGAACGTCACCGTTGCTGACTTGAAAGGCATGAATCTGCCGGAGGGCTTCCTAACAAATGCCAATGCTTCTAAAGATACTTATATTCCGCAGACTGCATATAAGCAGATTAGGGTAGCGCCGCAGTCTGGCGGCGGAATACAGAGCGAGACAATGAAACTCGACTTTGCCGTGGCTAAGGTGCGCCTTACCATAAACAATACATCATCGGCCGTCCAGACTGTAAGTAACATTAATTTGTCCGGTCTCAACATGGAATCAACGCCGCTGTTCGCAGAAACGGATTTGTCTAATGTTGTCAATGGGGAATTGAAATTGGGCACCATGACTGTTCCCGCCAATGAATCAGCTACGGTTTATGCTTACTTCTTTGAGAATACAGGAGGAGATTATGCTCTTACTGCAAATTGGAATGGTAATCCGCATACATTGGATATTAAAGCTGCCGATATTACAGAGATAAGCCGCGGCACAGAGCTTAATATTAATATCAAGCTGAACGCAACTATACCTTCTTCACCTGAGTTCTCCATCGAGGTTGTTCCTTGGACAGAGGTTGAAGTGGATGTACCGCCGTTTGAAGTACCACAGTTTAAATAAACCATGAAAGGAGAAAATCGTATGAAAAAGATACATCTTAAGATATATACCGGCATTCTTGCCGTATGTATGATTATGGCAGGCCTGTCAAGCTGTACGGTCGACGACTTTTTCGGTACAGACAATGTAGTGGAAGGCGAGCCTGTAAACATAACGCTTAACTTTGCGGCTGTTCCGTCGACAGACGTTCGCATCACGCGTGCAACGGGAAGCGACCTGTCCGAATTGTCAGACATCGTTATATGCGTGTTCCATGGTGACGGTTCGTTCGAGCAGATGGTTACCAACTATGAAGATGGAGGCTTGACGGTAAACGGAAATTCGGTCGGCAGTAATGGCGAAAACCGCTATAGCGTAAGCTTTGAAAGCACGTCAGGCGATAAGAAACTCATTGCTGTGGCAAACGTGGCTGCCGGAGCCTTTTGGGAAGACCTGATAACAGATCTGACAGATGCTTATAATGAGAAGAAACACTTTGATGATGTAAAAAACATTGTGGCTGATGTTAGTCATAAGCTTGTTGCTGAGGCATCTACTACAGACGGCATGCAGCCGTTCCATGTCACCTCTCCATCGCAGATGTTGATATCAGGATGGAATGAGGGTGTTGTTTTCGGAACAAATAATACTGTTACTGACTATGGCAAGTATGGCGATAAAGACAATAAAGTGGCTATAAAGATGAAGCGCGCCATGGCGCATATCACATTCAATATTGCTGCCAATCCCAGCGGTGCTAAAGGTACGTTTACGCCGACATCATTCCGCGTTTACAACATCCCAACAAAGAGCTATCTTACCAATGGTATTTCTGAAACTCTTCTTACAACCGGCGTTGCTGATGTGAAATATCTAAACACAGCTTTAGAAAATATCGGTACGGTGCAGGGCGGTAACTATTCGTTTAACTTCTACATGCCTGAAAATGTGCAGGAACCGGGTGGCTCCAATACTTATAAAGCACGTGAAGAATGGGAAGGAGCATCAGGTGCTTCGGCAGAAAACAAGACATGGACAAATGCGCCTGCCTACAGCACATTCGTTGTGATAAGCGGAACATATGAAGGGAATGCCACTGTTGATAAAACTGAAGAACATCCTGTAACAGCTAATGTAGAATACACGATTCATCTTGGTGATTTTAGTGGTTCTGGTTCTATGGGAAATTTCTCGGTTGAGCGCAATTACAGTTATACGTATAATGTTAAAGTTCTTGGCGTTGACAATATTGTCGTTGAGGCTAAGAGAGAAGGAGGTGATCAGCAAGGCGCAGAAGGTTCTGTTTACGATCAGAACAGCACGGAGTACAGCTATAACCTCGATGCTCACTACGAGCAGGTTTATCTGGAGTACAATCTCTCTGACATAGCTAATAGTCTTGGGCAGGCCCTTTCCGGAGCGGATCTTGATGACGCTATAGCCAACCAGCTGATACTCATCATTCAGTCGGAAGCCATGGACTATACACATGAATCTACTCCCGATGAACCTTACACCACCAGAAATAAGCGCGGAACATTAAGTCCGTATAAAATTTATGCCGATGCTGTTAGAAACGGCTCAGAGGCAGATGCCGCTGACGCAAAGGCTGCCGTGTTGGATGGTGCCGGAACAGGTGTAAAGCCGACTAAGGGCTTTGACTACAAGTGGATTGAGTTCTTGCCGCAGGAAGGCACCGATATTTCTGAATATCCCGGAATATCGTCTTGGGCTATGGAGGATCTTACCGGTATGGAGAATGGAGATTTCTATGCCGGTGCAAAAGGTAACAACAAAATGCTTGATGTTTATGACATGATTGTTGAGATGGGTAAGGCAATTAAGCAGATTTATGGTAGAGAAAAGCCTTCTTCTTCAAGTATACAGATAACTCAAAATGGTAATGATTATGTTGCGCGTTTCACAGCTTTCGTAAATGAAAATTACTATCTTCGCCATCCGCTTACCGGTGCAGAAGTAAATACATGGAGCGTGATGACAAACAAGATTCCGCGCGAGATGATTATAGCCATGAGTACGCAGACATCTGCTGACGGCAACAGCTCTTACAGCAAGATCCACTCGTATATATCTCAGTTGGCAATGCAGACGTTCTATAACGACCGCGTGTCAAGTCTCAACGCATTCGGTATTGAGACGTATAATGAAACACCATTAAAATGGTATTATGGAACACCTCGTAGTACCTATGGCCTGACTGATAATGACGGACTTGTAAATCAAAAGATTTTAATAAATGCGAATAGTTCACCTAGTTGGGCTACCTATATTTCTTATGCTAACAATGGTTGGAAGTCATCAGTGGGGACAGACCGTGTAAATCATAAGTTGGCAGATGACGCTTACAGTGTACAGGCTGCCTATTCAGCATGTATGTCACGTAACCGCGACCTTAATGGCAACAGACAGATTGATGAGAATGAGATACGCTGGTTCTTACCGTCGCTCAATGAGTATATCCGTATGGGTATCGGAGCCAATGCAATTTCGAGTGCAGCTCAATTGTATATGGGGGATAAGACAAGTTTGGTTAACCCGGCAGAAAATAATCCATCTTCAGGTTATCCTTATAAATATGTGTCTGAAGGAGCTTTGTACTATACTAGCAGTGAAGCTAATAAGCGAGTTTATTGGGCAATTGAAAAGGGCTCATATTCTTCAGAAACTGCTGATTGGTATTATAGACTACCTTTGCCTATTCGTTGTATTCGTAATTTACCGGCATCTGGTAGTACTTCGACAACAGACATATCGTCTATTGAAAATGTAACTTCTGATGCTACGTATGAACTGCATCCCAGGACATCAGCCAGACCTTATATATTAGAGTTTAGAAATCGTTTAGTGCCTAGCCTTTATCGTCAGCGTGTATCAGGATCACTGAACATACATAATGAAGATAATGATGCAAATAGTTTCTATGACGGAATATTTGTAGCACGCGGATTTCTCAATGATGCACAAAAATTGGGTGATGTTATTGGATATAATGGTACAATGATCAATCCGTGTTCTACGTATAGTGAGGGCGGTTATAGAAATTGGCGCGTTCCTAATTTGGTTGAACTTTCGGCAATGAATGCTGCTGGATTATTGGATGATTGTAATAGTTCTTATATAGCAGCATGTTGTACACAGTTTACTAAATTGGATGTCAGGTATGGTTTTGGTCGTTCAACGTTGATTTATTGTCCAGGTGGCCCAACGGATGTCGGCGTAATTAATAATTACGGATTCCGTATTCGCTGCGTCCGCGACGTTCCTCGTGACTATACGTTTCCTACTAACTGATAATATTAAACAACACTTGCCGGCGGACATCTTATAGGTCTGCCGGCAAGTTCCTTTTAAGGTTGCCCATTTCGTGGCGAGATGACTTTGATATATGCCTACTTGCTGTCAGCGGCATTTGTTGGTAAGCCGGCTGAGAAGTGATAACGATGACAGACAAACGATAAACGACGACTTTATACTAAAAAACACAGATATTAAATGAAAACATTTTTTTATGGCCTAATATTACTTACTATTGTCTTAGTCTCCTGTCGGAATAACCAAAACAGTGGTAAAAGCGGCACGGCTAAGTCTGCCGACACTGTTTTGGCCGGCAGTTTTCCGTTTCCTGACATTCCCATGGCAATCACGTCGCCCGAAGAGCGAAAGGAGTGGATGCTGACACATTATTGGAGCAAGTTCAACTTTGCAGACACCACGCTCGTTAACAACCGCGACATAACCGAGCAGGGATTTGTAAACTTTATAGCTCTGATAGCCGACGGCACCACGCCCGAAGACATAATACGCAAGAGCTTTGCCAACTGGTGCGCGGCGTTCGTTAAGGACAGCCACGCCTATGACGTGATGACATCTAACGCCGACAGCTATTTTTATGATGCCAACTCGCCCTATTACAACGAAACCCTTTACGGATATTATCTGGAGGCTATGCTCGGCTGTCTGCCCGACGGCGACGCAAGGCGCACCCAGATGAAATATAAGCTTGACCTTATATGCCGCAACAACGTTGGCGACAAGGCAACCGACTTTGCCTACTGGCTGCCCGACGGCACCCGCCACAAGCTGTCGGCAACCAGGGCTGCCGGCGACAGACTGCTGTTGGTGTTTTACGATCCTGACTGCGAGAGCTGTCATGAAGTGTTGGGGCAGATGATTTCAGACAAAGTGCTTGCCGATGCCGTGGCATCCCGCCGTGTCAGCGTGCTTGCCGTTTACACCGAAGGCGACGACGGCGTGTGGCGCTCGTCGCTCGGCGACATGCCTCCGTCATGGACCATAGGCACCGACCGTCTTGCCGTGAAAGAAGGCGCACTCTATGACCTTAAAGCCATGCCGGCGATATATCTACTCGACGGCTCCGGCCGTGTGCTTATGAAAGACGCGAGATATGGCGATGTGCGCAAGGCGCTCGGAGCCGCCGCAGAGTGAATAAAGACAAAGTGCCTGTTATGGATGATACAGTTACAGAATTTGATGCCAGCATGATTTCTGCAAGGGAGCGCTGTATACTTGTGCGGCGACATAAGCTTCACCAAAAATATGCCGAGGCCGTGGAACTGTATGCCGGCAGCAATATGTCTGTTAAGGATATAGCCGTGAGGTGTGGCGTCGGGTGCAAGGCCCTTTCTGTATATTTGCAGCGCTATTGGCGCGAGCTTATGCTGAGGCGCCATGGCATAGAATGCCGCGGAAACGACCCTAAGAGCATAAAGGTGATATCTGCTGGAAATCAGGGTCTTGTGGCCCGTGAGAAGTATAAGGATGCCGTGGCTGCCTGTGACAAGATTGGATATATCGATCTTAACATGTCGCAGATAGCCCGCAAGTTCGGACTCAACGGCACAGCCTTGTCTAATTTTATGCGTGTGCATTACAGTGACATACTCGAATGTCGCGAGAAGTTAAGACGTGAACTGGGCATCAGCGGCAGCAAGCGCCGCAGCGCGAAAGAAAGGTGTGCAAATATCTATGCCGAGGCCGTGCGGCTTTATGGCGAAACAGATATGACTATAGGAGAGATTGCTTTGCGGTGCGAAGTGTCAGAGTCGGGCTTGCAGCAGCATCTCCGCTTTTATCACAGAGACTTGCTCGCACGCAAGAGAGAGATGCGCCGCAACGCTGCTGAGAAGGTGAAAAAAGACAAAGGCGACATGACCGGTAACGGCAGACGGCATGAACCATCGCAGAAAATCGTGGCAAAATATGCGGCGGCTCTCGATATGTATCGTAATACGCCAATGACGATGAAGGCGATAGCAGAACGGACGGGAGTATCGAGAGAGGGCCTGAGGTCTTATCTCAACAAATGGTACCGCAGTCTTGTGATGGAGCGTTCAGGGATAGATCCGGACGCGGACGATACGGCAGACCTTAGGCGCTTGCGCCGCAGAATGAAAACTGTTGCGGCTAAATACGCCGAGGCGATAGAGAGCCTGAAGCGCAATATGCGTCCGGTGGCAAAGGTGGCACGTGAGTTTGGACTTAATGCCAATGTGTTCAGGCAATATCTGCATAAACATGAACCCGAATTGATAAAACAACATGGACACGGAACGTGAAACTGGGAATGAATATGATACGGGGAAGTCGTTTTTACGTAGAAAGGTAAATTATATTTTCAGAACGGTGCTATTTTGAAGCGTTGCACAATATCATACGGCAAGACGGCAAAAGAAAACAATAGTATGACTTAAATCATCAATGTCTTTTTTAAATTAAGTTATATGCTGCCCAATGACGATTTGGGCTTAAACGTTATGTTTGTATATCATGCCGGTAAGTAATGAACTGCCGATGGCTAAGTTTTTGATATTAAATCACTGATTTTCAGAAAAAATGTGTAAGTTTGCACTTCAGAAAATATATTAATAAAGAAAAATATAAAATGGGAAAAATAATACTTACCGGTGACCGCCCGACCGGAAGACTTCATCTTGGCCACTATGTCGGCTCATTGCGCCGCAGAGTGGAATTGCAGAATGAGGGCGACTTCGACCGTATGTTCGTGTTCATAGCTGATGTTCAGGCGTTGACCGACAATGCCGACAATCCTGAGAAAATACGCCAAAACATCATTGAGGTGGCTCTCGATTATCTTTCTGCCGGACTCGATCCTAATAAGGTTACTCTCTTTGTTCAGTCGATGATACCTGAGCTGGCTGAACTTACTGTGTATTACATGAATCTTGTAACCGTGTCGCGCCTTCAGCGCAACCCGACGGTGAAGACCGAGATACAGATGCGTAACTTCGAGACCAGCATCCCCGTGGGTTTCTTCACATATCCCATAAGTCAGGCTGCCGACATTACGGCATTCAAGGCTACTACAGTGCCGGCAGGCGAAGACCAGGAGCCTATGCTCGAACAGACACGCGAGATAGTGAAACGCTTCAACAACATATACGGAGAGGTGCTCGTTGAACCTAAAATAATGCTGCCCACAAACTCAGTGTGCTGCCGTCTGCCGGGAACCGACGGCAAGGCTAAGATGAGCAAGAGTCTGGGTAACTGCATATATCTGTCGGATACGTCAAAGGAAATGCAGCAGAAGGTTAAGAGCATGTACACCGACCCGGGACACCTCCGCGTGGAAGACCCCGGAAAGGTTGAGGGCAATACCGTGTTTACTTATCTTGATGCATTCAGTACTCCCGACGACTTTGCCGAATACTGGCCTGAGTATAAGAACCTCGAAGAACTGAAAGACCATTACCGTCGCGGCGGACTTGGCGACATGAAGTGCAAGAAGTTCCTCATAAAGGTGCTCGACCGCCAGCTTGAGCCTATCCGTCAGCGCCGCCATGAGTTTGAGCAGGACATTCCTGAGGTCTACAATATTCTGAAGAAAGGTTCAGAGGCTGCACGCGAGGTGGCTGCACAGACTTTGCACGAAGTGCGTGATGCGATGCGCATCAACTATTTTGACGACCTCGACCTTATCAAGGAGCAGGCAGCCAAGTATAAGGCTGGCGAGTAGGAGACCGATGTAGTATATAAAACATATTTTAGTATAAAAAAACGAGCCGCATATCCCGACAATAGGTATATGCGGCTTTTGTGTGATGCAGGTTTCTGTAATAAGCTGACGGATGAAAGTATGAATACTCAAAACAGATAAGCTATATACAGTCTGATGCTCTATTCGGGCTTAACTTCTGTAATTTTGCGGTTTTAGTCAATATATGTTTGTGTCTGATGCTTGTGATGGTTGTCTGTACATTACCTAAATTTAATATGTTTGTAGCTAAATTTATTTGTTCAGATGCTTGTTTTTTTGACAAAAACGTTTATCTTTGCATTGCTTTCTTTACGGAGGTTTGTTTATTTTGCTCAAACGGTGCATTATTGCATTGTCGTGTTATGTGATGACGGCTGCATTAAAGAGATGCGGGAATGATCAGTGACGCTGTGCAGACATACTGGTCCGTGACAAGGCGGCAGACAAGGACAGAGAATGGAAAGTCTGCCTGAAACGTGAATATAGTTTTATACATTAATATAATAATACAAATCAATGGAAAACAAAAACAATAACAACCCGGGTCAGCTTCAGATAGACCTGCCCGTAGACGTATCACAGGGACAATATGCAAACTTTGCTATTATAACTCATTCAAGTTCTGATTTCGTACTGGATTTTGCACGCATTCTTCCGGGAGTGCCAAAGGCAACGGTTAAATCACGTGTGATTTTGGCTCCTGAGCATGCAAAGCGCCTGCTTATGGCTCTTCAGGACAATATCGTAAGATATGAGAGCGCATTCGGACCGATAAAGATACCTCAGCAGGAGAAAGGTACAATAGCACCTTTCCATATTAATAAAGGTGAGGCCTAATCAGTGTCTATGTTAGTAATGAAACATGGCCATTAGTGCATTTAATATGTGCTCTATGGTTAATTTATTTTAATAAAGCCTATATTGTGCAAATATTAAGCCAGTATAGGCTTTTTACTTTCTTTATAATTATGTAATTTGAAGAATTATTCTTACCTTTGCAGCCCAAATTGGTCTATGTTCTATGGACCATATTACAATTATAAGAAAATAACAAAACAAAATATATAACTAAAAATTTAACAACAATGCCTACAATTCAACAATTGGTAAGAAAAGGTAGAAAGGCGCTTGTTGACAAGAGCAAATCACCGGCTTTGGATTCATGTCCTCAGCGTCGTGGTGTTTGTGTTCGTGTTTACACAACAACCCCTAAGAAACCTAATTCGGCAATGCGTAAAGTTGCCCGTGTTCGTTTGACAAACCAGAAGGAAGTTAACTCTTACATACCAGGAGAGGGACACAACCTTCAGGAGCACTCTATCGTGCTTGTACGTGGTGGTCGTGTTAAGGACCTTCCTGGTGTACGTTATCACATCGTTCGCGGAACACTTGATACTGCCGGCGTAGCCAACCGTACACAGCGCCGTTCAAAGTATGGCGCAAAACGTCCTAAGGCAAAGAAATAATAATTAAGCCAATAAAAGGACACAATTGACATTTTATTAACGTTTTGCTGGAGAATTGTTATAAAGGTTGAGTAAGCAGTTCTGGAGAGAACGCTGAAGAACAAGAGAACAGCCCCATGCAGAATTAATTTCAAAACAAAGAAATGAGAAAAGCAAAACCAAAGAAGCGTGTGATCCTTCCGGATCCCGTTTACAATGACCAGAAAGTCTCAAAATTCGTTAACCATCTGATGTATGATGGAAAGAAAAATACTTCTTATGAGATTTTCTACAAAGCATTAGACACAGTAAAAGAGAAAATGGCTAACGAGGAGAAGTCTGCACTCGAAATATGGAAGACTGCCCTCGACAATATCACACCTCAGGTTGAGGTTAAGAGCCGTCGTATCGGTGGTGCAACATTCCAGGTTCCTACTGAAATCCGTCCCGACCGTAAAGAGAGCATCTCTATGAAGAATATGATCAACTTTGCACGCAAACGCGGTGGAAAGACTATGGCAGACAAACTGGCTGCTGAGATCATGGACGCATATAACAATCAGGGCGGCGCATTCAAGCGTAAAGAGGATATGCACCGCATGGCTGAGGCTAACCGTGCATTTGCTCACTTCAGATTTTAATTAATAGACAGGTAAAAAGAATCATGGCAAAGCAAGATTTACATTTGACCCGCAATATCGGTATTATGGCTCACATCGATGCCGGTAAGACGACAACTTCTGAGCGTATCCTTTTCTATACAGGTAAGACTCACAAGATTGGCGAGGTTCACGATGGTGCCGCTACAATGGACTGGATGGCTCAGGAGCAGGAGCGTGGTATTACTATCACATCTGCTGCAACCACTTGCTACTGGCACTATAATAACAAGCAGTTTAAGATCAACCTGATCGATACTCCGGGACACGTTGACTTCACTGCTGAGGTTGAGCGTTCTCTGCGTGTACTTGACGGTGCTGTTGCTACATACTGCGCCGTTGGTGGTGTGCAGCCTCAGTCAGAGACTGTATGGCGTCAGGCTGACAAATATAATGTTCCCCGTCTTGGCTATGTAAACAAGATGGACCGCTCTGGTGCTGACTACTTCGACGTTCTCCGTCAGATGAAGGAAGTGCTGGGCGCTAACCCTGTTTCTCTTGTTGTTCCTATCGGAAGTGAAGAGACATTCAAGGGACTTGTAGACCTGATAAAGATGAAGGCTATCTATTGGCATGACGAGACAATGGGTGCCGAATATGAAGTAGATGATATCCCCGCTGACTTGAAGGACGAGGCTGAAGAGTGGAGAGGAAAACTTCTCGAGAGCGCAGCTGAGTTTGACGAGAACCTGATGGAGAAATATTTCGAGGATCCTAACTCTATTACTGAAGAAGAGCTTATCGCCGCTATCCGTAAGGGTACATTGGCTATGGAGTGTACTCCTGTTCTCTGTGGTTCTTCTTTCAAGAACAAGGGTGTTCAGACTCTGCTCGACTATGTTTGCGCATTCCTGCCTTCTCCTGTTGATACTCCTAACATCGTTGGTACCAACCCTGTTACTGGTGAGGAAGAGGACCGCAAGCCGTCTGAGGACGAGCCTACATCTGCTCTTGCATTTAAGATTGCTACTGACCCATATGTTGGCCGTCTGGTATTCTTCCGCGTTTATTCAGGTAAGGTTGAGGCCGGCTCATATGTATACAATACACGTTCAGGCAAGAAAGAGCGCGTAAGCCGTCTGTTCCAGATGAACTCTAACAAGCAGGTTCCTATGGAAGTTATCGACGCAGGTGATATAGGTGCCGGTGTTGGTTTCAAGGATATCCGTACTGGTGATACTCTTTGCGACGAGGCACATCCTATCGTACTCGAGTCAATGACATTCCCTGATCCTGTTATCGGTATCGCTGTTGAGCCTAAGAGTCAGGCTGACGTTGACAAGCTCGGTATCGGACTTGCAAAACTGGCTGAGGAAGACCCGACCTTTACTGTTCACACAGACGAGCAGAGCGGTCAGACAGTTATCTCTGGTATGGGTGAGCTTCACCTTGACATTATCCTTGACCGTCTGAAGAGAGAGTTCAAGGTTGAGTGTAACCAGGGTAAGCCTCAGGTTAACTATAAAGAGGCTATCACCAAGACAGTCAATCTGCGCGAGGTTTACAAGAAGCAGAGTGGTGGTCGTGGTAAGTTCGCCGACATTATCGTTAACGTAGGTCCTGTTGATGAGGACTTCAAGCAGGGCGGTCTGCAGTTCATCAACGAGGTTAAGGGCGGTAACATTCCTAAGGAGTTCATTCCTTCAGTACAGAAGGGCTTTGAGTCTGCCATGAAGAATGGTGTTCTCGGTGGATATCCTATGGACAGCCTGAAAGTTACATTGCTCGACGGTTCGTTCCACCCGGTTGACTCTGACCAGTTGTCATTCGAGGTTGCAGCCATCAACGCTTACAAGAACGCTTGTGTTAAGGCAGGTCCTGTTCTGATGGAGCCTATCATGAAACTTGAGGTTGTAACACCTGAGGAGAACATGGGTGACGTTATCGGTGACTTGAACAAGCGTCGTGGCCAGGTAGAAGGTATGGACGAGACCCGTAGCGGTGCACGTATCATCAAGGCTATGGTTCCGCTGGCAGAGATGTTCGGATATGTAACAGCTCTCCGTACAATCACTTCTGGACGTGCAACAAGCTCTATGGAGTATGATCATCACGCTCCTGTATCAAGCTCAATCGCTAAGGCTGTGCTTGAGGAAGTTAAAGGACGTACAGATCTTGTATAATCAAGACTAATAAAATAAAGAGAATGAGGCGTCTTGTTAGCGAATGACTCTTAACGGGCGTACCTCTTCTCTTCTTAATGATAATTATTAATCAAAAAATAAAATGAGTCAGAAAATCAGAATTAAGCTGAAATCTTACGACCACAAATTGGTTGACAAGTCAGCAGAGAAAATCGTAAAGGCTGTGAAGGCTACAGGCGCTATCGTTAGCGGTCCTATTCCATTGCCAACTCACAAGCGTATTTACACAGTTAACCGTAGTACATTCGTAAACAAGAAGTCTCGTGAGCAGTTCCAGCTCAGCGACTACAAGCGTCTTATCGACATCTACAGCTCAACAGCAAAGACAGTAGACGCTCTGATGAAACTCGAATTGCCTAGCGGTGTAGAAGTAGAAATAAAAGTATAGTTTAATTTTTAATATTAATTGAAATGCCAGGATTAATAGGAAGAAAAATCGGAATGACATCCGTTTTCAGTGCCGACGGTAAGAATGTACCGTGCACTGTTATCGAAGCTGGTCCTTGTGTTGTAACTCAGGTTAAGACTGTTGAAAAAGATGGTTACAAAGCCGTACAGCTCGGTTTTGGTGAGGCTAAGGAAAAGAACACCTCAAAACCTCTTATGGGAACATTCAAGAAAGCCGGAACAACACCTAAGAGACACTTGGCCGAGTTCAAGTTTGATGAGGAATATAACCTCGGAGACATTATCACGGTTGATATTTTCAACGATGCAACATTCGTTGATGTTGTTGGTACCTCAAAGGGTAAAGGTTTCCAGGGTGTAATGAAGCGTCACGGATTCGGTGGTGTAGGACAGAGCACACACGGTCAGGACGACCGCGCACGCAAGCCGGGATCTATCGGTGCTTGTTCTTATCCTGCTAAAGTGTTCAAAGGAATGCGTATGGCCGGACAGATGGGTGGTGACAGAGTTACAACTCAAAACCTCAAAGTGTTAAAAGTAATACCGGAGCATAACCTCATCTTGGTGAAGGGTAGTGTTGCTGGTTGCAAAGGTTCAACCGTTTTAATTCAGAAATAATGGAAATTAACGTATTAAATATCAAAGGTGAGAACACTGGAAGAAAGGTTACGTTAAACGAATCTATCTTCGGAATTGAACCAAACGACCACGTTCTTTATCTTGACGTTAAGCGCTATATGGCTGCACAGCGTCAGGGAACAGCTAAAGCTAAGGAAAGAAGTGAGCATGCTGGTTCTACACGCAAACTTGGTCGCCAGAAAGGTGGTGGCGGTGCTCGTCGCGGTGATATCAATTCTCCGGTGCTCGTAGGTGGTGGTCGCGTATTCGGACCTAAGCCACGTGACTACAGCTTCAAACTGAACCTCAAAGTTAAGGCTCTGGCTCGTAAGAGCGCGCTGTCTTACAAGGCTCAGGAAAATGCTATCGTTGTAGTTGAAGATTTCAATTTAGAGGCTCCAAAGACTAAAGATTTTGTAAATATTACTAAAAATCTTAAAGTTGACGGCAAGAAATTGCTTTTGGTTTTGCCGGAAGCAAATAAAAACGTATATTTGTCAGCTCGTAATTTGCAGGGCACAGATGTTATGGCTGCATCAACAATCAATACTTACAAAGTTTTGAATGCTGATGTCCTCGTCATGACAGAAAGCTCGCTGAAGACTATCGATGAAATCTTAAATAAATAAAGGAGAAAAAGAATATGGCAATTATAATAAAACCATTGGTCACTGAGAAGATGACCAAGATTACAGACAAGCAGCCTAACCGCTACGGCTTCGTTGTTCGTCCTGAGGCTGACAAACTCCAAATTAAGAAAGAAGTCGAGAGTCTGTATAATGTTACAGTAGTTGACGTAAACACTGCCCGCTATGCCGGAAAGCGCATGAGCCGCTATACTAAAGCCGGTCTGATAAACGGACAGAAAAACGCGTTCAAAAAGGCAATCGTTACTCTTAAAGAAGGCGAAACAATTGATTTTTACAGCAATATTTAAATAAAAAATGGCAGTACGTAAATTTAAACCGGTAACTCCGGGTCAAAGACACAAAATTATTGGTACGTTCGAGGAGATTACTGCATCCGTACCAGAGAAGTCTCTCGTTTACGGTAAACGTTCTACCGGTGGTCGAAACAATACAGGTAAGATGACTGTACGCTACATGGGTGGCGGTCATAAGAAAAAATACCGTTTGATCGACTTCAAGCGTGAGAAAGATGGTGTTCCAGCTGTAGTTAAGACAATTGAATACGATCCGAACCGTTCGGCTCGTATTGCATTGTTGTATTATGCTGATGGTGAAAAACGTTACATTATTGCTCCTAACGGACTGCAGGTAGGTGCAACTCTGATGTCAGGAAAGGACGCAGCGCCTGAGATTGGTAATACGCTTCCTTTGGCTAACATCCCCGTTGGTACTGTAATTCACAATATTGAGTTACGTCCGGGTCAGGGTGCACTGCTCGTTCGTTCGGCTGGTAATTTTGCTCAGTTGACTTCTCGTGAAGGCAGTTATTGTGTTATTAAGCTCCCTTCTGGTGAGACACGTAAAATTCTTAGCGCATGTAAAGCTACTATCGGTAGCGTAGGTAACTCTGACCACGCTCTTGAACAGTCTGGTAAGGCTGGACGTTCACGCTGGTTGGGCCGCCGTCCTCACAACCGTGGTGTTGTTATGAACCCGCATGATCACCCGATGGGTGGTGGTGAAGGACGTCAGTCTGGAGGTCATCCACGTTCACGTAAGGGCTTGTATGCTAAGGGTCTCAAGACAAGAGCTCCGAAGAAGCTTTCTAACAAGTATATTATTGAAAGAGCTAATAAATAATCAAGTTAACTAGAGTAAATTATGAGTCGTTCATTAAAAAAAGGTCCATACATTAACGTATCGCTCGAAAAGAAAATTCTTGCCATGAACGAAAGCGGCAAGAAGAGTGTCGTTAAAACTTGGGCTAGAGCTTCAGTGATTTCTCCTGATTTCGTGGGTCACACTGTTGCAGTTCATAACGGAAACAAATTTATCCCTGTTTATATTACCGAAAACATGGTAGGTCACAAGTTGGGAGAATTCTCTCCTACACGTAGATTCGGTGGCCACGCCGGTAATAAGAAGTAAACAGGCTAACCATTGAAAATAAAAAAATAAAATAATGGGAGCAAGAAAAAAAATAGCGGCTGAAAAAAGAAAAGAAGCCCTTAAGACATTGTATTTCGCAAAGCTCAGAGGCGTGCCTTCTTCTCCGCGCAAGATGCGTTATGTCGTTGACATGATCCGCGGAATGGAAGTTAACCGCGCGCTCGGCGTTCTGAAGTTCTCTAAGAAAGCTGCTGCTGCTGACGTAGAGAAACTTCTTCGTTCTGCTATCGCTAACTGGGAAGTGAAAAATGACCGCAAGGCTGAGGACGGAGAGCTTTATGTATCAAAAGTATTCGTTGACGAAGGTGTTATAATGAAGCGTATGAGACCGGCACCTCAGGGTCGTGGCTACAGAATCCGTAAGCGTAGCAATCATGTTACTCTGTTTGTTGATGCTAAAACTAATGACGAAAAATAATTAATAGAATGGGACAGAAAGTTAATCCAATAAGCAACCGTCTCGGTATTATCAGGGGTTGGGATTCAAATTGGTTCGGTGGAAAGAAATTTGGTGACAACCTCGTTGAGGATATGAAAATCCGTAAATACCTGAACGAGCGTCTTGCAAAAGCAAGTGTATCTCGTATCGTTATCGAGCGTACATTGAAACTCGTCACCATCACTATTTGCACTGCCCGTCCGGGTATCGTCATTGGTAAAGGCGGACAAGATGTTGACAAGTTGAAGGAAGAGTTGAAGAAACTCTATGACAAAGAGATTCAGATCAATATTTTCGAGGTTAAGAAGCCGGAGCTCGATGCGTCTATTGTAGCTAATAACATTGCACGCCAGGTTGAGGGTAAGATTGCTTACCGCCGTGCAATAAAGATGGCTGTAGCTAACACGATGCGTGCCGGAGCTGAGGGTATCAAGGTACAGATTACTGGACGTCTGAACGGTGCTGAGATGGCACGTAAGGAAATGTATAAGGAAGGACGTACTCCGCTGCATACATTCCGTGCAGACATCGATTACTGCCAGGCAGAGGCCCTCACAAAGGTTGGTCTGTTAGGTATTAAGGTTTGGATTTGCCGCGGAGAGGTTTACGGAAAACGCGACCTTTCTCCTAACTTCGCTCAGGAAAAGCAGAGCGGACGTTCTAACGGCAAGGCAAGAGTTAATCGTAAGAGAAACAATAACCGTTAAAGAAAGAAGCTATCATGTTACAGCCAAAAAGAGTAAAATATAGAAGACCTCAAGACGGGCGCGGCAGAAAAGGCAACGCCCACAGAGGTACACAACTGGCTTTCGGTTCATTCGGCATCAAGACACTTGAGGCTAAATGGCTTGACAGCCGCCAGATAGAGGCAGCCCGTGTAGCTGTCAATCGTTACATGCAACGTGAGGGTCAAGTCTGGATCCGCATATTCCCTGATAAACCTATCACACGCAAGCCTGCTGACGTACGTATGGGTAAAGGTAAGGGAGATCCTGCAGGATGGGTTGCACCTGTTACTCCGGGACGTATCCTCTTTGAAGTTGAAGGCGTTTCTTTTGATGTAGCCAAAGAGGCTTTGCGCCTTGCAGCACAGAAATTGCCTGTTAAGACAAAATTTGTTGTTAGACGTGATTACGATAAAAATGCTTAATTATGAAGATTAAAGAAGTGAGAGAACTCGAAACCAAAGATTTGGCAGAGAGATTAGAGGCAGAGGTTGCTAAATATAACCAAATGAAGTTGAATCACGCAATCACACCGCTGGAGAATCCATCTCAAATTAAGGCTACTCGTCGTGATATAGCACGTATGAAAACAGAACTTCATCAGAGAGAACTTAATAAATAACAATGGTCCAGATGGAAACAAGAAATTTAAGAAAAACAAGAACGGGTGTCGTTATCAGCAACAAAATGGATAAAACCATTGTTATTGCGGCTAAGTTCAAGGAGATGCACCCAATATATGGTAAGTTTGTTCAGAAAACAAAGAAATACCATGCACATGATGAGAATAATGAGGCAAATGTAGGTGATACAGTGCTCATTATGGAAACACGTCCTTTGAGTAAGACAAAGAGATGGAGATTAGTTCAAATAATTGAAAAAGCTAAGTAATTATGATACAAGCAGAATCAAGACTTACAGTATGTGATAACAGCGGAGCTCGTGAGGCCCTTTGCATCCGTGTACTGGGTGGTACACGCCGCCGTTATGCAAGTGTTGGTGACGTTATTGTCGTAGCTGTCAAGAACGTTATTCCGTCAAGTGATTTGAAAAAGGGTGCAGTATCTAAGGCTTTGGTTGTTCGCACAAAGAAAGAAATACGTCGTGCAGACGGCTCATATATCCGTTTCGACGACAATGCTTGTGTATTGCTGAACAATGCCGGTGAGCTTCGTGGTAGCCGTATCTTTGGTCCGGTTGCACGTGAGCTTCGTGCAGTTAACATGAAAGTCGTTTCTTTGGCACCTGAGGTTCTTTAACATTAAAAAGAAATAGTAATGAATAAGTTTCATATAAAGAAAAACGATACAGTTATTGTTTTGGCCGGTGAGGACAAAGGCAAGACTGGAAAGGTGCTTAAGGTCTTGGTAGAGAAGCAGCGCGCCATTGTCGAAGGTGTCAACATGGTTTCTAAGAGCACAAAGCCAAGCGCAAAGAATCCACAAGGTGGCATCGTTAAGCAGGAGGCTCCTATACATATCTCTAACTTGAGCCTGATTGATCCTAAGAGCGGTAAAGCTACACGTATCTCAATCAAGAGGACTGAAGATGGTAAGAAGATCCGTATTGCTAAAAAATCAGGGGAGGAAATTAAATAATGAATACAGCTGAATTAAAGAAGGTATACGTAGAGAGCATAGCTCCTGCACTGCAGAAACAGTTTAACTATTCTTCTAAGATGCAGATTCCTGTCCTGAAGAAGATTGTTGTTAACCAGGGTCTTGGAGATGCAACTCAGGACAGAAAAATCATTGATGTTGCTATCAACGAGATAACAACTATCACTGGTCAGAAAGCTGTTGCAACATATTCTAAGAAGGATATTGCCAACTTCAAGCTTCGTAAGAAGATGCCTATCGGCGTTATGGTAACACTTCGCCGCGAGCGCATGTATGAGTTCCTCGAGAGACTTATACGTATCGCACTGCCCCGTATCCGTGACTTCAAGGGTATCGAGAGCAAGTTCGATGGCCGTGGAAATTATACACTTGGTATTCAGGAGCAGATTATCTTCCCTGAAATCAATATCGATGCGATAGATCGTATACAGGGTATGAACATCACCTTCGTAACAACAGCTAAGACTGACGAAGAAGGTTATGCTCTTCTCAAAGCATTTGGTCTACCTTTCAAAAACGCTAAAAACGATTAATAGATATGGCAAAAGAATCAATGAAAGCCCGCGAGGTAAAACGTGCAAAACTCGTTGCACGTTATGCTGAGAAGCGTGCGGCTTTGAAGAAAATTATCGCTACTACTGACGATCCGGCAGAGGCTTATGAGGCTGCAAGAAAACTTCAGAGCATTCCTCGTAATGCCAACCCAATCCGTCTGCACAACCGTTGCAAGATCACCGGTCGTCCAAAAGGTTATATCCGTCAGTTCGGCCTTTCACGTATTCAGTTCCGTGAGATGGCTTCTGCCGGTCTGATACCTGGTGTAAAGAAGGCAAGCTGGTAATTTAAGAGAAGTAAGAAAGTTTTTTATTTAATATTGTCGGGGCAGTCCCGATTAATTAAACAATTATTTTTATGACAGATCCAATAGCAGATTATCTGACGAGGTTGAGAAACGCAATCATGGCTCATCACCGTGTTGTTGAAGTACCGGCTTCTAACTTGAAGAAAGAGATTACTAAAATCCTCTTCGAGAAAGGTTACATCCTGAATTATAAGTTTATCGAGGATGGACCTCAGGGAACTATTAAGGTTGCTTTGAAGTATGATCCTGCAACCAAGACAAACGCTATCAAGTGTTTGAAGAGAGTGTCTACACCAGGTTTGCGTAAGTACACTGGTTACAAAGACATGCCGAGAGTTATTAACGGATTGGGTATTGCAATTTTATCTACATCCAAAGGTGTAATGACTAACAAAGAGGCTGCTGACCTTAAGATCGGTGGTGAGGTTCTTTGCTATGTATATTAATTGGGAGGATTTAGAATATGTCAAGAATAGGAAAATTACCAATTAGTATTCCTTCAGGCGTTACAGTAACTCTTAACAATGGCGTAGTTAATGTAAAAGGTCCTAAAGGTGAACTTTCTCAGAAGGTTGACTCTTCTATCAAAGTTAAAATTGAGGATAATCATATATTGTTTGAAGTAGATGAGAATAGCCCTGTAAACTACAAGCAGAAGCAGGCTTTCCACGGCCTTTATCGCGCTTTGGTCAACAATATGGTTGTTGGCGTCAGCGAAGGTTACAAGAAGGAACTTGAACTTGTCGGTGTCGGCTATCGTGTTTCTAATCAGGGAAACATCATCGAATTCGCTTTAGGATATACACACCCGATTTTCATCCAGTTGCCTAAGGAAGTTAAGGTTGAGACTAAGTCTGAAAGAAATCAGAATCCTGTTATAATTTTGGAATCTTGCGATAAGGAATTGCTCGGACTTATTTGCGCTAAAATACGTTCTTTCCGTATGCCTGAGCCTTATAAAGGAAAAGGTATATTGTTCAAAGGCGAAGTCATTCGCAGAAAGTCTGGTAAGACTGCTGCTGCTAAGTAACTTTAATATTTTACGATCATGACAACAAAGAAAATAGAAAGACGAATAAAGATAAAGTTCAGAATTCGCAAAAGTGTAAACGGAACTGCTGAACGTCCGCGTATGAGTGTTTTCCGCAGCAATAAGCAGATTTATGTTCAGATAATTAATGACATGACAGGTACAACCCTCGTTTCAGCTTCTTCTATCGGTCTTGAGGCCATGCCTAAATGTGAGCAGGCTGCCAAGGTCGGTGAAATGGTTGCTAAGAAAGCAGTAGAGGCTGGAATCTCTAAGGTTGTTTTCGACCGTAACGGATACCTCTATCATGGACGTGTTAAGGAACTTGCTGATGCAGCTCGTAAAGGAGGACTTAATTTTTAATCGATTATGGCAATGAACAAAGTTAAAATAAATAGTGACGTTGAATTAAAAGACAGATTGGTTGCTATTAACCGTGTTACTAAGGTAACAAAAGGTGGTCGTACCTTCACATTTGCTGCTATTGTTGTAGTTGGTGACGGCAACGGAGTAATCGGTTGGGGTCTTGGAAAGGCAGGAGAAGTTACAGCTGCAATTTCTAAAGGTGTTGAGTCAGCAAAGAAGAATCTTGTAAAGGTTCCGGTTCTTAAAGGTACAATACCTCACGAGATAGAGGCTACATTTGGTGGTGCTCATGTATTTTTGAAACCGGCTG
>ERZ779697.327-NODE-327-length-25388-cov-4.55339_pt1 | contig 25388 bp, 23 predicted proteins | sample MGYA00511881_ERZ779697 | MGnify/ENA primary metagenome ERZ779697 (study PRJEB29588, sample SAMEA2148105) | human gut metagenome | biome: human gut; feature: human-associated habitat; material: faeces | place: Denmark | collected 2008/2010 ... | reverse complement strand
GTTCGTCATCGAGCCACCTGCACACTTCCTCGCCCCATTCTTCATCGCTCACCGTGTAACCGTCATCTTCCAAATATTCACGCTGGCAGTCTTGGTAATACTCCCGTGCCTCGTCGTCCATAAAGCTGTCGTTTGACCAAATAATCTGTTTCATCGTTTTGATAATTTAATGTTAGACTTCTTGTTCCTTCCCTGCCGTCGGGCTTTTACCCGTCCAAAGGGACTTGTTTTTACGTGCAAGAGCCAAGGCGGGAAGGAGGGAACGAATGCAAGGAGGAAGCTGGCCGCCCTCCCGGAACTGCGCCTTGCAGCTTCCCGACCGCCTTACCTTCGCACAGGAAAAACAACAGCCGTGGACGGCTAATACGCTTCGTTGCCCATAGAAGATTTACTTCGTTGGTCAGGCAAGTATAACTGAACAGGCGTAGTAAGTATAACTGTCTTTAGCAAGGTTGTCAAAGTATGATTGAAAGTATGATTTCTCCGCGCGAAGAAAAATCAAGTTAAAACAGCACAGTATTTCAGTCAGAGGTTTCACAAGACGGCTTTTCCATTATTCTTTTGCAGGCAAAACGAGATTGTAAACCTATAAACCAGACAAAGCAATGAGTCCATTTATGATATTTGCCTTTGTGCTGACAATAGCCTACGCTATCTATTATGCGGTGGTCATTGCCAAGACTTGCAGGGCAAAAAAAGAACACACCAACTCTACCGAGGAGGTGTTTGACTTGGAAGGCATGGAGGAAGAGGAATCCGTGCAAGTCAGCGAATCAGGTGACAGCTTCCATGTGGGCAGTTTGGAAGATAAACCGGCAGACCCGACAAAAAGTGAGGAAGAAGATGCTGCCGGGCAGCCAACCGAAGAGCAACAGAGTGAAGCCGAAGAAAAGGCGGATCGCATCCAGTCGGCCCTGTATGAAGCCGAGATAACGAGCGAGAACGGCGTGACCGCTCCCGAACTCCACGAATTGTTGGAGGGCAGGCGGGAGACCCTGTTCAAAACCCCCATGAAGATAACAAGAAATGAGTTGTAAGATGCACAGGTGGACAGGCTTGTTGTTTGGCGTGTGCACGGCTTTGCCAGCCTCGGCCAAATGCGGTGGCGTGGATTATAGCTGGGGTGCTGACGCATTGGCTCTTATGCATGATTACGTGGTGACGATGATGCTGTATGTGCCAAAAGTGCTGTATAAGGCTGAATGCTGGAGAACAAAACCAAAGACATTCCACAATAAAATCAACTGTTTTTCAATGATATATGAGCAAAACGAGATTTATAATTTATCCTAACGGAAATGCAGTTTCCGCAACTTTTTTGGGAACAATTTTGGGCACATTTCCTAAATTTGCGAGAAACAAATGTGCCCAAACACTAAAAAACGAGTATATGAAAGCAAGCATTTATCTAAGGAAAACGAAAAAAGGAACGGATGATACGACCCTGTGCATCCGCATCCGGCAAGGGAAGTCCGATTTGAGGGCTGTAACCCCCTTGACCGTTATCACCCATTTCTGGGATTGCAGGAAGCAATGTTACAAAGCCAACACTCCCGTTACCACCATCGGGAAAGACGAAAGGGTGTCATTCAACAAGAAAGTAGGCAGGCTGCTTGCGTTTGTGGAGGAAAACATACAGGAGGAAGCGGATGCCGATGCTTTGAAAGAGGCTATCGCCCGTTTCTTTGCCGCACCCAAAAAGCAGGAGGCCATGCCAACACAAAATACACCCCATGCAACAGTCATGGAACGGATGACCGTCCTTGAGGGATTTCGCCGCTATCTTGCGGAAAACGATTTCAGCAGCCGTCACATATCGGAAACCCGGTGCATCGAGCGTAAAATCAAACGCTACATCGAATGGCAAAGGCAGATGAACGAAATGGAGTGTTACGAAATGTACCTTGATGATTTAGACCCGGCTGTGTTGTCGGACTTCCGGGAATTTGCAGCCAACGAGCATTTGTATTTCCGAGAGTTTCCCGACTTCTACGCGCCGTTCAAGGTACGGGCGTGCTGCATGAACGAGATTTCGCCGAACACCCTTACCGCACTCATGGCACGTTTCACATTCGTGCTGAACTGGTGCGTAAAGCACGGCTACATGACCAACGAGAGCTACAGGAGCTTCGACCACGGGGTACTGGTATATGGCTCTCCCTACTATCTGACCATTGAAGAACGGGACACCGTTTATAATGCCGACCTCACGGGCTGGCCGAAACAGCTTATAGACCATCGGGATAAATTCATGTTCCAATGCCTTGTGGGGTGTCGGTACGGTGATCTGCAGCGGCTCACGAAAGACAACATCGTGGAGGGCTTCTTGGAATACTACCCGCAAAAAAGCCTGCACAACGGCAAGGGCGGTGTAGTCCGTGTGCCGCTCAACGAAAAGGCAAAGGCGATACTCGCAAGGCAAAGGACGGACGGCAACAGGCTTTTCCCGAAGCATTGCCGCCAGTCGTACAATTCGGACATTAGGCTGCTGCTGCAACTGCTGGGTATCAACCGCATTGTGACAGTGCTGAACAGGCATACCCATGAAACCGAACAGCACCCGTTGTACGAGCTTGCCACAAGCCACCTAGCAAGGCGCACGTTCATCGGCAACCTCTACAAGAAAGTGAAAGACCAGGAACTTGTGGCTTCGCTGACAGGCCACAGCCCAGGCAGCAAGGCTTTCGCCCGGTACAGGACGATTGACGAGGACATGAAGAAAGAAGTCATTGACAAGATAAACTGACCATGCGGAAAGAACAGCTTGTAGAATCCATCCGGCAGCGTGACCCTCTTATGGCCGAAGCTGTGGACTGCATGATAGACTATGTTACGGAAAAATATCCGGCTGCATATCCGAGCAGGAAACAGACGGAAGCGGTGAACGCTTACCTGAAATCCGTCCATGCGGACGGCGACGGGAACATGAGCGAACGGAACTGCGAGCACAGGCGCATCGCTTCTATGAAAATTACGCTGAACTGCATCCCGGCACTCGGCCATGCGGAGCTTGACAGGCTCCAGTCCGTCTTAGACCGAATCGCATACGACAAGGAATATTACATGCCGGAAAGAAACTGCGGCTTTCACCGCTGAACATTAAAAACGACCTACGACATGAGAGCAAGCGCATTCATACGAAAGACAGCCATAAGGGGCAGCAACGCCAAGGCAAGGGTCTATTTCCGTGTCCGTGACGCAGGATGCGACATCAAGGCCGCAAGCGAACTGGACATCAACCCCGGCTATTGGGATTCCAAGAGGCAGGGCTACAAGCCGCGTGTCTCACTGATTAGCGAAACGGCACGGAACACCTTTGACCGTTCTGTGCAGGAAATCCTTTCCCTCATATCAAAAGAATACTATATAGGTGCGGACAGCCATTGGCTGAAGCAACTCCTGTTCTCCTACCACCATCCCAATGCCTACAGGATGAAAGGCCGGGAGTGCGTGAACATGAGCCTTGCCCACTGGCTGGAACGGTACAGGACAGAACGGCTGACGGAACGGAAACAGCAAGGCATATACAAACTCATCATCGGCCTTGTCGGACGCTTTGAGGTGTACCAACGGCAAATCTGCAAGCGGAAGAACTATGTGATGAACATCGGCACGATGACCGCTGAGGACTTGCGCAGTCTGGAGAAATACATCTCCAACGAATACCAGTATGTGAAGCTGTACCCGAAGCTCTATGACGGCATCGGCAAAGGTCTTTCAAAAGAAAGGAGGGGTGGAAACTACCTGAGCGGACTGATGGGCAGGATAAGCACGGCTTTCAACTGGTCTATAAAGCAGGGGGCGACAACCAACCGCCCGTTCGACAGCTACGAGATTCCGGCAAAGGTTTACGGAACGCCGTACTATCTGACCTTGGAGGAAAGAAACGCCGTCTATGACATGGACTTGTCGGATGACCCGGCACTTGCCTCCCACCGGGATGTGTTCATGTTCCAATGCCTTGTCGGATGCAGGTACAGCGACCTTGTGCGCCTGACTTCTGACAACATCGTGAACGGTGCGGTGGAATATATTCCGCACAAGACAAGGGAGAAGAACCCGCGCACCGTGCGTGTGCCGCTTAACGAAAAGGCGCAGGTCATACTGGAACGCCTGCAAAGCAGACAACGGACAACCAAGACGCTCATTCCTCACAACGCTATCGGCAAATACAACACAGCCATACGGAAGCTGCTTACACTGGCAGGCATCACACGTAACGTGCCTGTGCTCGACCCGAAGACGCACGAGGAAACCATGAAGCCAATCAACGAAATTGCAAGCAGCCACATGGCAAGGCGCGTGTTCATCGGCAACCTCTACAAGCAGGTGAAAGACCCGAACCTTGTGGCTTCGATGTCTGGCCATGTGGAGGGCAGCCATGCTTTTGCGAGATACCGCACGATAGATGATGAAATGAAAATCGAACTTGTAAACTTAATCAATTAGTAAAACAACAAAATAAAAAATTACTCTATGGACTTATACAGCATGATAGAAGCCGGAGGGCGCATCAAACTGGAGGTGACAGGCGAAGACCTTGTCAAGTTTGCTGACCGTCTTATTGAAAAGGCACAAGAAATGAAAGCACACGAACTGGCACAGCATCCGACAGAAGAAGTGTGGCTGACCACCAAGGAAGCGGCAGAGAAATGCCATGTCTGCTCTACTACGTTATGGTCATGGGCGAAAGCCGGGTATCTTGTTCCGGCGAAGATGGGCAGGCAGAAACTCTTTGCCCTGTCTGATATACAGAAGATTCTCAATGACCGGGGAGGCAACAAGGAGCAAAAGCAGTTATAGGCATTCCACGCAACGGGAACGGACAGCCCCCCATATTTGCACCCCTGCCACATGGCAGGAATGATGTCGCTATTTATCCGGGAATATTGGCAGAGAAGCCCGGACTTATCCCGGTACTGTATGGCGTTTGGGGAGCAAGTATAGGTTTTGTGTGCCACAAAACCGCCGACCGAATGTCGGAAACGCCGCCCGAGGAAAACCAACGACCGATGGAAAGTAATCCCCAAACGCAGGAATACAGCAAGCCGAAAGGAGGCCGTCCGAAGCTGCCGAACGGGCAGCAACGCACCCATGCCGTCAAAGTCTATTTTGACGAGGAAAACTATGCCAAGCTGCTCAAAAGGCGCAAGCGGACGGGCAAGCCCCTTTCGTCTATCGTCTATGAACTGGCGGTGAACGGCTATGTCAGGGAGCCGCTTTCCAAGGAACTTGCATCATGCGTCAGGGCGATGGCTTCGATGGCGAACAACCTGAACCAACTGGCACACGAAGCGCACCTTTCCGGGTATGCCGCCGTGGAGGAACGGACAAGGGAACTGTCGGAAAAAATCGCAAAGGTACTGGTGAGGGTCAGCCGTGAACTATAGAAATCCCAACTTATGATAGCACAGATAAACAGCGGGGCGCAATTCGCCGGACTGGTAAATTACGCCAACGACATTGCCAAGAAAGGGACAACAATCGTGGCATCGGAGGGGGTGTGCACTTCGTCCAACGAAAACATCACAGCGAGCTTCCAGATACAGGCAAGGATGCGTCCGGGACTGAAGAACTTTGTCGGACACATATCATTGAGCTTTGCACCGCAGGACACGCCGAAGCTCACGGACGGCTTCATGGCGGAAGTGGCCAAAGAGTACATGAAAAGAATGGGGATAACCGGCACGCAGTATGTCGTGTTCCGGCACAAAGACCAGCCGCACGGCCATGTGCATATTGTCTATAACCGTGTCCGCAATGACGGCACGGCCATCACGGGCGATTCCAATTTCAGGAAGTCAATCACCGTGACAAAGGCACTGACAAGGGAATACGGGCTTACATTCGGCAAAGGCAAAAAAGATGTCCGGCGTGAGCGTCTGCGCGGCAAGGATGCCGTAAAATACCGCTTGTACGATACCATTCGGGAAGCGATGAAAAGCTGCCATGACTGGCAAAGCCTGCGTGCGGCTCTCGAAGCGAAAGGCATCCGCATGGCGGTTATCCAAAGGGTTGGAGGAAGCGGCAGGACAGGAATCATTTTCACCTACGGAAAGATGACCTTTTCAGGCGGTCAGATAGACCGGAGCCTGACCTACAACCGCATCAATCAGGCTATGGCGGCAGTCGGCCAGACCGAGACTGCAGCCCCGTCCATGCATATGCCCGGAGAAACCGCCGCTCCTCTTGACGGCCAGTCTGTTTCTTCTCCTCTTGTCGGTATTGACGGCAACGGAGCGGAAGCCACCGCACAGACTGAAAACACATTGCCTGACGGTACGGACAGTTCCACCATCGGCGGCAACATCGGGGAGGCGGCTGTGGAAATCATTATGCAGCCCCATGCCGTCCAGTCAGCTGGAGGTGGCGGAGGAGGCAATGACCGTGGCTGGAGGGATGACGACAAGGAAAAGAAGAACAACAATAAACCATATTCACGGAGGAGGTAGCCATGACGAACAGGAAACCCACGCCCTTGAAAGACGAAAAGCCTGACCCTATCGAGGAAGTCCAGGAACAGTTGGCAGAACTTATAGCGGCGGTAAACTCGCTTGCAGAGAAAGGCACTACCACGGCAGAACATCAACCGGACGAGCGGTTTCAAAAGACCCTTTCCACGGCTGTTGTAAAGGCCGTGCAGGACTTGCTGGAGGCACGGCAAAGAAAGTTCGAGGAAGCCGACAAGGGCAAGATGACCATAAAAGAAATTTTGCAGGAAATACTCGGTCAATATGATGACATCTGCGGAAAGGCAAAGGGCTTTTATCAAATCTATCAGGGTGCGGATGCCCGTTTTAAGCACATTGACGAGAACATGCAAAAGATTAGCGGCAATCAAAAGATATTATACGGCATGATGAAAAGCGTCCAGCAGGCACACAATATCAAGCCGGACAATGAGTGTAAGCGTCCGGCCATGCCGTCCGGCAGTTATAAGCAGATACCCCGATATTTCTTCCGGGATATACCCTTATACTACCTGAAATGGTGCTGGGAATCTCCCTCACTACGAAAGTTTGCTGTCATCTGCCTTATCCTTGCGCTGGTGGTCAGTATCGGGCTGAACCTCTTTATGGCCAACGATAACGCCCACCTGCGCAAGGAAGTGACAAGCTACGAATACATCTTACGGAGCAGAGATAAATAAAATGTACCAAAAGTTGGTATAAGTATTTGCACTTATGAATAACTATCTTCATCTGGCTCTGCAACAAGGCTACTCGTGCCCCATTCCCCTAACGAGTATTCCGCTTTTGTAATACCAATTTCCGCAATGGGGAACTTCTCTATTGCTGCATATCGTACTTGTCGCAAAGATATAAGAGAGTCGCAAATCCGCATATAATATGCACCTAACCCAAATGCGTCAAGAACGGTTTTATTGAACGAAATCCAATCTGCATCGGTTAATTCTTCTTCTACAGAGACTATCTCTTTCTTGCATATGACCGCAAATCTTTCTTTTATTTTTTTCACTTCCTGCGGCAAGAGCAAATCAGGATTAAGCATATAACAATTCTCAACATTCTCCTTGTTTATGTCAAGAACGCCAAGCCCACGACCAAAGCCGACAGCCTCAATAAAGAATTTCATCAACACAGAATTTAGCAGAGCATGGCACAATTCGTAGTCTTGCTTTGGGTTAATGAAGTTCAGACCTATCAAACGCTGGTTGATAAATGATGGCTTTTCGAATTTTCCAAAGAATATACGATTGTCAGGATTCATCATTGTGAATATATGCGCAATCTCATTTGGCTTCATCTCGTACCATTCCATTTTACTCCTTTTAAGCACTTTTGGAAGAGGAATGCCCGTACCGTTCTTTTCGCGTTCAAACTTTTTTATCCACTTATAGGCTTGGGGATAGGAAACCTTTAATTCGTCTTCTTTCTTGCCGCAGCAGAAAGCTTGTCTATCTGTCTTTGCAATTAGCGAATCTACATTCTTTGCATTGAATAGTGCAGGAAACAAGAACACTGGTTCGATGTTTGATTTTTGAGGGAAGAACAGTTTGTCCCATCCTCGCCTACTTCCACGAAAAACACTGAAAATTGAACGGAGAGGTGTCAGTTTATGCTTGATTTCCAACAGCCATTTGACATCATGAAATAGCGCATTCAATGACAAATTAAGCCCACGCAACGCTTCTATTTCTTTCTGCGAATACCTTACACAAGACATAACGCTTTTGTCCTGATTCTCATCTAATAGTGAAGAATTTATGATTGCTCTTTCAAAACGGGGATTTCGGGCAATCATTTCCAATGGCTTCTTCCAAATATAGAAATTCGTAAAAGTCCTTTGTTCTTTCTGTTTCTTCTGCAAAACCAACAAGGTTGTTACCACATCAGCATTCTGAAACCAACGTCCTGCACCGCTAATGTGCACCTGCTTAATATCATAGTTTTTTATCAATTCGCCATAAAACACCGTTCCGGCCTTTGTCCCTAACCATGAATTTGAGGTGATTATTCCCACGTAGCCGTCATCTTTCAACAGCTCGGATAAATGTAGAGCTATATAATAGGATAAATCAGACTTTTTGTCAAGGTTCTTGAAACTGTCGTTATTCTCAATTAGCTTCTTATCGTCAGCGTGCAACTTTTCAAAAGGGACAAAGGGTAAGTTTGAGCAAATAGCCCCCAAGAGAGGAAGTGCATACAACATCTTACCCCCGTCATAAGGGTCAACAATGTCTATTTGTTTACCTAAATGTAAGTCTAATGCATTTGATTGAAACAAACGATTAGCCATATTTATGGTATCGCCCGAAGTCATGCTTATATTGGCTATTTGGAGAGGAACATTGTATTTGTCACTTGCCCATGTGGTATCTACGGCAGTTTGAATGGAGCATCCTATCCGTTTCTTCATTTCCAAAATTTCGTGGGCTATTGTTCCCGTTCCACAACATGGGTCTGCACAATCAGAAGTCCAATCATGAACAGTTATACTTGCGAGGATACGAGCTAAAATTTTGGGAGTAGTATATTGACCGTCAAGTTCACGGCGTGTAGTGTTTACGCACTTTTCCAATATGTTCTGCAACATCTCTTGGTCGATTACCCGAATGCCGTTCTCTTTTAAAAACATGGATAAGTCCGTCAAAGATTCCCACGTAACATCAGGCAATATAGTGTCATAGTCCAGTCCGGCAAAGACATTGTAGAAGTCGCATTTCTCCGTTATTTGCGAGAAAATATCATCTGCCTGACAGGGAGTAGTATCACCGTCCAATGTGTCAATAAGCATTGCGGCATTTTGTTGTCGCTTTATCAAGTGAGCAAAAATTATCCTATATGCCCAATTTAGTATGATTAACTTTGAATACGCCTTAAACTTGTCTGTTTCGTCAAAGGTATATTCAATTTTTACCTCTTGCCACCAGGCATCAATTTTTGCACCTATAACGGCATTCTTCTTGGCACTGTTTCGATAGTGGTCAGCAACTATGTTCTTGTTTTCGTTTATAAGAATGTTTATAGCGTTTTGCGAGATAACATCTGCAACGGAAATATGCCTGACATCGCATCCGACAAGATAATCATTGACTGTCAAAACGACTTCTTTTAATGTTTTTCCCCAATCATCATGATACAATGCTACATCCTGCCTTGTTTTGATATGACTGTTTTCCCACCTTTGGGCGATTACAAACTCTTTCTCCTTTTCATCAAGCACATAAAATACAGCATACGTGAAGTTCCATATTACACAACTGTTCAGACCAAGGGCAATGGCTTTCCTTTGTGCATCGTTGATGAAAATTTCATCTGTAATAGGAACATCAGGCATCTTCAGTTCCCAGCCTTGCAATATCGAGCTTAGTTCCTTATCCCCATATAAAATCACATCGGGAAACATTCTGCTACCTCGCCCATTGGAGATGGTAAATTCTCCACCTGCTCTTTTTATTGCCAAGTCGTTTTCTTCTACTATCTTGTTTACTTGTGAGATTACCTCTATAGCCCATGAGCGTTCGTTGTGCCTTACATTTGTTTTATTCTGCTCCATAACCAAATTCTTTGATAAGGTTTATTCGTTTAATTGAAGAGCGTGAGTCTTGCGACATGGTTAGCCAGCAATCACGCAATCGCTCCCTTGCTTCTCTAATATAATCTATTTTTTCGTTCTTAAATAATTCCACATCCTTGTTTTTCTCGATGCCAACGAAATTTCTTCCTTCCATTAAGGCTGCAACAAGAAAGCTGCCGCTACCAAATGTATTATCAAGAACCAAAGCACCAGGAACGGTGTAAGTCCGAACTAAGTATCTACCCAATCCTATGGGCTTTTGGGTCGCATGAATAACTCGCCCCTCGCTTTCTGCAGTTTTGAAATAAATGACATCGGTCGGATACCTTTTGCCATCGCTATGTACGTGTACCGCTTGGAAATCACCGTAACTTCCGCTTAACTGATTTTTCCTAACGCCCTTATCATACGGCTCTCCATCTATCATTTGAGGGTTATATATGGGCTGTCGCTTATAAAAAACGCAAACATCCTCATACTTGCGCAATGGTTGCTTCTTTGCATTAAGGAAATTAGTCGGTTTAGACTTTTCCCATATCCATTTATATTTGAACATCTTAGGATTACTCAACATCAACTCGGCTGTAAATAGACCTTGTGAGGTGAGTACAATCGCTCCATTGTCTTTGACTATTCTACAGTATTCTTTCCAAAGGGCATTAAGTGGAATCACGCTATCCCATTTGTTTTGCGTCGTTCCATATGGTAAATCGCATAGAACCATATCAATACATTTGTCTGGGAACTGCCCCATAAACTCAATGCAGTCTCCTTCAAAAAGATTATTCATTATTTCATCTAATCTTAACATCTTAGCTACCTTTTTAGTTTCCGCTGCCAAAAGTGAACGCGAATTATTCTTTCGTTGGACGAAGCAACTCCCTAATATCTAAGTCAAGGATTTTAGCCACCTCACGTAGTGTTTCCAATCCTGGTTGGGTCGTGTTGGTACACCACTTCGATACGGTTGCCGGGTCTTTATGCAATTGTTCAGCAAGCCATTTGCTGGTTCGCTTTTTCTCGGCAAGTACTACTTTTATCCTGTTAATGTCTTTGTTTGTACCCATTTTGCGTTCTTCTTTTGAATTTTGCACGGCAAATATACTAATATTTAGCCAAAATTTGCCTTTTGCGGATATAAATTTGCGTAAAATTCAATCGCTTACTCTCAATTTTCCACTTCTATCTCGGCAGTCATCCCGTCACTTTTGCCTTTTAGTGTAACAGTTTGGTATCAATTATCGGCAACCGAACAAAATTCATATTAAAGGTCAGATAGTTGCTACGGTACCTCAGTATATAGCCAGAGTGTTGCACTTCACTTTTAGCTATCAAATGGAGGGGGGTGTCAAAACGACAACCCCCTCTGTCGTTATGCAGACCTATCCACTATTCACGATAAAAGGGAAAGAAAGACATTTCAATTATCGTTGCTCTCCATACCCATAGTATATCTACGATATACTGGCTACATTTCATTCCCTTATTTCCTCTTTCCAAAATCCGCTGCATCCTGCACCGACTTCTTGCCCGTTCCTTTCATGCAAGAAAGGGATAAAACGGGAAGCAAATGCCAATTCAGACTGTTAAAATGTGTTTAGTCGAATAATGTGCTTCTATAGGCAATTTGACCCGATTTTGAGGTAACTGAACGCATCCTTTTTCCACGTTCATAGGTAAAACTATCCTTGTATCATTTTGGGAACACTTGCCTTTTCCAAATTTTACATAGCTCTGATTATCAGTACAGTTACAGGCAAAGTACAACACGTGTTTTAAGTGCTGTATGTAGAGCAATGCCGGTATTTTTGTGCGGTATGACTATATTCGGATTGCAGCGCACTTGTCAGAATATGTTTGTCGCCTTAGGTCAGGCAAAGGTTTCTGTGTTCATAGCCTTGCTCCGTAAGGTCATATTGCTTATACCTTTGGCATTGTTGCTGCCAAAATTAATGGGTGTCATGGGTGTTTATGCTGCTGAAGGAATATCAGATGCTACAGCCGCCATACTTTGTACGCTGATTTTTGCATATCAGTTTCCGCGCATCTTGCGCCGTATGTAATGCAGGCTGTTAATCGTTTTCAAATATTTGGTTTTGTATATGCTTTGCATTACCTTTGCAGAAATATAATATTATAGGTTATGTTGTTTAGTCGTGAAACTTTTTTCGAGATATTACGTTTTGGCATTGTTGGTGTTATTGCTACTGCATTGCATTATGGTATATATTGGCTTTTGCAGCATGTTATTAATGTCAATGTTGCTTACACAATAGGATATTTTTTGAGTTTCGTGGTTAATTATCTCTTGTCGGCTAAATTTACTTTCCGAAAGAAGAAGTCTGTAAAAAACGGTTTCGGTTTTGGAGGTGCGCATCTGTTCAACTATTTTCTGCAGATAGGTTTACTCAATCTTTTCATTTGGCTGGGTGTTGAAAAGACGCTTGCGCCGATACCTGTTTATTGCATTGCCATACCGACAAACTTCCTTATTGTACGTTTTGTGTTCAGAAAGATTGGATGAATGGTATGTTAAGGTGAATTGGTATTCATTGTATAATGTGACTTCATCTCAATTTCAGAAATAATCATGTTTAATGTAAAAAAAACGGCATTATGCAATCATACATAATGCCGCTTTTTTTGCTTTTTCAATTATTTGTCAGAACTGCCACCAATGCTTTTTCTTTGGCCTTTCATCGTATGCCACATGCCCTTGGCGTTCCATGATTATATCATTGTATGTTTTGTGCTCTTTAATCATTCTATATATTGTGCCCCAGTCTGGAAGTCCGCCGATGTTTCTGTCGTCTATAAACATGTCAACTTTCAGCTTGCGTGAAAAATGATTGTTGTTGATCGTACCTTGTTCTTCAGGATAGTCTTTATTTACAGCATAAAACTCAACACCGCGGTCCTTGCACCATCTTACAGCTTCATCAAGCAGTTCGCCTTCACGTACAGACCATAATATCAGTTTATGATGGTCTGCTATCAACATTTTCAGAGTTTCTGTGGCAAAAGGTATTTCACGTCCTATTTCAGGATATCTGTGTTCAACAATTGTGCCGTCGAAGTCTACTGCAATAGTCATAATTCTTTATTGTTGTTAATATTATTAATTTATTTAAAGTAAAAATTATAGGTGATGTAAAATTAAAAAGTATACGGCTCTTTTAAATAAAAAGATGCCGTATACTTTTTATAGTTTAATTATCGTTTTACAGAATTATCGTTCTTGTTGCCGTAATGGCTCTTAGAATAATCCCCGTAATTACCATATGATCCGTATGATCTGCCTTTGCCGTAATGGCCATATTTACCATACTTGCCATATTTACCATAGCCATAATAATATCCGTATTTCTTGTCAGACAAATCAATACCATTGATTGCTATGCACAGGTTAGGCAATTTGTTTTCTGCAGCCAGCTCATTGATCATGCCGAAGTTTGCTTTTGGAGTATAGTCTGCACGGCACATATAAATACAGATGTCTGCGTGTTTACCTATCTGAAGGGTATCTGTTACCAAGCCTACAGGTGCAGTGTCTATTAATACGTAGTCATAGTTCTGCTTTAACAGAGACAGAATTTCTCCAAGTGCAGGTCTAGACACAAGTTCTGTAGGGTTAGGCGGAATTGGTCCGGCAGGTAGCAAGTCCAGATTGCCGTTAATCTCAGAAGACAATATTTGACCCTTCACATCATCCCAACTTGGATGTGACATCGTAAGCAATGGTGTAATACCATTAGTACGGTTGTTTATCTTAAACAGTTCAGCCAGTCTTGGCTTACGTATGTCGAGACCGATAAGAATGACTTTCTTGCCAAGTAATGCAAAACTTACTGCAAGGTTTGCTGCTGTAAACGTCTTACCTTCACCTGAAGTTGAAGAGGTAAACATAATAACCTTCTGTCCTTCTTTCAGCATAAACTGAATGTTGGTACGCATAGAACGGAATATTTCTTCCATCTGATTGTTCTCGTTCTCATGCACAACGATATCGGCTCTTGTCTTTGCTGCCTCACTTGCAACGACGATGTCTGCAATGATAGGCAGTTTTGTGAGACTTGCAACGTCGTCATGTCCTTCAATTCTGTATCTGAAGAAGTTGATAATATATAGAACCAATGAAGGAATGGCTATGCCCAATACAAAGGCAATTAGCAATATTATGCTTCCTTTAGGGCTTACTTTGCCTGCATATTGCGGCATTTCAATTAGTTTGCCCTTGTCTGCTGTTGCTGCAAGCGAAATAGAGTTTTCCTCACGTTTTTGCAGAAGCATAAGATACAGTCCTGATTTTACTTCCTGTTGTCTTCCTATCTGTGTCAGGATTCTTTCCTGCTCAGGTGCTTTTGTAACTTCACCGCTGTATTGTCCCAATTGCATTTTTATTGCATCACGTTGTATTGTTATGCTTTTCTTTGCCTGTAGCAGTGCCTGATGGATGCTTGTCTGCATGTCGTCAAGTTGTGATGTAAGCTCTACTACGACTGGGCTGTTTTCAGAAGCAGTACGGAGAAGTCTGTTGCGCTCCAATGCAATTTTGTTATATTCGTTTATAAGCGATGTAGAAGCTTCATCCTGCAGTCCCACATTTGACGGAAGAACCTGATGCTTATTGCCTGGACGATTGGCAAAATTAATAAGGCTGCTTATGAGCGATATCTGAGTGTTTGCCTCGTTGAGTTTCTGTTCATATACAGATGTATTGGTCGATGTTGTTGTAGCATCGAGTTTGAGTTCCATCAGTCGGTTACGTTTCTTATAGCTTTCTAATGCACCGTCGGTAGAACTGAGTTCTGCATTTATTTTTGCCAGACGCTCGTTGATGAATTCTTCAGTGCGTACAGCAATTTCGTTTTTATCCTCGTTGGCCTGTCTGTTATAGCATACAACCAGCTGGCGCAGATAGTCCATACTGCGACAGATGTCTTGATCCTTGAGCTGAAGGTTTAAGACTGATGAAGTTTTTGATGTCTGTTCTACAGATAAACTGCTGACATATTTACTTGCGGCCATGCGGGGCGAAGTAAGTATTGCTATCAGAGACTCTCCGTCTTCAAGTTTATAGTTCCCGTTTGCCGTTAATGTTAATATTCCGGCTTTAGTGTGAATTATAATTGGGAGTCTGTTTGCTGTTTTCTCTATTTCATACGGACCGTCAAATGCCACTTCGTTTTCAGGAACGTAGTATGTGCCTTTAATGACATAGTTGTCGGCATCTCGTGTTATTTTCAGCTTTACAGGTGCATTAAGCTTTTCGAGGTGTGCAAAGTCCATGTCTACGCTTACAGGCTGCTCCTTGTAGACAAGCTTATTTTTTACGTGACCTTTTAAATAATAGTTCACATAAAGTTTCAGGTCGCGTACAGTCTGTTCAGCAACTGTTGTAGATGTTATTATTTCCTGCTCGTTCTCAATACCGTAGTTATTGCTTATAATTCCAAGATTTGACATGCTTTCAAGTGCCTGAAGGCCACCACGGCCTGTGCGGTGGCTGTTGTCGTCGTCTTTGATAAGCAATTTCGCAATAGTGTTGTAAACAGGTGTGGTATAACGCAGGTAAAGGAAACCTATGCCTACGCATATCAGAATTGATAAAATAAACCACTTCCAATTAAGGATGAATGCCTTGTAAATGGTCTGAAAGTTAAAGGACGACTGCTCTTCAGCAACGTCCTGAACTTCTTGGGTGTTTCTAAAATCGTTCATCTATCTATTATCCTAGTTTATTTATTGTTAGTCTATTAAACTCATCAAATATTTTCCGTAATCATTTTTAAGCATTGGCTGTGCCACTTCCTTCAGTTTTTCAGCATTTATCCATCCTTGATTAAATGCAATTTCTTCCAGACAGGCAATTTTTAGTCCCTGACGTTTCTCTATGACTTCGATGAAAGTCGAGGCTTCGCTCAGACTGTCGTGTGTACCCGTGTCGAGCCATGCAAAACCTCGTTGCAGAGTTTGCACTTTTAAAGTTTTGCGCTTTAGATATTCTTGATTTACGGATGTTATCTCAAGTTCTCCTCGTTTACTTGGTTTAATGTTCTTTGCTATTTCAACAACGCTGTTGGGATAGAAGTAAAGACCTACTACTGCATAGTTGCTCTTTGGGTTCTCTGGCTTTTCTTCTATGCTTAAACAATTTCCGTCTTTGTCAAATTCTGCCACTCCATAGCGTTCGGGGTCATTTACATAATAGCCGAAAACAGTTGCGTTGCCGTTAATCTCAGCTTCTTTGACACTGTCGTGCAATAATGCGGAGAAGCCGGCTCCGTGGAAGATGTTGTCACCGAGAACAAGGCATACGCTGTCGTTGCCGATGAATTTCTCACCTATTATAAAAGCTTGGGCAAGTCCGTCTGGCGAAGGCTGTTCGGCATATTCAAAGTGAACGCCGTAATCAGAACCGTCACCAAGAAGCCTCTTGAATCCGGGGAGATCGTAAGGTGTCGATATTATAAGAATGTCTTTTATGCCTGAAAGCATAAGGACTGATATCGGATAATATATCATCGGTTTGTCAAAAATAGGTATCAATTGCTTGCTGATACCTTTTGTAATTGGATATAGACGGGTGCCTGAGCCACCGGCCAATACGATACCTTTCATCTTATTCTGTTAATTTTGATAATACTTAACTTGTCGAGCGCTTGTTTTGTCAGGTCTTTGTGATGTTTATCAGAAATTTATACATCTAATAGCCTGATCGAATATGTTTTGCAAAGGTATAATAAAAGTTGATAATAATCAAATTTTATTTTGATTTTTGATGTATTTGATGTAATTTTGCATTTATATTTGTTTTGCCGTGGCAAGGTCCGTGGCAAGTTGGTTTAAATTATTCAAATTGAAGATATGGGATTTTTTGGTAAATTATTTGGAAAAAGCAATAAAGAGGAACATAAAACAGGAGGTATGGAAGACTATATGACGCTTGTGCGTGTATATCTTCAGGCTGCAATAGCAGAGAATGCAGGAATCACTAATCTTGCGATGCTTCCTGATTTGAGAATGTTCAAAACCACTCTGCATGTGCCTACTGTGAACAACAAGCTTGGTGTAGGGGAGAAAAAGCACTGCAAGAAAATGCTTAAGGACTTGTATGGAACAGAGGACGACTTCTTTAAGGAAGTAGATCAGAGTATTCGTAAGAATTGCCGCAAGATACAGGACGTGCAGACCTATCTTATTCAGTTCCAAAACTTTACACAGGATATAATGATGCTGATGGGTAACCTGATGAAGTTTAAGCTCCGTATGCCGTCGTTTATGAAGAAAGCCATATACAGCATGACGCAAAAGACCGTTTCAGATATATTCAATAAAAATGATTTTAAGGATATGAGCGTTATGAAGACTGTTGTCGCTATCCGTAATTATGACAAACGTCTGGGCTTCAGCGAAAAATGGATCACTGATTTTGTGTTCCAGGTTGTGATGCTTGCTAAGAAAGAACCGCGTCCTTCTGACGACGATAACGCAAAGCAGGCTTCAAAATAACGCGATTACAATATGCCGTGATGAGATTGCCGCATAGTGTCTCATTATGGCATTAATTGTTGATTTATGTAAAATCGGCTGAATAAATTTTGCAAGTTGATAAATTTGTGCTAAATTTGTAGGCAAAACTTTTTGTGATGGCTGACAATGATAAAATAATGACGCTGTTTACAACACGTGTGAGGCAGATGATTCTTCAGTATAACCAATTGAAGAAAGAAAACGAGGAACTTTACGCGATGTTGGATTCACAGGACAAGGAACTTAAGCGTCTTAAATCTAATCTGGAACAGGCACAGAAAGATCAGGAAAGCCTCAAGATGGCCAAGATGATGGAAATCTCAGACGGAGACATCGAGTCTGCAAAGCGCAGGCTGGCGGCCTTAATCAGAGAGGTTAACAAATGTATCACGCTGCTAAGTGAGGAATAATAACGTAGCGATGGCTGAAGGAAAGGATAAATTAAATATAAGACTGCACGTTTATGATACGGAGATACCGGTGTATAACATCATACCGGAAGAAGAACCTTTTTATCGTAAGGCGGCTAAGCTTATTACAGAAACGGTTAATACATATTCAGAGCGCTTTAGAAACACCAAAAGCGAGAAGGATATTTTGTATATGGCAATGATAAGCATTGCGCTGAATCTGGAGTTTGAAAAGACTAACAACGACACAGCACCCTATGACGATATTCTCACAAAGATAACCAACGAGATTGAAGATGCTCTTGGAGTGTCTGATACCAACAGACGTGACGCAACCGACAAAAAATAACAAGTGAGAATATTAACATTATAAAAATAAACAAATGATATTAAATATTATTCTTGCCGTTGTAGGCCTCGTTATCGGTGGCTTGGGCGGATATTTTATATTCAGGTATGTTCTTACCGGGAAATATAATGAGATGATTTCGGCAGCTCAGAAAGAAGCTGAAGTGTTGAAGGAAAAGAAAAAACTTGAGGTTAAGGAGATTTTTCTTAATAAAAAGTCTGAACTCGAAAAAGAGGTGCAGAGCCGTAACCAAAAAATACAGCAGAGCGAGAACCGCCTGAAGCAGAGAGAACTCTCTTTGAATCAGCGTCAGGAAGAGCTTGGACGCAGAAAGCAGGACGTTGACCAGCAGCAGCAGCGTGTTGACAACGAGAAGAAACTTTTGCAGATCAAGCAGGAGGAACTCGACAAAATGCAGCTTCAGGAGCGTGCCAAGCTTGAGGAACTTTCAGGACTCAGCGCAGAGGAGGCAAAGAACCGCCTTGTTGAGAGCCTTAAAGACGAGGCCCGTACTGACGCCGCAAGCTATATCAACGAGATAATGGACGAGGCTAAGCTTAACGCCAATGCTCAGGCCAAGAAGATAGTAATACAGACAATACAGCGCGTTGCCACTGAAACAGCGATAGAAAATTCTGTCAGCGTGTTCCATATCGACAACGATGAGGTTAAGGGACGCATCATCGGCCGTGAAGGACGTAACATCAGAGCCCTTGAAGCTGCAACCGGAGTTGAGATAGTTGTCGACGACACTCCTGAGGCAATCGTTATTTCTGCTTTCGATCCTGTTCGCCGTGAGGTTTGCCGTTTGGCTCTACATCAGCTTGTTACTGACGGACGTATCCACCCAGCACGTATCGAGGAGGTTGTTGCTAAGGTAAAGAAGCAGCTTGACAACGAGATTATCGAGACAGGTAAACGTACAGCCATCGACCTCGGTATTCATGGCTTGCATCCAGAGCTTATCCGTATCATCGGTAAGATGAAGTATCGTTCAAGTTATGGTCAGAACCTTTTGCAGCATGCACGTGAGACTGCAAACCTCTGTGCTGTGATGGCTTCAGAACTTGGTCTTAATCCTAAGAAGGCTAAACGTGCCGGATTGTTGCACGATATTGGTAAGGTGCCTGATGAGGAGAGCGAACTGCCGCACGCTCTTTATGGTGCTAAGATTGCTGAAAAGTATAAGGAGAAACCGGACATTGTTAATGCCATTGGCGCTCACCACGACGAGATAGAGATGAACACATTGCTTGCTCCTATCGTTCAGGTCTGCGATGCTATCAGTGGAGCCCGTCCGGGTGCACGCCGTGAAATTGTTGAGGCTTACATCAAGCGTCTTAACGATCTTGAGGCTATTGCAATGAGTTATCCCGGTGTTACAAAGACATACGCAATTCAGGCAGGACGTGAGTTGCGCGTGATAGTTGGCGCCGACAAGATGGACGACAAGGAAACAGAAAATCTGTCTGGCGAGATTGCAACTAAGATTCAGAATGAGATGACTTATCCCGGACAGGTTAAGATCACTGTTATCCGTGAGACAAGAAGCGTTGCATACGCTAAATAAATTTTGAAAGTATATACATCAATATATTAAGCGTGAACAGAAAAATGTTCACGCTTTTTTGTTTTTATGTGTTACGCCTTCTATACATATTTATATATATGGCTGTGTTTAACATCAGGCCAGAGAGAAAGTCTTTTGTACATTTAGTGCCTTTGGCATCCGTTTGCCTGTTTTGTCATGCCAAGGATTTAAATCATAGCTAAAAATATTTTTCTTATTAAGTCGTCACTCGTCACATTATTATATAATATTCTGATTATTTGTGTGTTATGGCGTGATGAGTTTAATTTACAACTCATCACGCTTTTTATTCCTTTTCGCTTATTTGCCCTTTTCTGAAATTGGTTGACTTCAAACAGCCCTTTTCTGATTAAAGCTGTTTTGGTTAAACCAACAAACTATTATCTGTTGGCTCTGTTTCCTTTTCTGACTTCTGTTCCCTAAAATATGTATGCCGTTAGCCAAGATTACAAAATAAATTTCCGGCAGAATAGTATAACAAACGATACTTTTCTGCCGGAAAATAATATGTTAATTGTCAGCACAGCTGATAGCTGATCATTTAATCATGTAAAAGTCATACACGTTTTAGAACGTAGGAGTATCCATCTGCGTATTGTTGATTGTAGGCAGTTTCTGATTCTTTATCTTCTTTCCTGCCGTGAAGTTCCATGTAACAAACAGCACCACGTGCGAATCCGGTGTAAGCAAAGTGCGTCTCTTCTCCCAGCCGTCACCGAACATAGTGAGTTTCTTTGTGTTGTAGAGTATGTTTTCGTAGAGAAGGCTCACGTTCATTTTTCCTTTCATCAGCGACACATATCCGCTGACGTCCATTTTGAATCTCGCGTTATTCTCGTAGCTTTCAGTCCTGCTTTTGCTTGATGCTGTCATGTTGAGCGTAAGTCCTAAATACTTGTTTATCTTGAAGTCGTTGTTGCTTCTGAACGTAAAAGTTCCGTGATTAATCTTGTTCTCGCCACTGCGTGAATGTCTGTATAGATATGCAACGCTTGTATTTGTGTGCCAGAAGCTGAATATACGCCCGGTATAGTTCATCGTGAGCGACTGCTGCATGCAGTAGGCAGAGTTTTCAGGCCTGGTGTAATATACGCCCGGGCGGTTTTCGTCCTTATGCATTATTACGCTCACAATGTCGCTTCCGTAGCTCATGCTATATGAGAAAGATAAACGTCTGTTTAAAGAGAAATACAGTTCTACATCGTCATACACCTCCTTTTTAAGATCCGTGTTGCCTATGCTGTAGAGGTCGTCTCCCTGCCATGTCACGTTAGGAATACGGTAGCCGTAGTTGGGCAGATAGAACATGCGGCGGTAGCTGATGCTCAAATATCTCATCTTGTTTTCGTCGATGGTCCACTGTCCTGACAGCGAGGGGCATATTCCGTCCTGCCATCTCTCAAAGTTGTTTGAGCTGTCCAGATAATCCTTGTATTTCTCGTTCGTTCCGCTGTATCTCATCCCGAACTTCAAGAACAGCGACTTGCTCGGTATCAGGCTGTATTCAGCCCATGCAGAATAGTAATCCTGATTCAGGCGATACTTGGCGTCGTCTATATATGACATCGTCTTTGTGCCTCGGTTGTTGTTCGTGTTGGACATATAGTAATACTCAAGACCGGCTGTCAGGTTCATTTTATCATTTAACTTGAAATAGGTGTATGGCGATACAGACACTACGTCAAAGTCATAATCCTGCCTGGCATTGTCAAGCATTCCGTTTTTGTTGTATTCCTGACCGTTGTCATATTTGCTTTTTGAATAGTCTATACGCATGTTCAAGAAGTTTTCACCTCCGTTGCCCAGTCCCTTACGGTATTGTGTGCCTATGCTGTATGCATGGCTGATGGGCTTAGTCTCTATATTGAGAGTGTCGTTTCCGCTAATGCTGTTCTTTGACGTTCTGTTCCAGCTTGCCGACACTCCGCCGTACAGGTCTATCCTGTCTGTCTTGTTGAAGGCGTATCTCAGCGACAGGTTGTCGCCTAAAGTCCTGTATCTGGTTATGTTGTGCTTATATGTGTAAGAGTCGTCACTGCTGTTATATTCCTTTGTGAGGATGTCAGGATATTTTCCACATTCAAAGGCCGTCAGATAGTTGTTAAGCGTAAATTTTCCCTTGGTGTAAAGCAGGTTCAGCCTCGGCGATTCGCCGTACAGATCCTCGGTGTTCATACCTCCGTATACGGTTGCCGAGCCTATTAGGCCTCCTTCTTGTCTAAGATGTATTTTCACCACTCCGCCCGTAGCTTTCTCGCCATACGATCCGTCGGCGAACGGAATTATCTCAATGTCTTCAATCATTGAAGGCGGTATCGACTTGAGCTGTTCGAAACTTATCTTTCTGTCTTCCAGATAAATAAGGGTGTTCTGCTTTCCGTTCAGGCTCAGACTGCTTTCCGTAACATCTATGCCGCGCACATATTTAAGAAAGTCTTGTGTGCTCTTTCCCTTTGTCAGCGGGTTTCCTTTCACTTTCACAATGGTTTCGCCCGTCCGTTTCAGCCTGGTGTAGTTGGCCATTACGGTTATTCCTTCAAGCATCTCAGCCGAGTCGTCCATGCGTATATTCCCCAAGTCTGTATTGCCTTTCACGGTTATGTCGCTTATGTAGTCGGCAAGCCCGATATATGTTATCTTCAGCTCGTAATTGCCGTTGTCAAGGCCACTGAACGTGAACACTCCGTTGTCGTCAGACACAGTCATCTTCTTGAACGTGCTGTCGCCTTTCATGCTGAGGATTATGCTTGCGCGCATTACGGATATGCCGTCTTTGTCTGTAACATGGCCTGTCATGCTATATGTGTTTTCTTGAGCTCCGGCCATTAAAGGCATAAGCATGGTGATTATAAAAAGTAAAAGTCTCATATTATATATATTTTTTGTTTTACATAGTCCATGCCCTTTTTAGTCAGAAAGGATATGGTTAATTATCTTTGCATCTTTTATCTATTAGACGGATACGCATTACATTTTGTGACATCAGCAATAACGTTTTTCATAGCAAACTTGCAAAATTGCCGGTCCGTCTTATATCGAGCTTTCGCAAAATAACCGATATTTTATGATAAAGGCAAATTTATTCCACTTAAAAAGTTCACAAAAACTTCACAAGAGTGTTTTCGGAAAGCCGTAAACTTCACGAAACTTCACAAACGTGTTTTTCATCAATTTCAGCATCTTTACAATGCTTCTCTGTTATGTGTCCTATTAAAATTTTGTGCTGTGAAATCTTTTCACAAAGACTTCACAGATATATTCTTGCTATGGTATAAATAGTTGGTTATAAAGACTTTATGAATTTATCAAAGTCTCTCGACGAGCCGTCTTTGCCTGTTATTCTGTTATACATCCGTTTTCGTATGTTTGCAATGTCCTGAAGACTGCGGCCGGTGAGCAGACTTATCTGCGAAGGTGCGAAGCCCAGCTTGACCAAGAGGCACAGCTCGTATTCGCTTTCACTCAAAACGGCCTTCAGCCGGCTTATTTCTTCATAGCTGTCAAAAAGACTTATGAGCATTTTGCGCTCTTCTCCGCTCATCGTAACGTGCTCCTTTTCGGCATGTCTACGTAAAATTCTTACAACCGGCTCGTCTGCAAACGGCATAATTCGGACGGCAATGTCCTTATTTTTCTCATATTCGGCTTTCTCTTTTTGCAGCCTTTCAATCTCTTCCTCCTTCTCCTTAATCAGACTTTCCATCCGTGTCTGTCTGTTTTCTGTCAGTATGTCCAGCTCGCGCCTTGCCTTCTTCAGTTCGCTGATGCTGCGTTCATATTCTTTTATCTCGTTAACTCTTGCCCTGCGTTTCCTCATTATATATGTTCTCACGGCCAGTGCCCCGCCAATGGCTGCAGCCATGATAGCCATAATTATGATTATGCTGATATATTTTGTCCGCAATGCGTCTTTCTCAGCCTCTTCTGCGGTCTGCCTGTATCTGTTATAGTTATACATGGCCTGCATCTGCTGGAGATGTTCGGTTGACATCTGGGCATACGCAGAATCTGTCATCATACGGGCTAAGTCTGCATATTTTGCAACAGAATCAGGACGATTGCGTTTTCTGTATATGTCTGCTAAATCGTCGAAACAGTATTTAAGGTCAGAATAATTTTTTGCTGTTCTGGCACATTTGCGAAAATAATATTCGGCAGAATCAAGTTCGTTTATCTCGGCAAGATATCTTCCTTTAGTCACATAATATATTTCTACGCCTTTTTTAATATCTCCTTTATCATTAAAATTTCCGCTTTTATGTTCATATAGATTTATATAATGCTTTACATCAGACAACTCTTTGTTCTCCACACCATAATTTATCAATAATCCTAATGATCTGACCGCCTCTTTTTCATATCCATACTTAGAATAAAGTCCATACAGCTTTTTCCTTATAAAAAAAATAGCAGAGTCAGATATGCCCAATGCATTATAAATATTTGATTTCTTTTCATATGTAATAATCGCATTTAAAGTGTCTTTAGCCTTCATTGCGTATTTAAACGCCAGGCTATTTTCATGGAAAGCATCGCTGAAGGCAAACTGGCTTTTTAAAATCTCTGCCGACCATGCGTGTATTCTGTGCAGTGTAAGAAAGTCGCAGTTGCTGTCAGTGGTGTCTGCCTTTGTTGTCGCTTCATGAAGATACTGCAATGCCATGGGGGCATCCTTGCCGTCAAAGTATGCGCATCCAAGGATATAGTATGCGAGCATACGTTCGTTAGAATCTCCGTGCTTGTCAAAATAGTCGGCAATGTCTTTCAGCGAGTCGGTGCTCATGGGCATTGCGAGCTTGTTTCTTACTTTAGCCTTTAGCAGCAGCAGCTTCATGTGCCGGCTTTTGTTCATTGTGCTTTCTCCCTCCAGACTGTCAATAAGCGTCATCGCCCTTTGCGGTGCCGCCTCGCTCAGACTGTCTGCCACAGCAATATCTCTGTCTGCCGCCTGCTGTCCGCAAGATACAACAGATAATAGTGTTGGCACTATACATAAGGCCAATAACAGGCCGCCCGTTATGTTGGTTATGATTCTCTTCATGCCTTAAATAGTGTAATCTTAATGCAAAGATAGTGTTTTTTTTGGAGGAGTTAAGGAGTTATGGAGTTCTATTTTAGGAGTTAAGGAGTTATGAAGTTAAGGAGTTAAGACAAATGACTTTTGGGTAGTTAAAGGAGTTAAAGTCAAATGACTTGTGGGTATTGTCTATTTACTTGCATTTGGATTTTTCACTTTTCACTTTTCGTTTTTCACTTAACTTGTATCCACAAGACTAATGTGCCGGCAGATTTGCACGAGTTGTTGAGCGCAGCGAAAAATCTGCCGGAATAGAGTATAAGGAACCAACGGTCAGCGTAGCTAATTTCAATCCGCTTGCTTCCTATTTTTATTATTAGGTATGAGTTTCGGATCACAAATTAGCTTCGCTGACCGTTGGTTCTTATATTTAATGCTGTCGAATTT
>ERZ779697.325-NODE-325-length-25398-cov-1.87085_pt1 | contig 25398 bp, 31 predicted proteins | sample MGYA00511881_ERZ779697 | MGnify/ENA primary metagenome ERZ779697 (study PRJEB29588, sample SAMEA2148105) | human gut metagenome | biome: human gut; feature: human-associated habitat; material: faeces | place: Denmark | collected 2008/2010 ... | reverse complement strand
ATGATATAGTAAATACAGAATATGATGCAGGCTATAAAAAACAATTAGAAAAAGGAGAGTATAAATTTAAGTGTGTAAAATCAAAAGAAATTTTGATTATGCACACTTTTTTGTGTGCAGGAAAGAAGGAAACATGAATATGAGAAAAATAAGTATTAATGAATTTAAAAAAAGGAGATTTGAAAGGAGTTATATATCAGTATACATTGTAATAAGACCAATATCAGTAGAAAATGAACAAGAAATAGAAGTAAAAAATTTATGTGTAATATATGGATTTACAGCATTAGGAGTCAGGAGGATAATAGCAATATATTTTGAAAATACAAATGATAATAGATTTTGGTTAGGAGTATTTGAAGATTTAAAAGCAAGAAATCTTCAAAATATAATGTTTCTTGTAACACCGCAAAATAAAAATATTGAAAGATGTGCAAAAATTATATATAATAATATCGAAATAATAAGATCCCCAGAAGATATAATGTCAGCAATAGATAGATATTTTGCGACCAAAACATCAAGAACATTAGAAATACAGTTAAAAAATCTAATATTAGCAGAAGACATAGAAAAATGTGAAGAGAATATAGAATTATTTAAACAACAATATTTGCACAACCAATTAGTCTTGGAAGTATTTAAAAGACAAGAAGATGATATAAAGAAATTGTATAAATACAATTACGATATAAGAAAATTATTATATCAATATTATGCAATAAGAGAAATCAAGAGACATATAAACAGATTAAATGAAAGACAACCATTGCAAGAAAACATAGATGACGTAATAGAACATTTTACAGAATACATAAGTTCATTTGAGAGAGGCTTAACATATTCGAAAAAAGGCTGGGTAAGGCTTATGAATATACTTTATGAGATATATCCAAAAAAAATGGAGGAATATTTATAATGAAAAGAAATAATAAAAAGTTAGACCCAAAAGATCCAAGATATATGACAAAAGAACAAGAGCAAATAGTAAATTTAATACTTAGTAATAATGAATTAAAAAGTGGAAAAGATGTATCAAATATATTTAATGAGCTTAGAGGAAAAGTAATACAGAGATTATTAGATGCAGAAATGGAAGCATTTTTAGGATATGATAAAAGTGAACATGGAGAAAAAGAAAGTAGCAATAGAAGAAACGGTTATACATCGAAAGCCAAGAAAGTAAAAACAGATACAGGAGAAATAACAATATGTCCCCCAAGAGATAGAGACGGAAAATTCGAACCACAAATAGTAAAGAAAAGACAAAGAGTATTAGAAGGATTTGATGAGATAGCAATAGCAATGTACGCCAAAGGAATGAGCTTAAAAGATATAAGTGAAATGATACAACATATATACAAGGTAGAACTTAGCATAGAAACAATAAGTAAATTAACATCATCAGTAAGTGAAGAAGTAAAGAAATGGCAAGAAAGACCATTAGAAAAATTCTATCCATTTATATACGTGGATTGTTTATATGCACCAGTAAAAAGAGATTTAATAAGTGAAAAAGTAGCGATATATGTAATGCTTGGAATAAACAAAGACGGAAAAAAAGACGTATTAGGGATATGGATAAATGAAAATGAATCAGCAACATTTTGGACAGAAGTATTTGAAGAAATAAAAGCAAGAGGAGTCGAAGAAATATTATTTATATCATTAGATGGATTAAGCGGACTTTCAGAAGCAATAGAAAAAATATATCCAAAAGTAAAAACGCAAAGATGTATTGTTCACATAGTGAGAAACATATATGGAATATTAGACAAGAAGAAATCAAAAGAAATAATAGGAGATTTAAAGAAAATATACACAGCAAGTAACGGAAACAATGCAAAATTAGAATATGAAAACTTTATCGAAAAATACAAGTCAAACGAGAAGTTAATAAAAAAATTAAATAGTGTTATAGAACATATATTTAATATATTCGAATATCCAGTAGAAATAAGAAAAATAATATATACAACAAATCCAATAGAAAGCTTAAATAGTAGCTTGAGAAAAGTGACCAGAGGCAAAGGCTCATTTATAAGTAAGGAAGCACTATTAAAAGTATTGTACTTAAGAATAAAAGACCTAGAAAAAAGCTGGTCAAAGGGAACAAAAAATTGGGATAATGTAAAACACCAATTAATTGAATTATACGGTGAAAGGGTATTAAAATATTATTTTAATACATAAAAAATATATACAATAATACAAATTTGTTATATTATTGTATATATCTAAAATTAATTATAAAAATATGATTTTACACAGTTAAAATTAAACACTCAGAAAAAGCGGTACTTGATCTTTTGTCAAATGGATATCAAAAAAATATTACACCAGAAGGAATGTGTGATGTAAGTGAATTACATGATATTGGTGGAATTAACAAAGATGGTAGTGTAATAGAAAATAGTCCAGAAAATGGAGTATCTCAAGTAATGGAGTATCTCAAGTTGTAATTAGCAAGATAGTTGAATTACAGGGAGAATATATAAAACAGAGAAGAATGAGAGAAAACACACGAGCAATACCATATTATAAAGACGATGACGGAAGGTAAATAATAAAAATTGTATAATTTTTTAGTACATAGAAAAGAACTTAATATATTGAAGTTTAGCCTTTATTCAGTATATATAAATAAAAAGGGAAGAAACTAAAATTTCTTCCCTTAACTATTATAAAAACCACGGGAATATTCCTGTGGTTTTTATAGAATTAGTCGTTTTTCTTATCTTTTTTGTCATCTTTCATAACTTCTTTAATTGCTCCTAAGCTTGAAAGTGTGCTTGTTGCCTCAAATGGAATAAATACTTTGTTGGCTTCTCCATTTGCAATGTCTTTTAAAGCTTCTAAAGATTTTAATTGTACTAAAGTGTCGTCTGGATGAGAATTCATCATTGCACCATATACTAAATTAATTTCGTTTGCTCTTGCTTCAGCAACTTTTTTTATGGCTTCGGCTTCACCGGCAGCTCTTCTAATTTTAGATTCTTTTTCTGCTTCAGCTTCTAATATAGCAGCTTCTTTTTTACCTTGTGCAAGTGTAATTGCAGATTGTCTTTCACCTTCAGCTTGAAGTATTTGAGCTCTCTTATTTCTTTCTGCATTCATTTGTTTCTCCATAGCGTCTCTAATATCAGCTGGAGGAGTAATATCTTTAATTTCAACTCTATCAATCTTGCATCCCCATTGATCTGTGGCTTCATCAAGAATTGCTCTTAATTCTTCGTTAATCATGTCTCTAGAACTAAATGTTGAGTCCAAATCCATTTTACCAACGATATCACGAATTGTTGTAATTGCTAAATATTCAATACCTTTCTTTAGAGATTGAATTTCGTAAACAGCTTTTGCTGGGTCTGTGACTTTGTAGAACACAACAGTGTCTATTGTAATTGTAACGTTATCCTTAGTAATAACTCCTTGTGGTGGAACATCCATAGTTTGTTGCTTTAAGCTAACAACACTTCTAACACGGTCAACAAAAGGAATTATAATTGTAAGACCTGCATCAGCTACTTTATGAAATTTACCTAATCTTTCAATAATATAAACTTCAGATTGTCTTACTACTTTAATTGATTTTACGGCTATAATTAATATTATAACTAGTAATACGATTAAAAACCACATAATTTTTTCCTCCTAAAAAATATATATTATAAAATTAAAAACGTGAATTATAAAAATAGTTAACTTCTAATGATTTAGATTTTTTTCTCAGGTTGTTTAATAGTTACTGGTTCAACAACTAATTTTACTCCATCTATTGATAAGACTTTTATAGTAGAACCCTTTGGAATAATATCAGTATATGTAGAAATTGCTGTCCAAATGTCTCCAGAAACCTTAACTTGACCAACATCATTTGGAGTAATGTCTTTTGTAACTACACCTTCTTTACCAATTATTGCATTAGAATTAGTAACAATATTATCGTTCTTATTCATCTTTTCAGCAAAAGGTCTAGTCAAACATATAAGAATTACCGAAAGAATTACGAAAATTACAGTTTGAGCAATAACGTTTGAAATAAACAAACTAAGCAAACATGTAATAAGTGCGGCAACTCCAAACCAAAAAATTAAAAATCCAACAGTTGCAATCTCTGCAATAAAACAAACTCCAGAAATTATCAACCAAATTTGCCAAGGTAACATATAAACACCTCCGAATTAAACTAACAAGATAATTATACCATAAAATTCCTACAAAATAAATAGTTTACAATAATTTTGAGTGATTACAACAATAGAACTGACTATACATTTAAAAATGTAGAAAATATAAAAGAGATTACTAAAAAATAATTGCATTTTCCTTTTATTTATGGTAAAATGTACGAGTTAGTAAAGAAAACGAGAAGGAGCGAGTAGAATGCAAGTAGTTAAATATATATTAATGGTTTTATACATAATAGATTGTTTAGGATTAATAATAGTTACAATGATGCAAAATTCAGATAGCCGTGGAGCATCAGGAACAATAGTTGGTTCTTCTTCAAACAATTTCTATGAGAAGAATAAAGGAAGAACACGTGAAGGGAAATTAAAGAGATGGACAATTATCTTAGGAGTTGCATTTAGATGGACAATTATCTTAGGAGTTGCTTTTGTAGTATTAGCAGTTGCTTTAGGTATTGTTTATGTTATAAAATAAGAATGAATTTGGGGAGGCGGCAGAGATTTTCTGTCGTCTTTTTGAAATGCTAAATAAGATTAATATTTGAAAAATTAAACATAATAAGAGAGGTGAATTTAATGAAGAAAAAGTTTTTTTATATGAAAGATAAAATAAAATGCAAAAAAGAGAGAAAGTCAAGAAAAGAAGAAAAAATTAATTTGAATGAAATTTTAAAAGATGAAAGCTATAGGCTCGGAACTTTTAGAAGAAATGGTAGAGGCTTCGGCTTTGTTAATGTTGGTGAAGAAGATGAAATTTTTATTTCACCTAAACTTACAAAAAATGCTCTTGACGGAGATGAGGTTTTAATTAGAATTTTTGATGATAGTGAATTTCAAGATGATAAGCATAAGAGAGAAGGAAAGATTTTTCAAATTACAAAGCATGCACAGGATACGATTGTTGGAGTTTATAAGAAAAGTAGAAATTTTGGTTTTGTAATTCCAGATGATCAAGCTGTAAGCGGAGATATATACATTCCAAAAAAGAAGAGTGCAAATGCAAAAAACAATCAAAAGGTTGTTGTGAAAATAGACAAGTATTCAGAAGGAGCAAATAAAGCAGAAGGTACTATCGTGGAGATAATTGGTGGAATAGATGAAGCAGGAGTCGACATGATGTCTCTTATTAAGGAGTACAAGCTTCCAAATGAGTTTCCAGAAAATGTACTAGCAGAGGCGAGGGCAATTCCACAAGTTATAGATGAAAAGAACATCGAAAAAAGAGTTGATTTAAGAAATGAAGAAATTTTTACAATTGATGGAGAAGACGCAAAGGACTTAGATGATGCAGTAAATGTTAAGAAAAACGAGACGCAAAGGACTTAGATGATGCAGTAAATGTTAAGAAAAACGATGATGGAACGTATACACTAGGAGTTCATATTGCAGATGTTAGCTATTATGTTAAATCTGGATCAAAACTGGATAAAGAAGCAATTACCAGAGGTACAAGCATTTACATGATGGATAGAGTAATTCCAATGCTTCCAAAGGAGTTGTCTAATGGAATTTGTAGCTTGAACGAGCAAAAAGATAGATTTGCGATATCTGTTATTATGAAGATAAACGAGAAGGGAAAAGTGGTCGATGCAGATATTTTTAAATCTGTAATTAAGACGACAAGAAGAATGAATTATCATGATGTAAATGATATATTCAAATTTGCAGACATGAAAGACGGAAAAATAGAACTCGCTGATGAAGAACTTGCAAGAGTAAATAGTGTTGCAGAAAAGTATAAAGAATTTATACCACATTTTCTAAGAATGAGAGAATTGAAGAATGTACTAAAACAGAGAAGAGACTTGAATGGAAACCTAAATTTGGATATTCCAGAGAGCAAGATAATTCTAGATGAGAATGGTATTGCAGTTGACATACAAAAAGACATACAAAAATATGATTATTTGGAATCAAATGAAGTAATAGAGCAATTCATGTTGACGGCAAATGAGTCAGTTGCAGAAAAGTTTTATTGGTTACAAGCACCATTTATTTATAGAGTTCATGATGTACCAGACATAGAAAAAGTAAATGACTTAAATAAATTCTTATTCAACTTAGGCTACAAAATAAGAGGCGTAAAAAAGGATGATGAAGATAGCATCCACCCCAAGGCTTTTGCACAAGTGCTAGAAGAAGTAAAAGGAAAACCAGAGGAGAGAGTTGTATCAAACTTAATATTAAGAACCTTGAAAGTTGCAAAATATGAGAGCGAAAACAGAGGACACTTTGGAATAGCAAGCAAATGCTACTGCCACTTTACGTCGCCAATAAGAAGATATCCAGACTTATTCATTCACAGAGTGATATCATCATATTTGAAACATGACTACAACATGATAGAAGCTGTTAAATATGCAGAAAGCTCATCTGAAAGAGAAAAGATAGCTCAGAAAGTAGAACGAGATGCAGAAGATATTAAGAAAGCAGAATACATGAAAGATAAAGTTGGAGAGATATATGAAGGAGTCGTATCAAGCGTTACACCATTCGGAATGTTTGTAGAACTAGATAACACAGTAGAAGGATTGATAAGATTTGAAAATATGGGCAACGAATATTTCATATATGATGATGAAAGAAAAACGCTAGTTGGAGAAAAATCAAAGACAATGTACAAGATAGGAGATAGTGTAAAAATAGAAGTAATAGGTGCAGATAAAATAACAAGAAAAATAGACTTTGAATTGTGCCAAGAACAAAATAAGAATTTTGAAGAGTAAAATTTGAAAGATTGATTTAAAGAAAATTACAAAATGAAAAGAGCAATGTCCATTTGAACATTGCTCTTAGGAGTATTACTTATTCAACCAAAATTGGCACCATATTGCTTGATACATAAGAAGAATCAGCTGCTTTTTTAGAGAATGCATTTTTTAAAGTTCCGTCAAGTATGCTATAGCGATGACGATTGTCTGAACAAAACAATAACTTTCGTGCTTCAATCAGATTGTGATCTTTTGAAGAGCAAATTTTGTTCGTAAATTTGTCTGTAAAATCACAGTCTCCAACATATGCTGTATGAAAATTATCATTATAACTATAACAGTCGATGTATATAAATTTACTCCACCTCGATTTGATTTCGAAATTAAAGACTTCTTTCCAATTTCTTCCTTGAGAAATCATTTCTGCTCCCCAAACTAACAAATGCATTTTTCCGGCCATTCCTTTTATGTTTTTAACCTCATTTATAGCATCACTTACCATCAAGGAGGGTGAATAATACGGGTTATTAGTATTATGCATTCTGTCAGGAAAGACTAACTTGAATTGCTTTGAAAAACCTGCTTGTGGAAAAGCTTTTACTAGATTTACATACATAGCGAGATCGGACATGAACTGTAATTCCTCGGGATCGTCAATAAGAAATAAATTGTCAAACATCTCGAATTTTATGTTTTCAGGATTTACTGAAATAGATTCTGTGGCAAATGGTAAGAATGTAAAATCAGGCTGGAGCACATCTTTGTCGTAAACGATATACTTTTTTACATTGCTGATTTTTTCTTTACCTCCATTTTGGTATGTTATTTCAATTGTTAATTTTTTTTCACTACAATTACTTTTAGAAATTTTTCCAACTGGTACAACGACCAATGGAACAGCACATCTAAAGTTATGTATATGATAATTTTTTGGTTTGCCATCAGTGAATTCTGAACCCGGATTAAAATCAATTACGGATCCTCCTATACAGAGGTATTCCGAACCATCTTTAACAATCCATTGCCAATCTCGATTAATCCATTGCGCATTTAACTGCTTCAATGTTTCTCCGTCTTGAAGCCTCTGTGTAACCCACAAAGCCCACTCAGTAATATCAGCAATATGTCCGCCTATCTCTCGTGCATAATCTTCAAGTTCGATTGTATTTTTGTAACCCCACCATGTTTTGGGAGGAATAACAATATCATAAGGGGCGTAGCTTTTTGCGCTTTGTAATTTTTCACCAATATAGGTTAGCGCTTCCTCAATTGTTTTACTCGATATTGAATAGGTAAGTGAGGAATCCATGCTGGCACAAAGTGCACCATTCTTATTAAAGCAAAAGTTCGCCGCTTTTTGAAATTTTAACGTTTCCAACTGTAGTTTTTCAGGTTCTACATGAAAGACTTTAAATACCGATTGTTCATCTATTGCATCCAAACACCGAATATTGCTAAAATGATTGATGAATCCAGTAGAAGATGCAACATCAAGCTTGATAGAACTACTTCTTCCGTACATAGAAATTTTCCTCCTAATATAAATTTGGCGTTTAGCCATTGATATAAGCAACAATATCACGTTTTTATTTGATTGTCAATATAACTGTTACTCATTTTTAAGTTACATATTTATACGTAACTATTATTATCCAACAGGTGCAGTATTTTTAATGAAATTTAAGAAAGACACAAAGAGTTAAAGCGTTTTTGCTAAAATGCAGCAATTTCTAAAACAAAGTTTTAAGAACAAAATAAAAATCTCATAAAAATCTCGCAGATTTTTACTGTGAGATTTTTAACATTAACCAAAGATTGCGCCTGCAGCACCTAAGACACCAGCTGTGCCAAGTCCCATTATTATTCCGGCAAGTATAACACCAGCCATAACTGCAATTACACTCTTTTTAAAATCCATATCTAAAAGGCTTGCTGCTAAAGTTCCTGTCCAGGCACCTGTTCCGGGAAGTGGAATTCCAACAAATAAGAATAGAGCCCAGTATAAACCTTTACCAGCTTTTGCTTCCAATTTCTTTCCGCCGTTTTCACCTTTTTCAAGACAGAATTTAAAAAACTTTCCGATAAATTTTTTATCAGATCCCCATACTAAAACTTTTCTTGCAAAGAAGAATATGAATGGTACAGGAAGCATATTTCCAATAATACAAACAGGATAGAGTATTAATGGATTAAGATTAAATGCGGGACTTAATCCGAGAGGAATAGATCCTCTTAATTCAATTAGTGGTACCATAGATACCAAAAACATTAATGCATATTTCTTAAACATAATAAATTCAATCCTTTCCACATTTGTTTAGCTCTGCAGAGTGTGCAGAGAAATATTAACTTCTAAAATTAGTACTTACGAATTATAACATTATAGGAATGTGGTAGTCAATACAATTTGATAAAATGAGGAATGATACATTTTAATTAAGATGAATTTAAAATTCAGAATAAAAATACTTAATGTATGGAAAATTGGAACAGAATATTCGCTATAGCGAAACCTTGGTCGAACTTTGTCGATGAGATTTTCTTGACAATATAAAAGAATTAATGTACAATTTTGATATCAAAAGGAGGAGAGAGCTATGCCATTAATAATACCAAGTGCAGATTTAAGAAATAATTACAATAAAATTTCAAAAAGATGTCATGAAACTAAAGAACCAATCTATGTTACTAGAAATGGAGTGAATGATTTAGTTGTATTAAGTGATGAGGTATTCGAAAAAATGAGAAAGCAAAATGAAGAAAGCGAAGAAGAAAGAATAGAGAGATTAATATCAGAAAAATTTGACAAACACTATAAGGATTTTAATGAATTTAAAGCAGATTTGCTAAAGAATGTTACAGAGGCAATAGAGGAGATAGAAAATGGTAAAGAAATTCCTATGGAACAAATAGTAGCGGAAATGGAGGAAACATATAATATTGGAAAATAAAAAATATGAAATCATATGGTCACCAAAGGCATATAGAAATATTCAAAAAATATATGCCTTTACACTAGAAAAGCTAGGGAATGAGCGTTATGCTATAAAAATTGTAAAGAAAATACTGAAAGCGATTAATAGTTTAAGATTATTCCCGTTTATGTATCCAAAAATATATATTGATAGGAAATTTAAAAGACAACTTAGAAGAGCAACAGTTGGAAAATATGCCGTAATTTATGAAGTTAAAAATAATAAAATTTTAATTCTATACATATTTCATGAAAATCAAAATTATTTAAATCTTTTATTAAATCAAGAAAATCTAAATTAAAACTTATATAATATTCGCTATAGCGAAAGCAAATATTCATTTAAATTTCCTTTACATTTCTATAAAAATATGATATTATTGTTAATGTTAAAGCCTATGAAGAAGCAAAGTATGTAATTTGCAAATATATTTCAGAGAGCAAGGCTATAGCTGGAAGCCGTGCATATATAAATTACAGAAATTTCACTTTGGAGGTTTCTTTTTGAAGAGAGCAATCTTGTGTAGAAAAGAACGGTAGCAAACGTTATAGCTATAATGAGGTTAATTTTATTAGAAGAGTTTGATATAAATGCTTTACGAGAAGTGTTAATAAAATAATAAATATCTATAAACTCTACTAAGTTGTTAATAAAAATAGGTGGTACCACGGATATTAAAGTCATTCGTCCTATTAAATATAGAATATGAAGAGTATTTATATTTAATGTATTTATATTTAATAAGTGAATGGCTTTTTTGATGTAAAAATTATCAGTTGAATAATAGGATATAAAGTTTATTCTTTTTAACTGAAGTTAAAATATAAGAAAGGATTGTGATTTTAATGAAAGAAAAGCTTGAAGCAATAAGCAAGATGTCAAAAGAGAAAATTGCTGAAATTAAAGACAGCCAAGCCTTGAATGATTTTAAGGTTAAGGTTTTAGGAAAAAAAGGTGAACTTACAGAGATTTTAAGAGGTATGAAAGACATTGCGGCTGAAGAAAGACCAGTTGTAGGGAACCTTGTAAATAAAATCAGCCTTGTAAATAAAATCAGAGATGAAATTGAGCAAATGATTGATGAGAAGGAATCTGAATTTAAGAATAAAGATTTACAAGAAAGATTAGAAAAAGAAAAGATAGATGTAACTCTTCCAGCTACTAAAGTAAAAAGAGGAAGTGAGCATCCATTAAACAGAGTAATAGAAGAAGTTGAAGATTTATTCGTTTCTATGGGATATGATGTTGTATCAGGACCAGAACTTGAAACTGACGAATATTGTTTTGAAAGGCTAAACCTTCCAAAGGGACATCCAGCAAGAGATATGCAAGATAGCTTTTACATAACATCAGAATATTTGCTTAGAACTCAAACATCTGCAGTGCAAGCGAGAACAATGATGGCAAACACAGAAAAGACTCCAATAAGAGTAATTTGCCCAGGAAAAACTTATAGAAAAGAAGACGATGCAACACACTCACATCAATTTAATCAAGTTGAAGGATTGGTAATAGATAAAAATATTTCATTTGCGGACTTAAAGGGAACACTAGAAATATTCATGAGAAAAATGCTTGGAGAAAACACACAATTAAGATTTAGACCAAGTTACTTCCCATTCACAGAGCCATCTTACGAAGTTGATGTAAGTTGCTTTAAGTGTGGAGGAAAAGGCTGTAACTTATGCAAACAAACAGGATGGATAGAACTTTTAGGTTCTGGAATAGTACATCCAAACGTATTAAAAATGAATGGATACGACCCAGAAATATATAGTGGATTTGCATTCGGCACAGGACTAGACCGTTTGGCAATGTTTAAATATGGAATAACAGACATGAGACTTCTATATACAAACGATGTGAAATTCCTATCACAATTTGATAGAATGGATAAATAGAAATTTCGCCCAATAGGGACGCCCATTTTGGGGCGAAAGAAAGGAAAGAGTTATGATTTTAAGTACGAATTTTTTAAAAGATTATTTAGATATAGATTTTGATACTACTGATAAAATACATGAGCTTGCAGAGAATATGACTAAGGTTGGCAATGAATATGACTCTGCTAAGAAGCTTATTGATGCTACTAATTTGACTATTGGAGAGGTTTTAGAGTGTGAAATGCATCCAGATTCTGAGAGTGTGAAATGCATCCAGATTCTGACCATTTGCATGTGTGCAAGGTTAATGTAGGAGATGAGGTTTTGCAAATTGTCTGTGGTGCTCCAAATGTTAGAAAGGGTTTGAAGGTTATCGTCGCACTTCCTGGTGCAAAACTTCCAGGTGGAACTATAAGCAAAAGTATGAAACGTGGAGTTGAGTCTAATGGTATGTTGACACGAGTTGCCAGCCGATGCTCCTGTTGGTGAGGATCCTATTAAATATATGCAAATGGACGATGGAGTTATCGACTTTGAACTTACTGCAAACCGTGGAGATTTACTAAGTATTTTAGGAATGGCTTATGAAGTTGGTGCAATTTATGATAAAAAAGTTAAAGATGTCGATTTGTCTCATGGACAAAATAACGAAAATATTGCAGATAGCTTTAAGTTAAATATAAATACAGATAATTGTACAATGTTCTTGGCTAAGAAAGTTGAGAATGTAGAGATTAAGGAAAGTCCAACATTTATTAAGAATAGACTTATAGCATGTGGAATAAGACCTATAAATTGGAATAAGACCTATAAATAATGTTGTAGATATTAGCAACTATGTAATGCTAGAGCTAGGTCAACCTCTTCATTTCTATGATGCAGATAAACTTCAAAATGTTATAGAAGTTAGAATGGCTGAAAATGGCGAAAAGCTAACTACTTTAGATAATATAGAAAGAACACTTACATCAGATGATATTGTAATATCAAATGGAAAAGAGGCCATAGGTCTTGCTGGTGTTATGGGCGGACTAGACACAGAAATTACAGAAAATACTAAGAATGTAATAGTAGAAGCTGCAATATTTAATCAAGTAAAAGTAAGAAAAACTTCACAAAAAATAGTAAGAAGCGAAGCAAGCAATCGTTTTGAAAAAGGACTAGATCCAAACAGAACTTATATGGCTGCTGAGCGTGCTGTGAAACTTCTTGAAGAGTATGCAAATGGAACTGTTGTTGGTGGAACAGTAGAATATAACAAAGAAGATATGTCAGACAAAGTAATAGAAATTACATACAAGAAAATAAATGATGTTTTAGGAACAGAATTGCCAAAGCAAGACGTTCTAGATGTATTTAGAAAATTAGGCTTTAGCTGTAAGCAAGACGGAGAAAAAATTGAGGTTTCTGTTCCAAGAAGAAGACTAGATATTTCTATTAAAGAAGATTTAATAGAAGAAGTTGGACGTATATATGGAGTTGACAATATTGCTTCAAAAGTACCAGTAATGCCAATAAAACTTGGAAGTTATGAACTTGGAAGTTATGATAAGACTACAAGAGAAATAAGACACAAAATGATGAATTTAGGATTAAATGAGACTCTATCATATGTATTGGTAAATGAAAAAGAAGCAAAGAACTATGCAGGTTATGACAAGAAAGAAGAATTTGAGGCAATAAAACTATTATCTCCACTTACAGAAGACAGAAGCACATTAAGATGCAGTATAATCACATCTTTATATAAGATATATGAATACAATGTTGCACATTATAACAAAAACGTATCAATATTCGAAATAGGAAAGTCATTCTACAAGAAAGACGAAACATACAATGAGGAAAACAAACTAGCATGTTTAATGACAGGCGATTTCTGCAGAAGAGTTATTAGATTTCTTAGGATATGCCGGAAGATATAGCTTTGTAGTAAAAGACAGCATGCCAAAAGAATTACATCCAGGTCAATCTGCATACATATCTGTAAATAACGATATAGTTGGAATAATAGGAAAAATACACCCAGAAATAAATAAAGAAGCGGTATTCGTAATGGAAATAAATCTAGACAAATTGCTAGAAAGTAAAGAAAGACATAGCAATAGTCGTAGACAAAAAAATAACTGCCGGAGATATAGCAATGCAAATAAAAAAAGCAGCCGGTTCATTACTAATAAATAGTGAAGTGTTTGATGTTTACACAGGCACAGGAATAGAAGAAGGCAAAAAGAGCTTAGCGTATTCACTAACATTTGGAAGCAACGACAGAACACTAACAGACGAAGAAATAAATGCAATACTAGAAAAAATAATAGACAAACTTTCAAAAATAGGAGAAGTAAGAAATAAATAATATTTTCGCCCAATAGGGACGCCCCTTTTTGGGCGAAAATTCTCTAACAAAATATAGCAAAATTTGTCGAACGATTCTTTAATAAAATGAATAAAATATATTGAAAAAAATTAAATATATAGTATAATAATAACAGAAACTTTTTCAAGGGAATCATTTCAAGGAAGATGTGCAATCAAAGATTGCAAAAAAAACAGGTATGTGCTAGCATACCTGTTTTTCAATTATTGTTTAAAAGTATCAATAATTGACTTAAGAACTTGAGCTATTTTTAATATATACTTAAATACAATTAATGTACTATGTAAAAACTTAAAAATTCTCTTAGAGTTCTTTTTCTTACGTACTTTCTTCTTCAAGAGACTCACCTCCTTTCAAAGAAGATAACATAATTATAATACATAAAAAATGCGAAGTCTGTCGAACGGTGTAAACATAATATAATATTTTTAAAATATTTGAAAAAAATAGTTTTCGCCCAAGAAAGGGCGTCCCTAATGGGCGAAATTAATAAAAAGGAGAGTGCATATGGCAAAAGCAAAGACTGTTTTTGTGTGTAATGAATGTGGATACGAGTCTCCAAAATGGCTTGGAAAATGCCCAGCCTGCAATAGCTGGAATACTTTTTTTGAGCAGAAGGTTGTAGAGACTAAATCAGAGACTAAATCTACTGTAACAGGAAAAGCTGTAAAAGAGAGAGCCGTACCACAGGTGCTAGACGAAGTTGTTGGAAAGAATGAGTCTAGAATTGATACTGGTATTGGAGAGCTTAACAGAGTTTTAGGTGGAGGACTAGTTAATGGTTCACTTGTTTTACTAGGTGGAGAGCCGGGAATAGGAAAGTCTACTCTAATATTAGAGCTCTGCGATAAAATTACCGGAACTGGAAAGGTTTTGTATGTTTCTGGCGAAGAGTCTGCTGAGCAAGTTAAATTAAGAGCAGATAGACTCGGAATAAAAAATAATAATATTATGTTTTTGGGAGAAACTGATATTGATGTAATCGAAGAAACTATTTTGGCAATGAACCCTAAACTTGTTATAATAGACTCTATTCAGACAGTTTCTAAAGGACACCAGATTACCACCATAATAATTGGACATGTTACAAAAGACGGTAACATAGCTGGACCAAGGGTTTTAGAACACATGGTTGATACTGTGTTATATCTAGAAGGAGAAAGGTATTTTTCATATAGAATACTACGTTCTGTTAAAAACAGGTTCGGATCTACTAACGAAATTGGAATGTTTGAGATGCAGAATGAAGGAATGATAGAAATAAAAAATCCATCACAAATATTAATTTCTGATAGGGAAGACAATCCTCCTGGTTCTGTAATTGTTGCGAGTATGGAAGGAACAAGACCATTACTTATAGAGCTTCAAGCTTTAACTACTCCGAGTGTATTTGGAATTCCTAAGAGAGCAGCAAATGGAATTGACTACAATAGACTAACAATGTTAATAGCTGTTTTAGAAAAAAAATCTAGCATGCCACTCGGTTCTCAAGATGTATATTTAAATGTTGTAAGTGGTATAAGATTAGTAGAACCTGCAGTAGATTTAGGTACAGTACTTGCAGTCGGCTCAAGTTTTAGAAACTTCTCAAGTTTTAGAAACTTGCCACTACCAAAAGACATGGTTGCAATAGGCGAAGTTGGTTTAACAGGAGAGATAAGAGCCGTTAACATGATAGAAAAACGTGTGAAAGAAGCTGAAAAAATGGGATTTAAGACATGCATAATTCCAGAAAGTAACAAAAAACTATTGAAAGATAACTTCAAAATGGATATAATAGGTGTTAGGACAATAAACGAGGCTATGCAAAAAGCCGGATTGAGATAGTTCGCCCTAAAAAGGGCGTCCCTAATGGGCGAAAAAGGAGGAAGCATTTTGGCAACTACAAATAATGAGATTATTGAAGTTTTAAAAACTATTGCTCCGGGTACTCCTATAAGAGAAGGTTTGGAAAATATTCTTAAGGCAAAGACTGGAGGACTTATAGTTATAGGTGATGGCAAAGAGGTTATGGATATTGCTGATGGTGGTTTTAGGCTGGATGTTGAGTATACACCTGCTAGATTGTATGAGCTTGCCAAAATGGATGGAGCCATAATTATTAGTTCTATAATTATTAGTTCGGATTTAAAAAGAATATTGTATGCAAACACACAGTTGATACCTGAGTCGAATATTCCAACAGTTGAGACAGGAACAAGACACAGAACGGCTGAGCGTACTGCGAAACAGACTGGAGATTTGGTAATTAGTATATCTCAAAGAAGAAATATTATAACCATATTTAAGGGATATGATAGATATGTTTTAGAAGATACTGCAAAGGTTATAACCAAGGCAAATCAAGCACTTCAAACTGCAGAGAAGTACATGAAAGTATTTGATAGTAAATTGAATTTATTGAACGAATATGAATTTAATGATATAGTAACTCTAGAAAATGTAATTGTGGCAATCCAAAGAGCTGAAATGGTTATGAATGTTGCTGATGAAGTTCAAAAATCTATATATGAATTAGGTGAAGATGGAAGACTATTAGAAATGCAGTTGGAGGAGTTGATTGGAGATTTAGAGGTAGAAGAACTATTAATGGTAAAAGACTACTTAGTTCCAACAAAAAGAAAGAAACCAGAAGTGGTATTAGAAGAAATAAAGAAGCTATCTAGAGAAGACTTGATGAAATCTCAAACTGTTGCCAAACTGTTAGGTTATGGGGATTTTGACAATTATGATGAAGTTGGAGTTTATACAAAAGGTTATAGGGTATTAAATAAAATACCAAGAATGCCAAGTAGCATTGTAGAAAATCTTGTAAAATCTTTTAAATCTTTCCAACACATATTGGCAGCAAATCTTTCCAACACATATTGGCAGCCGATATTCCACAATTAGATGAAGTTGATGGAATTGGAGAAGTAAGAGCAAGAACAATAAAACAATCATTAAGAAGAATGCAAGAACAATTTGTATTTGATAATGAAATTTTATAAATTATTTCGAGTGAAAATTTTGTGAATATTATTTACAAATTAAGCTAGATATAATATAGTAATAGGCAAAATGAGGCAGAAGATTGTAATTTTTCTGCATTAGAATAATAAAAACAAGGGAGAAGCTTAAAAATGAAAAATTTTGAAAAAATAATACTAATAATAATTATAATTGCAGCAATAGTTGGAATTGGATTTTTAGGATATGGATACTATCAAAAATTAACTAGAACTGTACAAAATCCAGTTGCAACAATTGAAGTTGAAAACTTTGGAACAATAAAAGTAGAATTATATCCAGATATTGCCCCAAACACAGTTGCAAACTTTATAACACTTGCAAACCGCGGATATTATGACGGAAAAACTTTCCATAGAACAGTTCCAGATTTCATGATTCAAGGTGGTTCTAAAGATGGTGATGGCAAAGGAGCTCCTACAATAAGTGACATTAAAGATGGTGGTTCTACAACAGAAACATATGCAATAAAAGGTGAGTTTATAGCAAATGATTATAGTAAAAACACTTTGAAAATGAAAAAAGGTGTAATTGCCATGGCAAGGGCAGATTACAGTAACGTAAGTAGTTCTCTAACAAAAAATGGTTATAATTCAGCAGATTCGCAATTCTTTATTATGAATGCAGATAATGATAATATAAATGGATTATATGCAGGATTTGGTGAGGTTATAGAAGGACTTGATGTTGTTGATGCAATTGCAAATGTAGAAGTAGTTACAAGAGAAAGCAAGGCAGATGGACAAGACAAACCGGTAGATGAACCAAAAATAACAAGCATAAGAGTTGAAACTTATGGAGTTGATTATGGAGAGCCAGAAACAATTGAACCATTCAATTATTACAACTGGTTGATGAAACAATACTCTACTACACAATCTTCAAATAATTAAATAAAAAATTAAATAATTGGACAGAATAATAGCAGATAAATTTTTATTTATTTGCTATTTTTTTGTTTAAAATGTATATGTGAGAAAGGAATTGGATTGAACAATGAAAAGAAGATTATTAAAAATTTCATTAATACTAATCTTATTAGTAATATATTTTTACACATGTGCTATAACATCAATTCCTCAAAATATTGTGATAATAGAAGGAGAAAAATTAAACTTAAAGATGGCGACAGGATTGTCGCTAATTTCGAAAAATCAAGATACAGTTTTAACTGCAAGCAATATTAATAAACAGAAAATAAGTGAAGCAGGAGTAGAAAAATTAAAATTAAGTTTATTTGGTGATATAAAAATAAAAGATGTAAATGTTGCAGTAGTACCAAAGACTACTGTAATACCGCTGGGAACGGCAATTGGCATGAAGCTGTATACAAAAGGCGTTTTGGTTGTGGGAATGTCTCAAATAAAAGATGAGAATAACGAAAAAAAGAAACCGTATGAAAATTCTGGAATAGAGCAAGGCGACACAATACTTGCGATAAATAACAACGAAGTTAGTAATACAGATGAACTTATCAAAGAGGTAAATAATAGCAACGGAAATGAAATAAAAATTAAGTATGTAAAAAATAATGAGACACTTGAAACGAGTATAAAACCAGTAAAATCGAATAATGAATACAAACTAGGATTGTGGGTTACGAACCAAGTACAAATACATTTATGGCTTTAGGACATGGAATATCAGATATAGACACAGAAAAAATAGTTGATATTTCATCTGGAGAATTAATCACAGCAAATATTTTATCAATAAAAAAGGGCGTAAAAGGAACACCGGGAGAAATAAGAGGAACAATAGAAAATGGGTACAATATAGGAACGATAAATAAAAATACAAGTTTAGGCGTTTATGGAAGTGTGACGAATAAAAATTACTTAGATACATCTGGATATGGGGAGATGGAAGTGGCAACAAGGAGTGAAATACAAGATGGAAAGGCACAAATAATTTGTCAATTAGATAACAGTGGCAAGAAGACATATGAAATAGAAATAGAAAAGATATATTTAGCAAATAATACAGATAACAAGAGCATGCTTATAAAGGTTACTGACAAAGAATTGCTAGAAAAAACGGGAGGAATAATACAAGGAATGAGTGGGGAGGAATAATACAAGGAATGAGTGGTGCTCCAGTAATACAAAATGGAAAATTCGTTGGGGCTGTTACGAATGTACTAGTAAATGACCCAACACAGGGCTATGCGATATTTGCAGATATGATGATAAAGCAAATTAGGAGTGTGGACTAAAATATAAAAATCAGTTTACATTTTTTTATGCCAATGGTATAATGTGGGTGAAAACTAAAATTGGGGATAATTGAAAAGGAGGAAAAGCCATGAAAGAAATGATCAAAAGGACTGCAGTAGTATCTATTATTACTTCATTAATCTTTGCAGTTTTAGGAATTGTAGTTATTGTTATAGGTGCAGAAAAAATAATAAGCTATTTCGTAATGAAGGGAAACCTAGATTTTTTCAATTATGAATTAATTTACGGAATTGTCGCAATATTATTCGGAATACTAATAATGACACACTCAAACACATTTGCCTCAATAGTAAGAATAATAATAGGAATATGGATTGCATATGCTGGTTTAATGAAAATTAATCTATCATTCAAACTAAAAAGTGCTAATATAAGTGCTTGGGCAATTGTATTAATTCTTTCTATAATTTCATTATTAGCAGGAATACTAGTAATGTTTAGTAACACATCATCAATCGTAATACTAACAGCAGTTGTTATGATAATATATGCTATTGCCGATATAATTGATGAAATTATATTTATAAACAACGTTGATAAAATACTTGAATAATGAAAAAAGTGCTCTTCATAAAGGAGGGCACTATTTTTTTCTAAATAATAGAAAATTATAATATCGTAGCTAATATTAATATTCCAATATTATCGTTATAAATTGTATTAAATTGTGATAATGGAAGCGGAGTTTCACCGTAATCCTGCTTCTATGGTATAACCGGGAAGACTATAACGCTGTAAAAACCAATCTTTATAACCGGCAAAGCTAGACTCATATGGAACACCTGCAAGAGTGTAACCACTTGCTTTTGCAAACTGCAATCCAATGCTATATGAATCTTTAGGAGCATAGTTTTGAAATTGCCAATAAATTTCCTTTCCTTGTGTGTGGTATGTAAGCACTATTCTAAAATTATGTGATAGGGTAAAATTGTATAAAGCTTGTGCTTCTGGTTCTGTAAGAGGTGCACTTCCAACATAGTTCATAGGGCTGGGAGACGTGTAGCCTTGTGAATATTTTATTTTTTTTGCATTTTCCCATCCGGCTGGAAACTGCAAGTTTAGATCGACACCGTTAATGTTTGCTTTCCATCCACTTGGAAATGGAATGTCTGGATATTTTCTTGCTATGTAACGTGCATATGTGTAAGCATTAGAATTAAAATTTAGTGAGCCATTTACTAGATTTACTCCATCAGGGTTCAACATTGGAACAATGTATAATGTACATTTAGTAAGAATATTTTTTACATTATAACCATAAATATTTGAATTTCTGTTATAAGCCACACACATATTTTCAAGAAATGTCATAAGTAATGTTGAAGTTATCCATTCGTTGGCATGTGTTGTCCCACAATAGAATACTTCTTTACGCCAAGTACACTGTAACCAATGGTAATAACCTTAATAAAAGGATATCTAATAATTAATGAGTTTATGTTATCTTTTAACAATTTAGAATTATATTTAACAGATGAATCTACAATCATAATACCTCCAAAAAAATTGTAATTGTTAAAATATATTACAGTATTTGAAAAAATATGTTGACAATTAAAAATTTGAATGTTATCTTTTTATTTGTATAATTTAAGTAAAAAATGAGAAATGTAATATTAGGAGAATATGATGATAAAAATAAATGTAAAAAAGATAGTAAAAATTTTAGCAATATTTATAATTATAATGATAATGTGCTTATGCTGTACGGTACAAGCTGCAACGAATAAAAATGAACAAGTTTCAAATTTAATTGAAGATGTGACAGATGAGGAAGAGGTATCTACAACAATAAAGGATTTAATACTTACAATAAATTCAGAAGGAATGAGCAAATCGTTACTTGCAGAGACTATTAATTTATATCTAAAGAGTGTGGACAGTAATCAATTAAATAAAGTACTACAACAAGTTGATGTTGACAAAATAGCTAATAAAATAAGCAATGGGGCAAGTATTCAATCTATATTAAAAGACATTACGGGAAGCATGAGTGCTGTTGAAAAGGTAAATTTCGTAATGGATATTTTATTATCTGCCTATGTAGTAAAAAATGTTTTAATTGTTTTAGTAGTGTTATTTGTATACAGAACTTTGTTAAGATGTGTTATATACAAGAAGGCTCATAAAAAAGCATGGGCACCATTTATACCAATATACAGAAATGTAGTAATGTTGAAAATATGTGGAATGAGCCCATGGTGGTTGCTACTTTTACTAGTTCCAGTTTTAGGATGGATCATATTATTTGTAATATCTGTTGCAAGTAAATTTATGCTAGCAGAATCTTTCGGAAAAGGTACAGGCTTTGCATTTGGATTATGGCTGTTAGCACCAATATTTGAAACCATTTTAGTATTTTCTAGAAAAACAAAATATATTGGATTTGAAGAAAATGAAGAATAATTGTAAAAAATTACAAAAAGCTTGAACTTTTCTTTTTTATGTGATATAGTGGCAATGGTTGAAAAACCAATTTAATTATTTAGTAGATATTTTCCTTCTTAAAAGGTACAGTGTCAAAAAATATTAAATCGAAATTTTAAGAAGGAGGTAAATAAAATGGCAGACAAAACTTTAGTATGCTCAGATTGCGGAAATGAGTTTGTATTCACAGAAGGTGAACAAGCTTTCTACGCAGAAAAAGGTTTCACAAACGAACCAAAAAGATGCCCAGAATGCAGAAAGGCAAGAAAACAACAAAGATTTAATAAAAATCAAGAAAACTAGTTGTTAAACATGAATAAAATAAGAAAAAAATGGAATACTATAAAATAGGATTCCATTTTTTTCATTTATTAAAATGCAATTATTTTGCAGTTTTATCATCCTTATTCCTTTTTATGTTTTTTTAATCTACCTTGCTTGTCAATAGAATGAACAAATTTATTATTCAATTCTTTCAATTTCTCAGGATGATTTAATTTGTTAATATATTTTACAACTAAGAAGATTGAAAAAGATATTATTAAAAAGTTTACTATTGTTGTTATGAAATTTCCATATTTTATTGAAGCACTACCAACTGTAAGCACCATATCAGAACAATCAATCTTTCCAATTAGAATAGAAATACATGGCATTATAATATCTTCAACTAGTGATGTTACAATTTTTTGGAAGGCTGCACCAATTACAACACCAACTGCTAGGTCTACAACATTACCCTTCATTGCAAATTCTTTAAATTCTTTTAGCATAATACATACCCCTTTACAATTATATTATGAAAAAAGAATACAACAAACAACAAAAAATGTCAAATTTCAACAAAAAATACAAAATATAAAGGGGAAATACTTGAAATCAAAAATCAATCGTGATATAATGTCAAGCGATTATTAAACAGATTAGAAGAATTATTCGATGCAGGATTAAATGTTTGTAGAGTTAACTATTCTCACGGAAGCTGGGATGAGCAAAAGGAAAAGACTGAAGCAATATTAAAAATAAGAGAAGAAAAAGATCTTCCAATTGCTTTATTATTAGATACAAAGGGCCCAGAAATTAGAACTGGAATGCTTTATACAGGAAAAAAAGGAAAAAATACAAAAATTCAATTAAAAGATGGACAAAAATTCACATTATATAACGAAGATGTAACAGGAAACGAAGAAGGAGTTTCTGTAACATACAAAGAATTATACAAAGACGTTGTGCCAGGAACAAAAATATTAATCGATGATGGTGCAATCGAATTAAAAGTTGACGAAGTTGTTGGAAAAGATATAATAACAACAGTTGTACATGGAAATGGCTTAGGAAGCAGAAAAACTATGAACTTACCTGGAACAATAATAAGATTACCAGGTCTTGCTGATAAAGACATAGCAGACTTAAAAACAGCATGTGAACATGGTTATGATTACATTGCATTATCTTTTGCTAGAAACGAAGAAGATATAAAGAATGTAAGAAAAATACTAGATGAAAATGGTGGAAAAGACATTCAAATATTAACAAAAGTTGAAAATGTTGAAGGTCTTTCTAACTTAAATCAAATAATTGACTTAGCAGATGGACAAATGATAGCTCGTGGTGATATGGCTACAGAAACAGATTTCACAGAACCACCAGTAGTTCAAAAGAAAATAATCAAACTTTGCAACAAAGAGTGCAAACCAGTAATAACAGCAACACAAATGCTAGAATCAATGACACATCAACCATTACCAACAAGAGCTGAAGCAAGTGATGTTGCAAATGCTGTATATGATAGAACAGGTGCAATAATGCTTTCAGGAGAATGTGCACAAGGTGATTACCCAGTAGAATGTGTTAAAACAATGGTTAAAATAGCAAACAGAGTTGAACCAGAAGTTAACTACTGGAAGAGATTTGACGAAAATGATGATGTTGAATTAGATACATTAGCAAAAAATGTAGCTTATGCAACATGTGTAACAGCTAAAAACATGAAAGCTGATGCAATAGTATGTTATACACATTCAGGAAGTACAGCAAGAAACTTAGCAGGACTTGGAGCAGGTTGCCCAATACTTGCTATAACAGACAATAAGAGAACATTCCATCAATTAGGCTTAGTATGGAACGTAACACCAGTATTTGTTGATGCTAAAGAAACAATAAACAAAACAATTGAAGCTGGTATTGAAAAATTAAAATCAAAAGAAATACTAGAAAAAGGTGATTTAGTTATAATAGCTGGTGGAGACCAAATAATGAAAGATACAGAATCATCAGTAAACAAAACACTAGGTGGAGTATTAAGAGTATAAAAAACAATAACTTCGCCCCAAAAGGGGCGTCCCTAATGGGCGAAAGTAACATTTATTTGCATGGTAACATAAAATGTACTAAAGCGTGTAAAACATGCTTGTATATATAAAGGAGGAAGAGAAAATGTACAGATGCTGTAATAAAAAATGTTGCACATGTAATAATGAAGAAGTAAGCCCAATAGACGAATCTTGTATGGATGTACAAGATACTGATTGTGAATGCAACTGCTGTTGCAATGCTAACAATAATGGCGGATGCAGTTGTAGCTATAACAATATGAATGAATGTGCATGTGGATTTGATGAGCAAGAGAGTGTGTTCCCATTAAACCCAATGCTTGGCCAAAGTTATGTGCCAATGCAAAAAATGACAAACGTATTTACTCCAATATGTGGATTAAAGAATGGAAGTTTGTTTCCAGAGCTAGTAAGCCCATATTATCCTTGCCAAAGCGTGGAGGATATTGAATATTTAAAGAGTAGAAACGAGATAGGAAAGGGGTGCAACACATGTTCTTAAATAATATGAATAGCTGTTCAAATACAGATTTAGAAGATTGTAATTACGAGCCAACAGGGATAAATGCTCAATTTGGCTATAATACAGCAAATTTGATGACTAAGAAAAATTGCTGTTCAAACCAGGATTGCTGTGACAAAAATAATGCAATAAGAGATGAAATGATGTGTAAGATTAGAGCTTTAAAATTTGCCGTAACAGACATTGGAGAATATTTAAACACCCATTCAGATGATAAAAGAGCAATTTGCTTACACAGAGAATATTGCCAAGAATTAAGAGATTTATCAGACAAATATCAGAGAATGTATGGCCCACTTAGCATTTATTTTCCTTGCAATAGCTGGAGATGGCTAGAAGAACAATGGCCATGGGAAAGGAGTGAAGAGTAATGTGGACATATAACAAAATGCTACAATATCCAATAAATATAAAGAATAGAAACCCTCAAATGGCAAAGGTAATAATATCGCAATATGGAGGACCTGATGGAGAACTTGGAGCTGCTTTAAGATATTTATCTCAAAGATTTGCAATGCCAAGTCAAATTGCGAAGGCAACGCTTAACGACATAGGCACGGAGGAGCTGGCACACCTTGAGATGGTAGGAACTTTGGTGCACCAATTAACAGAAGGAGTTTGTATGTCCAGAAGAATTGAAAAAAGCAGGATTGGGTCCATACTATACAGACCATGGAGTTGATGTTTACCCTCAATCTGCTGCAGGAGTTCCATTTGATGCAAATTGCTTAGC
>ERZ779697.323-NODE-323-length-25522-cov-4.56544_pt1 | contig 25522 bp, 23 predicted proteins | sample MGYA00511881_ERZ779697 | MGnify/ENA primary metagenome ERZ779697 (study PRJEB29588, sample SAMEA2148105) | human gut metagenome | biome: human gut; feature: human-associated habitat; material: faeces | place: Denmark | collected 2008/2010 ... | reverse complement strand
CCTGCCTTGCGCCGGGGGGATTCGGGCGGCCCGGCTCTTGAGGCTTGGTGGGCCCGGCCAAATGTTAAAAAATAAGGTGAGAAACGCATTTTACTTCTGTTTTGTAAGATAATTAAAGTGTTGAAGGACAATTCAAAAACGGTCGCCGCCATACTCTTTTCCCTCCTCGTGTGGCCATAATCTATATTAGAACAATTTTCAACATGCGCTTATTTTAGCATTGAAAAGGCCGCCGTCTCAAGTATTTTGTGTATTTTTGCACGCGAAAAAGCCTGCTGCGCATAGGGCGCCATGGCGCCACAAGCTGTGATGCGTGCCTGTGTGATGTGGCCTGGGTGGATTCCCGGACAAGGCTTTAAATAAAGATGAAATGGCAATCGCATTTTGCCCGCAACTTCTTAATGATTCTATTGTAACTTCATGGCTTTCAGTAAGATACACCGCCGTGAGGTACTAATAGGTTTGCTCTTTGGGCAAGAATGACACATACGTAACCCCTTTCTTATGTGCAGCGTTGACGACAGTGTGACGGCTTTGCCAAACGAAGAATCCGGCGAGCGGAGGCAGTGGTTTGTGCTATGCGACATGAAGCCGGTGCACGCCAAGTTGCCGGCCTACAAGTTGCTTGCCATGCGTGGGATTGTGTGTTTCACGCCCATGCACGAACGCGTATTCACGCAGGGAGGAAAACGGCGGCGGGAGTTGGTGCCCGTGGTGCAAGACTTGCTCTTCGCGCGTTCCACGCTGTCGGTGCTCACGCCCATCATCGAGGCCACGCCAACATTGCGTTACCGCTTTGTGCGCAATTACCACAACCGCCACATGACCGTGCCCGACGAAGAGATGGAGCGCTTCATGCGTGCGGTAAATACGACCGACAGTCCACGCTATTACCGCCCCGACGAGATAACGCCGGCAATGCTCGGACGCACAGTCCGCATCGTCGGAGGCCCCCTCGACGGCTACGAGGGCCGGCTCCTCAAGCTGCGCGGCACACGCACCCGCCGCCTGCTCGTAGAGCTGCCCAACCTACTCTCCGTCGGCGTCGACGTCAGCCCCGAGTATGTAGAGGTGGTTTGAACTTATTCGCGCAATTATTTGATGGATGGTTTGCAATAACTATAGGTGGCGCAAATGGAAAATTATTGTCAGCTTGTCCAGTATTTGCTGTGTGTAGGAATTAAGCAATAGGATGTCGAAAATTCTACAAGATGTTTAAGGCATTGTAGATGGTTTATTAACTGCTATCATTGAAGTTTGCATTGTTTTCTAGCAAATGAAAATGGAATATAAGCAAAGCCAGAAGAACGTTTGGAGTTTGTCAAAGCCAAGGTTAGGGCGTTTTCCTATCTATAAGAATAAATATATTTTGTTTGGCTCCTGTACGACTGGCGGCGGTATTACATTAAAAATTATACAATCATTATGTCTTCAACAGCTAATAGAATTATAAAGAACACTGGATACCTATATGCCAAGATGGGTATAACGATGTTTATATCGTTATACACAACTCGTCTTATACTCAATAGCCTTGGTGCGTCTGACTTCGGTATTTATAATATCGTAGGCGGAGCTATAGCAATGCTTGGGTTCCTTAATTCTGCTATGGCGGAAGCGACTCAGCGTTTTATGTCTTTTACTGAAGGTGAGGGTAATAAGGAGAAGCAGAAGGGCATATTCAATGTTAGCTTGGTATTGCATTTTTGCATAGCCATCATTGCAGGTGTTGCTTTAATTATAGCTGGAATTTTTTTCTTCAATGGTATACTTAACATACCAACAGAACGTGTGTTTGCCGCCAAAGTGGTATATGGCTCATTCATCGTTAGTACCATGTTCACGGTTATGACAGTGCCTTATGATGCCGCAATGAATGCACATGAGAATATGCGTTATTATGCAATTGTTGGCATTGTTGAGTCGTTATTGAAACTCTCAGTGGCATTTGTGTGTGTGTATACGTTATTTGATAAGTTGATTGTGTATGGCTCACTTATGGCAAGTATTCCTCTCATTACATTGACAATTATGAGAGTGTACTGTCACAGACATTATGAGGAATGCACAATGAATTTAAAACATTATTGGGATAAGGGGTTAATGAAAGAAATGACAAGTTTTGCTGGATGGAATTTTTGTAGTTCAGCAGCCTCATTTCTGACAATGCAAGGCATGTCAATTGTTCTCAATATGTTTGGAGGTGTAATTGTCAATGCAGCTCATGGTATTGCCAATCAGGTGTCTGGAATGTTGATGGTTTTTTCCAATAACATGCTTAAAGCACTCAATCCTGTTCTTGTGAAAAGCAGAGGGGCTGGAGATACAAATAAGATGCTTCGTGCTGCTGCATCAGGCAATAAGCTCTCTTTCCTTATCTACACATTTTTCGCGATACCATTTATTATGGAATGTCCATTTATATTGGACTTATGGTTAAAGAACACTCCAGACTACGCCGTGCTTTTTGTTAGGTTGGTGTTGATTAGGCAGATGGTTTCGCAAATGATGGTGGCGCTAGACACTTGTATATCTGCTACAGGAAACATTTCTAAGTTCACTATTTCGTCAAGTGTAATCTGGATTTCTCCCTTGGTTATAAGTTATATTATGTATAAGCATGGCGCGCCAATTGAGACTATTTATATATTATTGATATGTGCATCGTTCGCACGTATTGTTAATTCTATGGTATTCTGCCATATTTTATGCAAATTGAGATACAAAGATTACATATTTAACACGATATTGCCATGTATCGGACAATCAATCATAATTTTTAGTATTCTCTTATTGATAAATTTCTATCTTGCTGAATCTTGGATGCGTGTTGGGATATCGTTGCTTGTTACGGTAATTTTCCATCCAACAATTGCTTATTTTGTAAGTTTTTCTCGACATGAACAAAATATGGTAAAAGACTTCATAAGAGTAAAAATCCAACATAAGACAAATTAAGTATTACCTATTTTATCATATGGAAATTCCTTCTGTTATATTGGGGACTTTTAGATATCTAAATCTAAATGAACTTTATCCAATAATCTGCTCTGCATTCGATAATGGAATTATAGGATTTGATACTTCCCCCAGCTATCGTACGGAACCATTCTTAGGTGGTGCAATCAACCTTGTAATGAGAGAAAGGGGCATTAAGAGAGACGGCATATTTATACAGGACAAGATTGATGGATGGCAGATGGAGGATACTAAAGGGTATATTGATTCATTTGTTGATGAAAGTCTTATAAAATTACGAACGGACTATATTGATGTTTTATTTATACATTGGCCTTTTCCTGAATATTTAGAACAGACATGGCAATCTTTTGCTAAATTGAAGCAACAAGGAAAGGTATTGCGTATTGGCTTGAGTAATGTACGCGAACGGCATACTAGAAAGCTAATAGAAAACACTGGCATCGCACCTGATGTCGTGCAAATAGAGAGACATCCATTACGCACATGCAATGCTGACATAAAATATTTCCAATCCAGTGGGATTAAGGTTGAGGCGTATTCTCCTCTTTGTCAAATGGACGAAAGATTGTTAAATTCCGTAGTTTTGAAAAATTTGGCTCTTAAGTACAATAAGAACATTGGGCAGATTATTTTGCGTTGGCACATTGACACTGGCGTTGTACCTGTTGTTATGACAAAGAAAACATCACGAGTAAAAGAGAATACCGAAATTTTTGATTTTCAGTTAAATAGAGAAGAAATCTCAGCGATTAATTCACTAAACATAGATTATAAGATTTTCCTTGAATCAAATTGTTGTCCAGGTATATGAGAAGAAAAGCTTTGGATATTGTTTTTATTGGATTGGCATTAGTCGTTGCGTTTGTATTGTACTTAGTGACTAATATCATAGTTGGTTTTGTATTCATTTTAACGATAGTACTACTGTGGTTTATAAATTGGATATTAAAAAAGCAGTTAAGTCAGGTTAACCAAAGGCCTATACGGAAAGAAAGAAATTTTGATGCTTTAGTAATTGGCTTGCCAATAAATAAAGAATTAGAACGGAAAATACAAGGTCAAAGGATACTATCATTTACCCATCAGCATAGGTCTTTATTTGCGTCTTATCTGTATCTAATACATCAATACAGCTATTTAAAGGAGAGTGGAAATGGCAAAATATACATTGTCTGTTCAAATTCTGAAAAAAGCCAAAATGACGCATCATTATGTGATGTGTACAATCTTCATCCAGTGATAATAAAACGGTTAAATGCAAATTTTATAAAACAATTTCCAATTTTATATTTGTTAAGAAAGTTCCATTCAAATGATTATTTCATTGATGGAAGCAAAATACCTATCAAGGAAAGAATAATTTCCTTCTGCATGGAAAGAAAAATAAATTTAGAGTTTGTCTATCAGTAAAAATTACATCTTTCGCAGATTTAATCTGATAAGAATTGATGTTAAACAAGAAACGTTATCAATATAATATAACCCTCAATATGGAATTACATTATACAACGGACAAAAGTACATTGATACTTATAGCTTTGCTAAAAGCTCATGGCATACGCAAGATTGTTGCTTCACCGGGAGCCACAAACACAATATTTGTTGCAAGCATTCAACACGATGACTTTTTTGAGATTTATTCTTCTGTTGATGAACGCTCTGCTGCTTATATTGCATGCGGGTTGTCTCAGAAGTCAAAAGAGCCAGTAGCTATATCATGTACAGAGGCAACAGCATCGCGAAATTATTACCCTGGCTTAACAGAAGCATATTATAGGAAATTACCGATTCTTGCTATTACGTGTTTTCATAATATGGATAACATTGGAAATCTATTTACCCAAGCTATCGATCGCTCTCAACAACCTAAGGATACCATAAAGTATAGTACAACGATTGAAAATATCGAGAATCAGAAGGATGAGTGGCGTGTTAATTTTGAGATAAATAAGGCCATATTAGAACTGTTCAGAGATGGGGGAGGGCCCGTACATATAAATCTACAAGCAGGTAAACGGATGGATTTTTACGAAGAAACATTGCCGCAAGTAAGAGTTATCCGAAGAATAACTTATACTGATAAATTTCCTAATTTACCAGAAGGAAAGATAGCGGTTGTGGTTGGAAGTCATCATAAGTTTACTGGGCAGGAGACGCAAGCTATTGACAACTTTTGTGCAAGCCACAATGCCGTGGTTTTTGCTGATTTGGTTAGTGGATATTATGGCAAATTTCGTGTTTCAACTTCCGTTTTAGGTAAAGAATCGAACGTGAAACAGGTAGACCTCGTTATTCACATTGGTGAAGTTGGGTGGTCATCGGCTACGTCTAAACAGACTTGGCGTGTGAGTGAGGATGGTGAGATTAGAGATACTTACCGCAACTTGACATATTTGTTTGATATGGATATTACCACTTTCTTCAACAAATATGCATCTTCACCCATACAATGCACATATTTGGAAGCTTGCAGGGCAGCAGTTGAAAGAGAATTAAAATCTCTGCCTGATATGCCTTTTTCCAATGCTTGGATTGCTCAGCAAACTGCATGTAAATTACCGCATAATTGCGTATTCCATGTGGGAATATTGAACAGCTTCCGTGTTTGGAATATGTTCCCCATTGATTGTAGCATTGAAACAAGTTGTAATTTTGGCGGTTTTGGTATCGATGGTGGCATATCCACCCTTATAGGTTCGTCTTTAGCCGCACCGGATACACTACACATTGGTGTTTTTGGTGACCTCGCGTTCTTCTATGATATGAATGTCATTGGCAATCGTCATGTAGGCAACAATGTGCGAATCATGCTCATCAATAATGGAAAAGGGCAGGAATTTCGTAACTGTATTCATCCTGCGTATAAACTCGGTGAGGATGGCAATGCTTATGTGGCCGCAGCAGGACATTTTGGGAACAAATCGGCCAACTTGGTAAAGCATTATGCATTAGATCTTGGGTATGAGTATCTAACAGCATCTACTAAAGAAGATTACCTAGCTGCATTACCTCAATTTTTGACTACTGAATCTAAAGACTATCCGGTGATATTTGAGGTCTTTACTGAGTCGGAGAACGAAAGTGAAGCCGTAGGTATATTATGCCATAAGGTGCATAGCGAACATAACTCAACGAAAGGGAAAATCAAAGAGGCTATCCGAACTGCTATCGGAGATAAAGGTGTAGCTACTATAATGAATATGTTGAAAAAATAGACACATGAAGGTCGGAATCTATACCATCCACGCCTGTAATAATTATGGCGCTATGCTACAAGCTTATGCAACGCAAAAGGCATTGGAAAAGCTCGACGTAGAGGCTGAAATTGTTAACTATTATCCGAGGGAACAGGAAAGGATTAATAGCTATGTTACAAAGCCAAAATCATTGAAGGATGCAATTAAGGTTGGTTTTGCCATTATGAATCCAGCCATTCATATAAAAACAAGGCGCTTTGAGGAGTTCCACAACATGATGCATCTTTCAAAGCGATATTACAGCCTTGACGAAATCTACCAGTGCCCTCCCGATTACGATTTACATCTGGTTGGTAGCGACCAAGTGTGGAACTTGGAACGAGGATTCTCTGTGCGCAACTATTTCTTTCTTGATTTTCTTGATGACGGTCAACGTAAGGTAGCATTTGCGTCAAGTTTTGGCAATCCGAATATATCAGAAGCAACGTATCCGCAACTGAAGAATTATCTTTGCAAGTTCGAAAAAATCTGTATACGTGAAGAGAGTGGGATCCAGTTGTTGAAGGATGCTACTGGTATAGATGCAACTCACGTACTAGACCCAACTTTTTTACTTTCAAAGGACGAGTGGATGAATGTGGCAGAAGAAGAGCCAATAGTAAAAGGCAACTACATACTTTACTATGGCTTTGACCGCAACGATACGTGTAGGCAAATGATTCAACTCGTGCGCGAAAAGCTCGCCATGCCTGTCGTGGCCATATCTGTAAGCACATTCGTTCCATATAAATTCGATAAGTTCATCCAGTCGGCTGGGCCGCGTGAGTTTATTAATCTATTAGCTAATGCCACGTTTGTGATTACAAGCTCTTTCCATGGACTTGCTTTTGCAACAAATTTCAGAAAAGATTTTATTGTGATGCGTACTGGTACGCGTATGTCTAGAATGGAGTCGTTGTTGCATGAGTTTGGATTTGGAAATAGACTGGTTGATTCGTTAGACGAAACAGATAAGTTGTTGAATAATGATGTAAAAATTGACTATTCCCAAAATGAACAAGCAATTGATGCTGCCATTAAAAGAACAAAAGAGTGTTTGTACTCGCTAGTGCATTAGAAAAGCAAGTATTGGTAATAGAAAATTGAAAAAATGATGTTTGTAAGGTATTTACACAGCTTAACGTTGACAATTTGCCTGTTATAGAAACACAAAATGTTGTTCTCATTGAGGCTGAATTGTTTCAGTATTCGTTTAAAATCCATTACGACCATATAAACATTAAATATGAGTGATGAGGCATTAAAACAACTGGTTTGGGAGAAAGGCAGGGCTGTTCTTGGTTATGATAGTAAATTTGTCAGGAAGGACGCTTGTGGAGCTTGGATGTCCTTTGAAGACTACAACGACCGGAATAGTCCATTTGGATGGGAAATAGACCATGTATACCCTAAGTCCAAATTGGAAAAATTAAACGTGCCTGATGAGTTGATAAACCATATTGACAATCTGAGGCCTATGAATTGGCATAACAATGTGTCCAAGGATGATGACTATCCTGCATACCAAGCCACAGTGAAATCCGAAGATGACCACAACATTGCATGCGAAGAAGAGAAGTACGTAAATAAACGAACACGTGATAAGATTGTAGCGCTTTTTAAAGACTATAGTATATGATTGGTGCTTTAAGTTCGTTTGTGGAATTATTCGCAGCTGTATATATTACTATGGCTGTCAACAACGACTTCTTTTCGCAATTTTGGTCTCCACAATACTATAAAGAAATGGAAGGCATCTTAGCGAAATATGATATAAAATGGAGTACTCCAATGCGTGAGAGCCTCAGTAAGGAGATATTCCTGCAGAATGAGAAAATTAAGAATATCGCCCACTATAAAGGCGCAATTTTACTCTGTCTTTGCGTAGCGTATCTAATATTGATGGGCTTTGAAGATGACAAAAACGTAACAACTTTCCATATATCAATGGTTTATTGCTCAATGTTTGTTGTCATAACACTGCTATTCTCAAACTGTTTATTAAAATCTTGGAGATGGGTGGCAGGGGTAATATTTTTCTTGCTCATAATTACTTGTTTGCCTCTTGTTTTTAATTGGACGTTCTTAACAGACAATGCATTCATAAACTTGGCAATTGTATACCAAAAATATTTGCTAATTGCTGTGATTTTGGCACCCGCGTTCCACCAGGTATATTTAAACTGGCTATTTTCTAGCATCTACAAAGGCTATCTTAAGAACAAAGTAAGAGAAGAGTATAATAAGTATAACTCTTCACTAAAAGGCATTGAGACTAAAAACAGAAGTTTAGTGGATCCCATTTATCTAAACAAGTGGACAGACAACCAGTTTAGTAATGTAGATGATGACTCTGTAACGGGCTATAATGAAGTCCTCTATGCCCAATTGATAAATGCAGCTACACCCAGCCAGTTTTGCCTTCTCAAATCGTGGATTAGGTACTACTTGTTCAAATTATTTGAGCGGGAAAAAGCAGCCCCAAACATAAAAGAGCAGCCCCAGCGGAGCTCTATTCTGAAATATAAAGATGATTTTTCACGTGAATACAGTGAATATGTTAGTTGGAAAATTGCAAAAGGTAATAATGGTTTGCGACGATTTTGCTCTGAAAGAGGTATTGATGCAGGGGCAATGATTGGTTGGGTTAAGAAGAACAAACCAAAACAAGATTAAGATGGACAAGTACTTTATCCTAAAATGTCTGCGGAAGGTGTATGGGAAAATATTTTCACCCAAGTGCACCGTCGACTTTGTTGAAAAAGAACCGGACAAGGCATCCGAAATGATATATAATTTGCTGAAGCAAGATAAGCCATGTATGATAGCGCGCTTCGGGGCTTTTGAATTAGCTACATTGGTGAACTACCTTGGAGTCTCTGCAAAGCACCATTCCGCATGGAAATACATCAAAGGTGCGCAACCACAATGGTGGTGGAACGATAAACTCATGACTTCCATGCAAAACAATGCCGGATTCTTTCCCGCAACGCCTGAAAAATTATTGCGCTTTGGCCAGTTAATGATGAGTGACATTCATGAGTTGGACTTGTTAGGAAGTTGGCTAGAAAACGAGGTCTGGCTTACAAATGAGTTACACCACACACAAAAAGTACACATACGACTATTGGAGCCTTTTTGGGCGAAGACCCCTTGGACACGGTTCTTAAAGGGCAAACGTATAGTTGTAGTACATCCTTTTGTGAAAGATATCAATTCTCAATACGAAAATAACAGAAAGCTATTATTTGACAATCCAGACACACTGCCTGAGTTCGCTTCTTTACGCTTAGTGAGAGCGGTCCAGAGCATTGGAGGTGATGACAATGGATTTAAGGATTGGTTTGAAGCACTACAGTGGATGAAGGATGAAATCGACAAGGAGGAATATGATGTGTGCCTTATAGGATGTGGTGCTTATGGGTTCCCATTAGCGGCACATGTTAAACGTACAGGTCGTCAAGCAATTCACCTAGGTGGGGCTTTGCAGTTGTTGTTCGGAATAAGGGGTAAGCGGTGGGAAAAACCTAATTATGGAGTTAAGGAATGGGGAATACCGCAAGGTTATTATCTTTCGCTTATGAATGAACATTGGATTCGTCCAGGAGATGCATTCAAACCCCAAAAAGCAGAAAATGTAGAGAATGGCTGTTATTGGTGACATACTTATAGGATTTGCATGGGTCGCTTTTTTATTTTAAGTGGGTTATTAATTGGAATTAGCTCTATACTTCAGTGGCTTGATTTGCCATTGAATAACACTCTTATATGGTGGAGTATATATGTCTTGATTTTGTATACTTTTATAAAATTTCGCCAACGTATTTCTGCTTCAGCCATTAAAATATTTATTGTTTGGCTCTCAATATCCGCCGTATATGGTGGAATGTATATGACTGAAAATTATTGGGATTGGAAACTTCTTGTTTCAAATTATATGAGTATGATGTTACTCGTAGGAACATATACTTTTTCAAGCCCAACGACACTTTCACCGTTCCTTAGAACTTGGTTCAGGTATGGGTGGATAATATTTATTGTGTTGTGCCCTTTTATGGGTTCTGATGCATTCGGACGATATTTAGTTCCTTATGCGTTCTTATCGTTATTTCTTTCAATAATTCAGGACAAAAAAAATATATTATTAATTTTTATTGCTCTTGTATTAACGATAATCTTTGGATACGAAGACAGAAGTAGTACAATAAAATTTGTTTTTTACTTATTAATTGGAATAAGTTTAATATATTGGCATGTCTGGCGTAAAATATCCGATAAGCTCTTCAGAGCATTGCATGTGATTTTCCTTTCTTTGCCATTTTTATTTACCGTGTTGGGCATATCAGGAATATTCAATGTCTTTAAAATAAAAGAAGAATTAGATTTGAAACCTGCTTCAGTCGATGATGTTAGGTTGGTTGACACAAGAACTTTCTTGTATGTTGAAGAGATAGAATCTGCAATTGATCATGATTATGTCATATGTGGACGCTCTATAGCAAGAGGCTATGATTCACTAACATTTGGTGGCACCATTGACCAAATGTTAGGGGTCAATAGAGGGGAGCGAGGGGCATGTGAAGTATGTATTTTAAATATATTTAATTATATGGGGGTAATAGGAGTTATACTATATTTCTTTATTTTTCTTCAGGCTAGTTATTTGGCAATATACAAATCAAATAACCAATATGTGAAAATTGTTGGAGTTTACATAACTTTCCGCTGGATGTATGCATTTATCCATGATGGAATTGAGTTCAATTTAAACTTTCTATTTATTGTCATAGGTTTAGCTATTTGTTATTCACCTCAATTTAGACATATGACTGCTCTAGAATTTAAACACTTTATTAATAACTCAATTAAATAAGTAAAATGAAAATAGTAGCATTACTTACAGGGCGTGGAAACAACACCCTCAAAGACAAAAATGTTTTACCTGTTTTAGGGAAACCTTTGTTATATTATCCGGCTATGGCGGCTAAATCATGCAATTTAATATCGGATTTTTATGTAAGTAGCGATGATGAAAAGATACTTGCTGCAGCCGAAGAATGTGGATATAAAAGAATAACGCGTCCGAAGGAATTGGCTCTTCCAACATCTCAGCACATAGATGCTATTAAGCATGCTTTGTCTTACATGAAAGAGGCTGATGGAATTGAGCCTGATATCTTGGTCGTTCTTCTTGCAAACTCAGGCATTGTAAAAAGAGAATGGATTGAGACATCCATTAATAACATCCTTGAGAATACGGGGATTTCCGCATCTGTTCCTGTTCTTCTTGAAATGGATAATCACCCGTACCGATGCAAGAGGTTGCGTGAGGATGGGTGTTTGGACACATGGTTTGACTTTAAAGGAAAACAAATATCAACAAACAGACAAGATTTGCCAATGAATTTTGTTCTTTGTCACAATTTTTGGACTTTGAATCTAAAGGAGTCCTTATATTCAACTAAAGAAGGACAGCAGCCTTGGACATTCATGGGGAATAACATTAAGCCCATAGTTGTGAAGGAGAGCTTTGATGTACATGATGAAGATGATATTAAGCGTACAGAACAGTGGCTTCTTAAGGAAGGAATACACTATGATTTATAGTATTTATAGGAGGATATGTGCTAAGATCTTGCGTTTGTATTATTTGTCTGAAATTAAAAATGCAGAGAAATATGCAAACTGCAAGATTCGATTTGTGCCACAGGGAGAAGGAGGTGTTTTCATTGCACATCCTGAGAATTTCAAGATTGCCCCGACTAGTCATTTGAAGTCTAATACATATATTGAATGTTCGGGCGGTGTAAGCATAGGGGAATATTTCCATACAGGTAGAGGCTTGACTATTTTTTCAAGTAATCATGTTTATAACAACGACAACAGCATACCTTATGATAAGGTCTCTCAAAATAAATCTGTACAAATTAAGGACTTTGTATGGCTTGGAGCTAACGTAACCATAGTGCCTGGTATAACTATCGGTGAAGGAGTTGTGGCGGGAGCTGGAAGTGTTATAACTAAGGATATACCTGATTATGCTGTTATAGGAGGAAATCCTGCTACAATAATAAAATATAGGGACATCACACAATTTCAAAAGTTAAAAGCGCAAGGTCGATTCTATTAATATGGATTCTGTAGTCTTTTTATGTCAAGCTAGTGGCGATTTAGTCCATATATTACAAGCCGCTCATAAAGAACATGTAGAAAATAATGAGCTCGCAATCTTAGTATTGTGTATGGATGAAAAATTGCTTGAGAGTTGGAACTTTCTTAATGTAGATTACATAGGTGTTAGATATTGTCCGAGGTACTATGCGCCAATATCTAAGCCTTTTACATATTGTCATTGGAAAAGGAGTGTATCTGCGCTTATAAATAGTAAGATTGTTGACGGTAACGAAATCAAAAGAATTTATTTTACATCAATTTATGATGACCCAGGAACGGCATATTATATTCATATTCTTTCTAAGCACAATTTTGATATAATATATTTGAATCATTATGATGATAAACAGTCAATAGTTCCGCTAAAACATGTGACTTTTAAGGATAAATTGCGCATATTAATGTATAGATGTATGACTGGCATAGATTTTAAATTATACTATATGTCGGGGCGATGGAATGTAATTAGATTTCCTAAAGAGAACTACTCATTTAAAGAAATATCTTCAAACATTGAACCTTCGTTTTTAAAACAATATGCGTTTCGGCTGGATAATGGAAGAAGGAATGTTTTAGTTTTTTCTCAGCCCAACAGAGATTACGATTTGATATCGGACTCCGAGTATGATAAAATTTTTTATGATGTCGTAATTAAGTTGAAAGAAAGTGGTTATTATGTCGTTCAAAAAGGACATCCTAGACTAGGAACTTGCCATATCGTAGATTCAATTGTAGATTATACAATACCTGCTTCAATTCCAAGTGAGTTGGTTAATTATGATTCATTCATTGGCTGTTATGGATACTTGACAATAGCTTTAGCATCTTCTGCGAAAATGGGTGTAAACAGCTATTCTATTCTTCCTCTAACAAAAGATCATGAAACAGCTGCATATAAAGGAGCAGAGAAGTTTTGTAATTCAACTAGTGATGGAAAATTACTATACGTTAATCAAATAGATGACATCCATTAGATTGAATTCGTATATTTGCCTCAAATAGAGTCTTGTAAGCAGTCAAAAAAAGGCTATTGATTGAAATGGGTAACTTCGCTGCCAACCAAATTTATAGAATTATGTATAGCAGTGAAGATCTTGAAAGGTTTTACTTTCAGTACCAGACGGAGGCGTTACCCCGTGGAGAATCTCTCCAATCTTGGTTTAGGGCACTGAAAAGTGCCCTTTCAAAGGGGTATGCCCTAAATTGAGTGCTTACAAAGTGAACCCGATAATGAGATAAGGATTGGCAACCCTACTAAATTCATAAGAAAGATATGACACAAATGTCTATTGCTGTTCTCTTGACCGTACATAATAGGCGAGAGAAGACTATGGCTTGTCTTAATGGACTGTATAGCCAAACTACACCAGAGGGATCTGAGATTTATACGTACCTAACCGATGATGGATGCACAGATGGCACAGTTGAAGCTGTACAAGAGGAGTACCCACAGGTAAACATTGTAAAAGGTGATGGTACACTTTTCTGGAACCGAGGAATGCACGCTGCGTGGAAAGCTGCGACAAAGGTTCAAGATTACGATTATTACTTATGGCTAAACGACGATACGTTCCTATATCCTGATGCCATAGCTTATATGCTCCAGTCGTCTCACAAGTTCGGCGACAAGAATATAATAGTTGGTGCCACTTGCAGCAAAGAAGCCCCTAATGAAACCACATATGCTGGTTTCAATGGTAAGAAGTTTGTGCGGGTAAATGGGACGTTCCAAAAATTGCAGAAGTTTAACGGTAACTTTGTCCTTATACCGCGATTTGTCTATGATGTACTAGGCATGAATGACCCATATTATCGCCATTCATATGGAGATATAGATTACGGGCTAAGGGCAAACAAAGCAGGAATATCTTGCTATCTCACCGAAAAACACATAGGTACTTGCGAGCTTCACGAGCACAAGATTAAATGCTTTGACACTAAATACAGCCTCAAGGAACGAATGCGCCATTTCTACTCTCCTCTAGGCATGAACCCTTTTGAGTTTTATCATATGAACAGAAAGTCGCTAGGCTTTTTTCGTGCTGTTGCTGTTTTCGTATCTACTCATGTTAGGGTTCTCATACCTCAATTGTGGGAAAACACGAAATAAAAATGTACAAACACCATGAAAATTGTGATGTTCGGCAATTACGCCCTATATTTCATCCCTAGGTTAATCGCATTTTCCGATAGACTTAAATCAGAGGGCGGTGAGTTATGGATATTGCAGGCGAATAAAGAGAATTTACTTTATGGAAAAATTCCGCAAGCAGATTTTGCAGCTCTTAATATTGCTCATATTTGGGATGCCCCAGATGAGCTGGACTATCAAGGAAAGGCATTCTATATGCTAGACAAACTTAATCCTGATGTTCTTATGACAGGTTTTATCGCTTTCCCTTATGGTGCGGCTGGATTGAAATGGGCTAAATCGAGGAGCAAAGGAATTGTGGAATATGACGATCAAAGGCACGATACTTTCCCGCGAAGCAAAATCTCTAGCTGGATAAAGAGCCGTATAATTCGAAATGTAGATGCTTTCTTTTGTCCAGCTCCTGCATGGGATGAAACATTGTTTAAATGGGGATTTAATCAGCATGATATTTTTTATGGTTTAGACACCTCTGACAATGACTTTTGGGGAGAGAAAGTGCCAAATGTCGATTTCAAGAATCTACCAAAAACTTATTTCATGACTGTTGGACGACAAGGTTCAATGAAAAATTTGCCTCGTTTTCTCCGTGCATATAAGGAGTACCTTGAAAAAGGAGGCAATGTGCCTTTGGTTATGGTTGGTGAGGGACCAGATCACGATGAGCTGGAGAAAATTGCCAATGGCGATGAGAATATTATTTTTCTAAACTTTCAACCGCGCGAAAAAATACGCCAGCTCTTTGTTCAAATGAGAGCATTGATATTGCCAAGTACTAAGGTTGAAACTTGGGGTATGGTTGTGAATGAGTGTATGGCAAGTGGAAATATTGTGGCAATAAGCAGTGAATGTGGAAGCGCAACCACTCTGGTAATTGATAAAATAAACGGTTTTCATTTCTCACCGCATAGTGAAGAAGAAATGGTAGAAGCTTTATTTGCTATTCAGAACTTGTCTGAGGAAGATTATGGAAAAATGAGCCGCGCTTCGCTTGATATAATTAAAGATTGGGGACTTGAACGATTTGTCGATGGCGCAATTTCAGCTTGTAAGCACGCCTTACAGAACAAGAAACGAATTAGAAATCCGCTAGACAATATACTTGTCCATTTGTGGAAAGGTAGGTTTAATATCTCAGAAGCTACAAAATGATAATATTAGCAGATAATAAAACGTGCACTGGATGCTATTCGTGCATGAATGCCTGCCCTAAGGGCGCAATATCAATGATGGAAGACAGGGAGGGGTTCTTCCAGCCCGTAATTGATACACAAATGTGTGTGGAATGCGGTCTCTGTCAGAAGTCATGTCCAGTCTTAAATCCCCTGAATAAATCCAATGATGGATGCAAGGTGTATGCTTTTATTGACTACACGGATCGAAAGAAGAGTTCAAGTGGTGGCGCCTTTTCGTTTTTTGCACGAAGAGTATTGGATGAAGGCGGAATCGTTTTTGGAGCGACGATTAATGAACATTTGCAGGTTTATCATATTGGAATTGATAGTAAAGATGATTTGCCAAAGTTACGTGGCTCAAAATATGTTCAGAGTAAAATAGGAACAACTTATAGAGAAGCAAGGCAAGCTTTGCAGGCTGGCCGCAAAGTGCTATTTACTGGTACTCCATGTCAAATAGCTGGATTATATAAGTTTTTGGGTAAAAAGTGGGACGGACAACTGGTTACTCTGGATTTGGTGTGTCATGGCGTGCCAAATCAAAGGGTTTTTGATACGTATCTCAAAAAACTCACAAAAATCAAAAAATTCGACCCGGCTTACGCTGGTAATATTGTTTGTTTCAGATTTCGCAACCTGGATAGCTGGGACTATCGACCAGCTATCCAGGTTGCGAAATCTGAAACTTGGCATATATTGTCCCAAGAGTCCAACGTGTATATGAACGCTTTCTTTGAGGGGTTGACCTATAGAGAAAGCTGCTTTCATTGTCAATACGCCAATACTGATAGAGTTGGCAATTTTACAATAGCTGACTTTTGGGGCGTTGGGACAATTGGAAAAAGATTTAGGCCCAATGTATCGGCTGGTGTTTCGCTGATTATTGATAATTGTGGGCAGATGTGTAATTATATTTCGTCTGAATACCCAATATACATAGAGGAGCGTACTTTAGATGAGGCGAAATTAAAGAATGAGAACTTAAGCCATCCAATAGCTAGAAAGCCAAAGCGGGATACTGCTATTTTGGACTTGCTATCTTCTGAAATGTCCTTACATGATTACGCTAAGACTTATCACATGCTCGATTCTCTGCCTAAGCACATCGTGAAGACCGTGTTCAAAAATCTAGTCTATGGTTTAGGTCTATACAATGCGTACAAAACAATAATTTATAAACTAGGGCGAACATCATGAAAATAGGTATAGTGACATTTGTAAAGTGTGACAACTACGGAGCAGAACTGCAAGCCTATGCCTTGCAGAAGAAACTCAATGTATTAGGCTATGAGGCAGAAGTAGTTGACTTGGAAAAAGAGCAAGGCGTAATCGAAAGCTCGCTTAGCTCATATACGAATGCCATAAAAAACAGGTATAAACAGTATGGTATCATAAAGGGCACAGCCAAAGTATTAGAGTTAATTAAAGACAAATATAATGCGCGAAGGGCATATGCTGCTAATGCAGACAAGGTTGCCCGGCGCCATAAAATTTTTGAGGATTTTTTTTACACCTACATCAAACACTCTAGCAAATATTATACGCTAGAGGAAATGCGTCATGCTCAAAGTTTACCATATGATGTGATGATTGCAGGAAGTGACCAGATTTGGAATTTCATGCAAACACGATACCTAGATGTTTTCTTTCTCATGATGGCCAACCGGTGGCACGCGAGGAAAATATCTTATGCAGCTAGTTTCAGTGTCAGCAAACTTCCCGATTCGAAAAAGTCGCTCTATAAGAAGTACCTGGAAAACATGGACGCCATATCTGTCAGAGAGACAACAGGAATTGACATTGTAAATAATTGTTCTTACTGTAAGGCAACCGTGGTATTGGATCCAACATTGCTGATCAAACGTGAAGAATGGGTTGAGTATATAGGGAAGGAAGACTATTTGCCAAAAGACAGGAAATATGTTGTGATATATACGCTCTCGGGATCGCACTACATATACACATTGGCAAAGAAAATAGCACGTAAGCTCGGTGCTGAAGTGATTAACATTAAACTTGGGTTTTCAAAAGTTGAAGGAGACGATGGGATAACTCATATCGGTGACGCAGGACCGAGAGAATTTATTTCCATATTCAATCAAGCAGTGTATGTGATAACGGATAGTTTTCACGGAACGGCTTTTTCCATTAATTTCAACATTCCTTTTACCACATTGCTAAATCCTGTAAGCAATATTAATAGCCGAGCCTTGTCCATTTTAAAGCTCACAGGCACTGAATCCAGACTCATTTACGATGATGGGAGTAATAAAGCCCCCGACACTTTAAATGTGGACTTTGCGCCAATCAATAAAGTGATAGACCGAGAAAGGAAATCAAGTTTGGAATTCCTTATATCAAGCCTAACGGAAAGGAATTAATACGAAATTATATGAACATCCTTTTCTTAATGAAGGTTTTCGAGATTGGTGGACAGGAGATAGTGACTGCCACTTTGGCCAAATCTTTTGTTGACCATGGGCATAATGTCTCGATTGCAGTTTTCAATAAGCCCAACCCACAAATGGTAGCGCGTTTGGATACGAGAGTAAAAGTGTACACGATCGGAGAGTTTCGCTATACCGAAAGCAACGTGCGGAAGTTAAGGAAAATACTTATTCAAGAAAAGGCTGACATCGTCATTAATCAATGGGGCTTGCCATACGTACCAGCCAAAGTATTGCACAAGGCAAGGAGAGGGCTAGGCATAAAGACGATTGCCGTTTACCACAATTCTCCGGATTCCAATGCGCGGTTAAAAGGTGTTGAGCTAGCTCTGGAACACACTGATAATCCATTGAAGAGGCTATTATTATTTTGTAAGATGTTTGCTTTCAAGCAGATTACAAGCCGTAGCATGAGATATGTCTACTATCACAGCGACCTTTACATGGTGCTGTCTCCTAGTTTCATAGACAAGTTCAAGAATTTCACTGGAATAAAAAATCCAAATCATCTTGTTGTTCAGACAAATCCTGTTACGATAGACGCCTCAGACTATAAATTCTCCCCGGAAGAAAAACAAAAGGAGGTTTTGTATGTTGGGAGATTGGAGCACAATCAAAAGAGAGTTAACCGTGTGATTGAAACATGGGAATTTATTGAAGAACACAACCCAAACTGGAAATTGACAATCGTTGGTGATGGACCAGAGCGTTCAAACTTAGAGCAAATTTCGAACAATATAGGATTGAAAAGGGTGTCGTTTGTTGGGTTTCAAAATCCAAATGAATATTACAAGAGGGCAGCTGTGTTAATGCTTACTTCGGAATATGAAGGATTTCCGTTGGTGATAGCCGAATGTATGAGTTTCGGTGTTGTACCTATTGTATATGGCAGCTATTCCGCTGTTTATGACATTATTGAGAATGGGAAGAATGGAGCAATAGTAGAACCGAAAAATGGTAAGTTCAATGTGCAGACCTGTGTTAATGTGCTTCTTGGATTAATGAACAACAATGATGGGTTAAGAAAAATGTCGGCTAAGGCTATGCAGGCAAGTAAGCAGTATTCCATTGAGCATATTTACGAACAATGGTCAAATACGCTTAATTCAATTATCAAGAATTGATTGTCATTAAATGATGCCATAATGTGCCACCTAAACTTTGTAATATATCAAGCATGGGTAAAAGTTAGATATTGTAAACTTTCTCCGTGGATGTTCCATCTTTACTATCGTTCTTATGCATTTGGTGCAGAATTACCCATTGCTTAGTTGGGCAATGGAATTAACGGCTTTTGAGGGGCTGGCGTGCATGTGTTTATACAATGTTGCGGTTTTGGCTCATCCTTTCTTATCTGAACAAGCCACTGGACTATAAGGATTTCCTGCGAAAGAGGTTTGGACGCATCTATTGGCCGATGGCAATCGTATGCCTTTCCACTGCGGGCATGGATGGCTTTCAATGGGGAGGATTGCTTGTGGCCGCTGTTGGGCAACTTGCTACTCTTTAAAATGTTTGTGTCAGAACTGGAAACTTCTATGGGAGGACAGATGTGGTTTGTCTCTACCATCATCCAGTTTTACATAGCTTGGTCATTAATCTTGAAATTAACAAATGTTAAGTGGGAATGGTAGACACCTATCACGATCAGTCTGTTATAGTCAACAATAGTAGGACTTACAGGGCACGCCGAAGAAAGGGTATGGAACAGCTTCTTCCTGCAATATCTTTGGGAGTTTTGCCTCGGAATGAAGTTTGCTGAGTGGTATGTGGCCCATCCAGAAAAACTACTTATCCCGAATGGACAGACCTCATCCCTGATTGTGCCATCTGGATGCTTCAGACAGGCTTGATGGGTTGGCTGGGCTTCCTTTGGAAACTATATAACGACATTCCTTCCTTAGTTGGCTATACTTCCTTGGCACTTCTTGTATAAGATAGGAATTAAGGGAGTTAACCACTTCTTCATCATCACGAATAGATTTTCCTATGAATGGTACTTGGTACATATCCTTGTTTTTCAGATTGTCATGTTTGTACTCGGTCGTAGAATTCCCTCAATTATTGTGGGTAGCAGATGCCTCATCCTCTCCTATGTGGTAGCCATGGGGTATGCTAGGCTATGGAATAGCAAGAAAAAAGTGCAATAGAATATGGACACAGTTAGATTTCTAAACGTTGATATCTTTTCGCTCACTCAAGACGAGTTGTTGCAAAACCTTGACACGGGCGTTCTGATTACTCCAAACGTAGACCAATTGGTTAAACTTCAACGTGACAAGACGTTTTATGATATCTGCAAGAAAGCTGAATGGGTGGTGTGCGATAGCAAGATACTCTATCTTCTATCAAAGTTGTTGAAGAAGCCTTTACCCGAGGCCATCCCCGGCTCAAGTTTTTTCTCAGCTTATTATATGCACCACAAGGATGACGCGAACTGCAAGATATTCTTGCTGGGCGCAATGGATGGTGTGGCACAAAAAGCCTTGGAGCGTATCAACGAAAAGGTGGGCCGGCAAATGGTGGTGGGCGCATATTCACCATCTTACGGCTTTGAAAAGAAAGACGATGAGAACGTTGCCATCTATAAGATGATAAACGATAGCGGTGCCAACGTGGTATTGGTAGGAGTAGGTTGCCCCAAGCAAGAGAAATGGATAGACAAGCATAAAACAAAAATGCCCCAAGTGAATCTGTGGATGGCACTAGGTGCCACCATCGACTTTGAAGCTGGTAATGTAAAACGTGCTCCTAAGATATTTCAAAAACTTGCGATGGAATGGTTCTATCGTTTTCTTATGGAGCCCAAACGTATGTTCAAACGATACTTTGTCGACGATATGATGTTTTTTTATTATTTCGCTAAGCAATTACTTGGAACATATAGAGATCCCTTTAGAAAAAGATAAAAATTCTATATAATTGCGAGATTTAAATTGATAAATACTGTGTGTATGATATTGGTTAATGAATAGTATTGTATTACTTTGACAAATCATATTGTGCTTAATAACTCCACATTAAGAAAATTTTTGAATTGATATAGTCTTGGTTAGCTGTTTTTCGAAAAGTCCAACTTAAGGCGGAGTTTGTTGGTTTAATCTACTGTGTGGAATATTAACATCCCAACACGAAATAATGAAAATAGTATATTAATAAGAGTTATGAGAAAAGTAGCATTGATTACTGGTGTTACCGGTCAGGACGGTTCTTACCTGTCTGAATTTTTGATGTCAAAAGGTTATGATGTGCATGGAATTATCCGTCGCTCGTCGGTGGACTACAGGGAAAGGATTGCCCATTTGGAAGGCCAGCCCAACTTCCACCTCCATTTTGCCGACTTGGGTGACTCCATGTCGATTGTTAAGGTGGTGGACAAGGTGAAACCTACCGAGATCTATAACCTTGCCGCACAGAGCCATGTACAGGTGAGCTTTGACTCGCCTGAGTTCACAGCTGATGTGGACGCCACGGGCGTGCTCCGCGTGCTGGAGGCCGTGCGTGCCTGCCATCTGGAGGACACCTGCCGCATTTATCAGGCTTCCACATCAGAGCTTTATGGCAAGGTGGAGGAAGTTCCTCAGAACGAGAATACGCCGTTCCACCCTTATAGTCCTTATGCCGTGGCCAAGCTTTATGGTTACTGGATTGTGAAAGAGTATCGTGAGGCTTACAATATGTTCTGCTGCTCTGGCATTCTGTTCAACCATGAGAGTGAGCGTCGGGGCGAGACTTTCGTTACGCGAAAGATTACACTTGCTGCAGCACGCATTGCACAGGGGAAGCAGGAGAAGCTCTATCTTGGCAACCTTTCGTCGCTTCGCGACTGGGGCTATGCCAAGGATTATGTGGAGTGCATGTGGTTAATTCTGCAGCATGAGAATCCTGAAGATTTCGTGATTGCCACAGGAGTTCAGCACAGTGTACGTGAGTTCTGTCAACTGGCATTCCGTTATGCAGGCATTGAACTTGAGTTTGAGGGCGAGGGCGAAAACGAGAAGGGTATATGTGTGTCCGGTCCAGAGAACCTTGTTGGCAAAACACTTGTTGAGGTATCGAAGGACTTCTATCGCCCGACTGACGTTGTGAACCTCTGGGGGGATCCCACCAAGGCGAAGGCAAAACTCGGTTGGAATCCACAGAAGACATCTTTCGAGGAACTTGTGCGCATTATGGTGGACTATGACATGCACAAGGTGGCAGCTGAGGATGCGAGCGAGAAGGTGCGCAAGATGAACCTTGCCGAATATCTTGAGAAGGGTATTGTAAAATAACAAATCTTTGTTCCGTCGGATTTACAGTCCGGCGGAACTTAGCATTAATGCATTATGGAAAAGAACGCAAAGATATATGTTGCCGGCCACCGTGGAATGGTTGGCTCGGCCATTGTGCGTGAGCTGGAGCGTCAGGGATATACAAACATAATAACTCGCACGCACAAGGAACTTGACCTGACAAGGCAGGAGGCCGTGGAGGCTTTCTTCGCTGATGAGAAGCCAGAGTATGTGTTTCTCGCCGCTGCCAAGGTGGGCGGCATCGTTGCCAATGAGTCTGCACTGGCGGATTTCATGTATGATAACATGATATTGGAGATGAACGTCATCCACGCGGCTTGGAAGAACGGTTGCAAGAAATTGGAGTTCCTTGGCTCGTCGTGCATCTATCCGCGCATGGCGCCGCAGCCTATGAAGGAGAGTTGCCTGCTCACTGGTGAGCTGGAGAAGACCAACGAAGCTTATGCTTTGGCGAAGATTAGCGGACTTAAGTATTGCGAGTTTCTGAACCGTCAGTACGGTACCGACTACATCAGCGTGATGCCTACCAACCTCTATGGCCCGAACGACAATTACCACCCAGAGCACAGCCACGTGTTGCCTGCACTTATCCGCCGATTCCACGAGGCAAAGGAGGCTGGCGCAAAGAGCGTTACCTGCTGGGGCGACGGTTCGCCGTTGCGTGAGTTTCTGTATGTAGACGACCTTGCGAATCTCTGTGTGTTCCTGATGAACAACTACAGCGGAAACGAGACGGTCAATGCCGGTACTGGCAAGGAGCTCACTATCAAGGCTCTGACGGAACTGGTGGCAAAGGTTGTTGGCTACGATGGTGAAATCCGTTGGGACACTACGCGGCCAAACGGTACGCCACGCAAACTTCTCGACGTATCAAAAGCCACAGCCTTGGGCTGGACATATAAGACGGAGCTCGAAGACGGCATCCGCCTTGCATATCATGACTTCCTAACTAATCCTATGAGGGCAGAAAGGTAGTATAAATATGCAACTTGTTCTTTTATCCGGCGGCTCAGGCAAACGCCTGTGGCCGCTTTCAAACGATTCTTATTCAAAGCAGTTTCTGCGTCTCCTGCCTGCACCAGACGGTGGTGAAGAGTCTATGGTTCAGCGGGTAGTGCGCCAGATAAAATCGTCTGCGCTTGGGGCAGACATAACGATAGCTACCGGCGAGTCTCAACGTGATGCCATTAGCTGCCAGCTTGGTGATACCGTGGGTGTTGTGACAGAACCCGAACGCCGCGACACTTTCCCTGCAATTGCTTTGGCATGCCTTTATCTTTCCAAGCAAAAAGGTTGCGCAGCCGACGAACCAGTAGTCGTTATGCCAAGTGACCCATATATTGACGATAGCTATTTCGATGCAATAGGCCGGATGGTTGAAGCTGTGAAGGGTGGTGTTGCCAATCTGGTGCTCATGGGAATCCGTCCTGATAATCCTTCCACTAAATTTGGTTATATTGTACCAGAGGCGGCTTCCGGCAGCAATGTAGCCGACGCGATGAGGGTGAAGCGTTTCACGGAGAAGCCTACAGCGGAGAAAGCCGTTGAACTTATATCTCTGGGAGCCTTGTGGAATGGGGGTGTATTTGCTTTCCGACTTGGTTACCTTCTTGAAATTATTTCCAAATATGTGGACTGTGGCCATAGCTTTGATGATTTGCGTTCGTGCTATTCTTGTTTTCCGAAGATTAGTTTCGATTATGAGGTGGCTGAAAAGGCAGACTCTGTTGCTGTTGTGCCATTTGCCGGGGTATGGAAGGATCTTGGCACATGGAATGCATTAAGCGAGGTTCTTGGCAGTAGCACTATCGGTAAATCTACACTCGACTCGGCTTCTGTAAATACTCATGTGGTAAACAGACTCGGTATACCGTGTCTTTGTATTGGGGCCAAGAACTTGGTTGTTGCTGCCAGTCCTGACGGAATTCTCGTTGCAGACAAGGACTGCTGTGAGTCAATCAAGCCTTATGTTGAGCGCCTGTATGCACGCCCGATGTTTGAGGAGCGCCGCTGGGGAACATATAATGTGCTTGAACACCATCATGGTGGAAAATCAAACTCCGATACGCTTGTTAAGCACATTTTCCTCAATGCGGGTAAAAACATTAGCTATCAAGCCCATAACCATCGCTCTGAGGTTTGGACATTTATTGAAGGCGAGGGCGAACTGATGCTTGATGGTGAGGTAACAACGGTTCGTAGGGGTGATGTTGTCAATATTGCAGTCGGGCAAAAGCACGCCGTACGGGCGGTGACAGATCTTCGTTTTGTTGAAGTGCAACTAGGCTCTCCTCTTATTGAAGAGGATATTGTGAGATATGAGATGTCTTGGCCAGTTAATCATGGTTGATACTCTCAATCTGTGAGATAAACTCCGAATCAATCATGCAGTCCAGAACACGTCTATTATATCGTTGTCCATACAGGTTGTTTGCTGTGCCGATGGCTTTGTTGGGCTACGTCGCGACATTTGTGTAAGCGTGTTTCCGCTGTGAATGGGCCTTGTATTAATGTGTTAATAACCATGCGGCTGTAATGACCTGTATTGGGCTTATTGTGACAATTCTACGTGGCAAAGGCAAAATGAAGAGGTTGTTCATGGTGTGTGAGACTATGCAGTATATTGGCATTGTCGTTTTGTCGTGTTTTTCTGCTTTGTTACTATTGGGTAGTGGAAAGAGAATGAGCTAGTCTGCAATGAGCAATTCGTTTAATGCTTTTGTAGACTCTATTTGAAATAATGTTATCTGTATTCACTGTAATAGCTGAGGTTATTTAGGGTAATACTGCAACAGTATGAGGTAATGGGTTTCCGATGTATTCAGTAAATGAATATAACGTTAATCCTCACAGCCTGGTGGCTTATTATTAAGCCACCAGGCTGTTTTTCTATACTATTGTTTGAGACATCCGAAAAGCACAGGGTAATTTTTGTTGATGTTATATCCGGCTCGCCCATATCCAAATAATCCCCAGAAAAAATACTATATTGTTAAATAACGTGAATTCGACGAATTCAAAACAAAGCAAGCTGTGTGTCAAATGTACGTTGTACATTGAT
>ERZ779697.316-NODE-316-length-25817-cov-3.32222_pt1 | contig 25817 bp, 21 predicted proteins | sample MGYA00511881_ERZ779697 | MGnify/ENA primary metagenome ERZ779697 (study PRJEB29588, sample SAMEA2148105) | human gut metagenome | biome: human gut; feature: human-associated habitat; material: faeces | place: Denmark | collected 2008/2010 ... | reverse complement strand
GCGGTAGGGATCGCCGTGCTCACCCCGGACTGACGCAGCGTCGCTTTTTTGGCAGGAACCGGGAAAGAGACGGGCCAGGACGCGCTGATAGCAGCAGCGCAGCCAGCCGCCGGCCGGTTCGTCGTGGAGGCAGTCGAAATAAGATCGGGCCGCTGCGGCGACAGCCGGCGAAGAAAAGCGCCCTTCCCTGTCGCGGCAGTGCTGCAGTTCGTCAGCCAGGGACCGCAGGCGGCTGCGGCGTATCCAGGCCGTCATTTCATCTTTTTCCATTCCCAGCGTCGCCAGGAAATGGTGGTTTTCCAGGGCGGCAGACAGGGACGTAAAAATAGCTGTCGTCGAATCTTTCATCGTTCATCCCTCATTCCGGGTACTATGTTTCCGGATACAACTCTTTATTGCGCTTGACGATTTCCATGACCAGGTTGGCCGTTTCTTCGATAGCCTTCGACGAAACGTCGATGATCGGGCAGTGGAGGCGGCGCATGACACCGCGGGCATATTCCAGCTCTTCATTGATGCGTTCGATGTTGGCATAGCTGGCATTGGCATCAAGACCCATACTGCGCAAGCGTTCAGACCGAATGAAGTTCAGTTTGAACGGGTCGATAATAAGGCCGACGATTTTGCGAGCCGGGATCTGGAACAGTTCCGGCGGCAGGCTGACTTCCGGCACGAGGGGCAGGTTGGCCGCTTTGATGCGCTTATGCGCCAGGTACATGGAAAGCGGTGTCTTCGACGTACGGGAGACGCCGACGATGACGATATCGGCTTTAAGGAAGCCCATGGGATTCTTGCCGTCGTCGTATTTGACAGCAAATTCAATGGCTTCGACGCGCTTGAAGTATTCTTCGTCGAGCTGATGGATCATGCCGGCTTTCAACGTCGGTTCCGTATCCGTCAGGGTGCCGACGCCGGCCAGCATAGGGCCGATGATGTCGACGACAGTGACATTGGATTCCTTCGTCAGTTCCCGCAGCTTGCGGCGCAGGGTCGGCGAAATGATGGTGTAGCAAATCATGGCCGCCTTATGTGCTTCGGCTTTACTGACCAGTTCTTCAATCTGCTGTTCCGAGCGGATATAAGGCACACGGACAATATTGAATTCTTGCTTGTCGTATTGGCTGGCAGCCGCCCGGGCCACGCGTTCCGCTGTTTCGCCGAGCGAGTCAGAGCAGGCATAAATAATCGGTTTTTCCACAGTTATCTCCTCCCTAATCCACATTCCACAAATAGACGGGTAATGTTGGTCTTTGAAATCCTGCCAAGGACCTGCAGTTCTTTCTTATCGTCCTCATCGGTGCCGAGGACCTTGACGACAGGCAGGCAGTCGATTTCATATTCAATCAGCCGCTGGGCTGCGACGATGGCCTTTTCTTCCGGCTGGGCATAAATCACTTTGCTCGCCGGCGTCATGACCATGCGTACCGGCAGGGCCTTGAGGTCGTTGCTGCCCATGGCCGTTTTCAGTAAATCTTTTCGCGATACGACGCCGGCCAGGATATTGTCCGTACCAACGAAGACCGTCCCTACATCTTCCGTAAACATGGCGATAATGGCATCGTAAGCACTCGTGTGCTCGCCAACGATGACCGGCTGAGAGAGACAGGAGTCAATGGTAATATCCGTAATGGCCCGTGAAAGCAGGTCTTTTTCTTTATTGCCCGTAAAAAAGTAGCCTAATTTCGGCCGTGCATCGATCAGTCCCAGCATGGTCAAGATAGCCAGGTCTGAGCGCAGGGCGGCCCGCGTCACGTGGAGCCGGTTGGCAATATGCTGGCCCGTAATCGGACTGTTTTCTTTGACAATTTGTAAAATCGTTTCCTGACGTTCCGATAACATAGCGTCTTTTCACCTCCCAGAATAGTACTCTTATTCACTTACTATCATAACATATATCAAAATGTCCTGCGATATAAGATGTACAATATGCAAATAGCGTATAACACATGCTGCAAGTATGAGAAAAAGGGGCTGCCGCACGAAGCGACAAGCCCCTTTCGTTGTTGTTTAGCGTTCATCCTTCGTCGAAAACAACTTTAACAATACATCTAAGGTGATTCACAGCGCTCGCGTGGACGCCCCTACACGGACTGCGGACTGCGGACTGCGAGCTGCCCTATTACCAGGTATAATCTTCTGTATCAGCGCGGCCCTTGCCGGTCAGCGAATCGAGGAGGATGCGCTGTTCGACCTGAGCGACGTGTTTGCGCGTCGAGACGACAGCATCCGGGTTGACCGAGATGGAATCGATGCCGCTCTTGACGAGGAATTCAGCAAAATCAGGATATACGCTCGGTGCCTGGCCGCAGATGGAAACGGTCTTGCCGTCTTTATGCGCTACGGCGATGAGGTGGCGGATAGCCCGTTTGACGGCCAGATTGCGTTCATCGAAGAGCGGTGCTACCGTGTCGTTGTCGCGGTCGCAGCCCATGATGAGCATGGTCAGATCGTTGGAGCCGATGGAATAACCGTCGACGAACTGGTTGAACTGATCGGCCAGGATAATGTTGGACGGGATTTCAGCCATCAGCCATACTTTGAAGTCCGGACCGCGATGGAGGCCTTCCTGAGCCATGAGGTCGACGACCTTCTGCATTTCATCGACGCGGCGGCAGAAAGGAATCATGACGTTCAGGTTCTTGAAGCCATATTCTTCGCGGACTTTGCGGACAGCCTTCAGTTCGAGCTTAAAGGCTTCGACGTATTTCGGATCGTAGTAGCGGGAAGCACCGCGCCAGCCGAGGAGAGCGCTGCTTTCCTGCGGTTCGTATTTGTCGCCGCCTTTGAGATTGCGGTATTCGCTCGATTTGAAGTCACTCAGGCGCAGCGTGACCGGACGCGGAGCCAGTGCCTGGCAGACTTTGCGGATGCCTTCGGAGAGCTGGTCGACGACGCGGTCAGCCCGACCCGTTTCGATGAGATATAACGGATGTTCATGAATGAACGTCGTCCAGATGAATTCTTCACGCATCAGGCCGATGCCGTCGCACGGCAGTTTGCCGTATTTTTCAGCCAAATCCGGATTGCCGAGGTTCATGTAAATCTTCGTGCCCGTAATCGGTGCCGCTTCGGCGGCGACGACGGTCGCAGCGGCCTGCGTGCCGGCTGCCGGTGCTTCGTCTTCCGGTTTGACGATATCCGAGACGATGCCTTCATAGACAATGCCGTTCGTTGCATCGACCGTGATTTCTGCGCCGTCCTGGATGGTTGTCGTCGCTTCGACGCTGCGGCTCTTCGTGCCGACGATGCACGGGATGCCCAGTTCACGGCTGACAATCGACGCATGGCAGGTCATGCCGCCGGCATCCGTAACGATGGCTTTTGCTTTCTTCATGGCCGGTACCCAGTCCGGAGCCGTCATGGTCGTAACCAGGATTTCGCCGTCTTTGAATTCGGCAATCTTGGCAGGATCGAGGATGACATGGGCTTTGCCGGCAGCACTGCCCGGGCTGGCCGGAAGGCCTTTGACGACAACTTTGCGGTCTGTCGTGACAGCGGCTTTTTCAGCAGCGGCTTCTTTCTTTTCCTTATTCTTCTTGGACCAGACCGTTTCCGGACGGGCCTGGAGGAGCCAAATCTTATTGGTGCGTTCATCGACGCCCCATTCCATGTCCATGTAGCAGCCGTAGTGTTTTTCGATTTCTTTGGCATACGTAGCCAGTTCACGTACCTGTTCGTCCGTAATGACCTGCTGTTTCTGCAGTTCCGGCGGAACGAGTTTTTCTTCGCAGTCGCCACCCGGTTTGCGGACCAGTTCGATGGGCTTCGTATTGATCATCTTAGAGAGGATCGTAAGGTCATCTTTGCGGACCTTGAAGTTATCCGGCGTAACCGTACCCTGGACGACGTATTCGCCAAGGCCCCAGGCACCTTCGATGGTAATCGTCGAATCATCGCCGGTGACCAAATCGACCGTGAACATGACGCCGGCCGCTTTCGAGAAGACCATCATCTGGATGGCAGCGCTCAAGGCGACGGAAAGATGGTCGAATCCCTGTTTCGTGCGGTAGTAGGTAGCGCGGTCCGTAAAGGTCGAGGCATAGCATTCCTTGACTTTCTGGATGACCATGTCGGCTCCCTGGACGTTCAGGTACGTATCCTGCTGGCCGGCAAAGCTGGCATCCGGCAAATCTTCTGCGGTTGCGCTGGAACGGACAGCGACGAAAGGATTGGCTTCGCCCACTTTTTTACCCAATTCTTCATAGCTCTTGCGGATATCATCAGCCAGGTCTTTCGGCATTTCGGCATCACAGATAGCTTTGCGGATTTTTGCCGTAACATCGCGGAGCTGGACGGCATCTTCGACGTCTGTCAGGCCTTTCAGCAGTTCCGGGATCTTGACGTCCATGCCTGTTTCATGCATGAAATGACGATAGCCGGCTGCTGTCGTTGCAAAACCGTACGGTACAGGGACATCCGTCTGGGATGTCAGTTCACCGAGCGACGACGACTTGCCGCCAACCAGGGAAACATCTTTTCTGCGCAGTTCATCGAACCACAATACAAATGCTTTTTCTCTGTCCTTTGCCATAATCTTTACCTCCTACTACTATCACCAAGCGTGTATGCTAAATTCTCTGCTTGCTACGTTTATAGTACGCTGTTTATCATCTCTTGTCAATGGTTTTTCTAAAAAAGCTGCATAATATATTTTTAAAGAGTATGCTATATATGAAATATTTTCAGAATCCGTGTAGCGTAAAACGATTTAAGCTGATAAATCACTTTAAATTTTCTGAACCTTTCCTGCTTATATAGGATAATAATACCGGATGTGATATAATAAGAAATTAGTAATGTCTCATTACCTGCTCATCTTGAACGATTACGTCGTCACGTAGGAGGAAAATAATGTATACACCCAGACGCAGAGCAAAAAAAGCCAAAAAGGCCGGACCCCTTCGCCGCATCCGCCTCTTCATCACTTTATGCCTTGTCGTATTCGCAGGCTTAAGTGTGGGCTATATTTTTGCTGCCTATCGAAGCTTGCCTGCCGTCGGCAACAACATGCGGCCTGCCGTTTCATCCCAGGTCTTCGACGCCCACGGCAAGCTGATCACTACGCTTCATTCCGATCAGAACCGCTTGCCCATCGACATCAATAAGGTGCCGCAGAACCTGCAGAATGCCTTCATCGCTGCCGAAGACAACCGCTTTTATGAACACATCGGCATCGACCCTGTGGGCATCGTCCGTGCCGTCTTCGCCAACCTGACCAACCGCGGCATCGCCCAGGGCGGCAGTACGATTACCCAGCAGCTGGCGAAGAACGCCTTCCTTTCGCAGGAACAGACGCTGAAGCGTAAAATCCAGGAAGCCATGCTGGCCCTGGAAATCGAACACAAGTACAGTAAAAAGGAAATCCTGGAAATGTATATGAACCAGATTTACTTCGGCCAGGGCGCCTACGGCATCCAGACGGCTGCCAAGACGTACTTCAACAAGGACGTCAACGAACTGAGCCTGACCCAGTGCGCCATGCTCGCCGGCCTGCCGAAGAGCCCGAACTACTACTCGCCCTTCAACAACCTGAACGAAGCGAAGAAGCGCAAGAACGTTGTCCTTGACCAGATGGCCAAATACGGCTACATTTCGTCAGCAGAAGCTGAAAAGGCCAAGAATCAGGACTTAGGCCTCTCGAAGAGCCATCAGGCGGCCAAAGAAAAGGACGAAAACGCCGCCTTCATCGACTATGTATCGCAGCAGGTCGCCAAGAAGTACGGCGACGATGCGCTTTATAAAGAAGGCCTGAAGATCTACACGACCATGGATGCCGACAAACAGCACGCTGCCGTCCGCGCCCTGCGCCATCTGCCGGACAATTACACCGACGAAAACGGCCTCACCCAGCCGCAGGCAGCCATCGTCTCCATCGACCCCAAGACAGGCCACATCCTGGCCATGGTCGGCGGCCGCGGCCAGGACAGCTTCAACCGTGCCAGCATGGCCGTCCGCCAGCCCGGGTCCGCCTTCAAGCCTTTCGTCTACCTGACGGCCCTGCAGCACGATATGACGCCGGATACGACGATGGACGACAAACCAGTTACCTACGGCGGCTGGAGCCCGAAGAACGCCGGCGGTTCCTACAGCGGCACGATGACCCTGAGCGATGCCCTGGCCCACTCGGTCAACACCATCGCCGTCCAGCTGGCCGATAAGGTCGGGCCGAAGAAAATCATCGCCAATGCTAAGAAGATGGGCATTACGACCCTCGTGGACAAGGACGAAAACCTGGCCATGGCCTTAGGCGGCCTGACCAAAGGCGTCACCCCGCTGGAAATGGCCAGTGCCTACGGTACCTTTGCCAATAAAGGCGTCCACGTCAAACCGACGGCCATCGTCAAAATCCTTGACCGCAACGGCAACGTCCTGGAAGACTCGACGAGCCTGGAAAAAGAAGAAACGAAGACGCGCGTCATGTCCGAACGGGAAGCTTATGAAATGACGACCATGCTCGAAGGCGTCATCGAACACGGCACAGGCACAGCCGCAGCCATCGGCAAACCGGCTGCCGGCAAGACCGGGACGACAGACGACAACAAGGACGCCTGGTTCGTCGGCTACACGCCGGACATCGTCACTGCCGTCTGGATTGGCGACGACACGGGCTCACACAGCCTGGGCGAAGTCTACGGCGGCACGATTCCGGCCGAAATCTGGCAGGACTACATGTCGTCGGCCACGTCCGATGAATCGGGCAGCGACTTCTCGTCGCCGTCCGGCACGAAGCAGTCCCGCAGCGAATCGACTGCCAAGAGCAGCTCCGTCCGCAGCGACGACCGCGAAGAACCGAAGAAAAAATCGACATCGAGCACCTCTGAAAAGACAACGACCAAAGAAAAGTCGAAGTCCCAGACCCAGCAGCCCAGCAAACAGCCTGCTGAACAAGCCGATAAAAATAATAGGGAATAGAAAAAAGCTGCCGCACATCATGTGCGGCAGCTTTTTTAGTTTGAAGTTTGTAGTTACTTCAAACTAAAAACTTCAAATTTTTACTACTTTATGGATAACGGCACTGACAACCATAATAATGACGACGACGGGGACTGTGATGCCTACAGGTGTGTCGACGTTGAGGAGGAAGCGGTAGAGGGCGACGCCTAAGATCCAGAGGACGATGTTCAGCCAGTTGACGCTTTCCGCCGTATGGTCCTTCTTCAGGATGAAGAAGTCCGAAAGGAGGATGGCCGTCATCGGCGCGAAGACGGAACCGATAAGGTAGAGGAAGTCCTGGAACTGATCCGGTGCGGCAAAGATAGCCAGAAGGACGCCGAGGACCGTCGCTGCCAGGGCCAGGACTTTATCCGAAAGATTCGGGATGAGGCTGCGGCAGCTGACACCGGCCGAAAAAGCATCGAGGAAAGTCGTCGTTACCGTCGAGAGGAGGACGACGAGGATACCGGCGACACCCAGGCCGGCCTGGACCATGATGGCGGCAATATCGTCCTGCCCCGTAAAGAGGGCAGCGCCCATGCCGATGAGGAACATCCAGGAGCTGGCTACGAAATAGGCCGCACAGCTGGCCGCCGTCGCCTGGACCGGTTTTGCCGCCGTCCGCGTATAGTCGGAGATGATCGGCAGCCACGAGAGCGGCATGGCCACGGCCAGTTCCACAGCGCCGCCGAAGGTCAAGTCCCCGGCCGGCACCTGCGGCGTACCGCCGCGGAAGACGACCAGACTGAGGACGATGGTCAGGATAAACAGCGCCGCCATGACGACGACATTGACCTTACTGAGGTTCTTCAGGCCCATAACAATCCACAAGGCGATGAAAGCACCGATGATCAAACTCCACCAGTTGAGGCCGATGGAGGCAATCGTATTGGCTGCCAGAGCAGCGCTGGCGACCATGACAGCCGTCCAGCCGATAAGCTGGATGACATTCAAGCCGGCAAAGAGCTTGGCCCCCTGCGTACCAAAGGAAATGCGCACCGTTTCCATGGCGCTGCCGCCGGTGCGGCCACCGATGAGGCCGGCCAGGTACATGACGATGCCGCCGATGATGTGGCCCAGGATAATCGCCGCAAAGGCCTTGGCAAAGCCCAGTGGTGCCAGGAGCATGCCCGTCAGGATTTCGGCGATAGAAATGCCCGCGCCGAACCAGAGCAGGCCGTTGGATAAGACAGACGTTTTCTGTTCGTTCACAATAAATACATCCTTTCTTGTTATTCAATGACAACATCCAACAGTATACCATATATTGTTACAGTTTTAACTCACTTTCCGAAAAAAATTCTTTTTTCCTTTATCCCTCCACTTTCCCATGCTATACTTACCATAGTTTAATCGAACCATATTAGAAATGTTTTATTTTTATACGTTTGGAGTGGATATTATGAAAATCGACAAGCGACTGAAACTGGCCATCATCGCTGCCTGTGCCTTCGGCGGCTACCATTACTATCAGACACAGCAGGAGGCCAAACAAGCCAAATCCATCATCGAAACGGCCGATGTCATCCGCAAAGACCTGCGTTCGACAGTCTCGGCGACCGGCGTCATCAGCCCTGTCGATTCCGTCGAAGTTTCGCCGAAGATTACGGCCCGCATCAGCCAGGTCCTGGTCAAGGAAAATGACCGCGTCACGGCCGGTCAGACCGTCGCCATCCTCGACGGCAAAGACTACGAAGCCAAGCGCGACCAGGCGCAGTACAAAGTAACGAATACGAAGGTTGAATACGACCGGGCCCAGCAGCTCTATGACCTCGGCGCTGGTACCAAGCAGGCCTTGGATACAGCGAAATTCAACTATGACACGGCTGTCAGCACCCTGACGGAAGCCGAATCGGACGTCGCCGAAACGGTCATCACGGCACCGATGGACGGCGTCGTCGTCGGCGAACCGAAGACCGTCGGCACCATGGCCGTCCAGGGCAACAGCAACCCGACCGTCATCATGCGCATTGCCGACACGTCGACCAAGCAGATTCTGGCCAAAGTCGATGAAACGGATATCGGCAAGATCCAGATCGGTCAGGATGCGACCTTTACGGTCGACGCCTTTACAGACCGTACCTTCACAGCCCATGTCTCGAAAATCGCCAAGACCGATACGAGCAACACGTGGGATACGAACGGCACGAGTTCGACCTCGTCAAGCGGCTCCTCATCCAGTTCGTCGAGCGTCATCTATTACTACGTCACTCTCGACGTCGACGATCCTGATGACGTCCTGAAACTGGGCATGACGGCCCGCGTCGACATCACGACGTCCCAGAAAGACGATGCCCTCGTCGTCCCCATTGCCGCACTGAAGACCAACGATTCCGGCTCGTACGTCATCCGCGTCGATGCCAATGGTCAGACTGAACAGGTCCCGGTCACGACAGGCATCTACAGCGACGAATACGTAGAAATCCTCTCGGGTCTGACCCAGGGCGACAAGGTCTCCATTTCCTACACAGCCAGCAGCAAATCGTCCTCGTCGAACAATAACAGGCGACAGGGACCGCCGCCCATGTAAAGGGGGCTTTGCCATGAACCACGTCATTGAACTGAAAGACATCAAGAAAATCTACCACATCGGCGGTGAAGACTTTGCCGCTTTGGCGGGTATTACGCTGAACATCGAAGAAGGCGAATTCGCCGCCCTCATGGGGCCGTCGGGCTCCGGGAAATCGACGCTCATGAACATCCTCGGCTGCCTGGACCGCCCTACGTCGGGGTCGTACAAGCTCGGCGGCAAGGAAGTCGCCCACCTCAGCGACGATGAACTGGCCGTCGTCCGCAACCGACACATCGGCTTCGTCTTCCAGAACTTCAATCTCCTCTCGCGCATCTCCGCCCTGGACAACGTCGCCCTGCCCCTGGTCTACGCTGGCGTCGGCCGTAAAGAACGGAGTGAACGGGCCATGGAAAAATTAAAATCCGTTGGCCTGGAAACGTGGGCCCACCATAAACCGAACGAACTGTCCGGCGGCCAGCGCCAGCGCGTAGCTATCGCCCGGGCCCTGGTCAACAACCCGCACATCATCATGGCCGACGAACCGACAGGCAACCTGGATACGAAATCGACGAAAGACATCATGAAGCTCTTCCAGGCCCTGCACGAAGAACACAAGACGATCATCCTGGTCACGCACGAACCGGAAATCGCCGCCTGTGCCAACCGTCAGCTCCTGCTCTCCGACGGCAGGATCACGAAAGACGCCGGAAAGGGGGTCCTCATGGATGTTATTTAGTGAAAGCGTACAGATTGCCGTTACGGCACTTCTCTCGAATAAGCTACGCTCCATCCTGACCATGCTGGGCATCATCATCGGTGTCGGCGCGGTCATCGCCATGATTTCCATCGGCATGGGCGTCAAACAGAACGTCACCAACTCCATCGCCAGCCTGGGCAGCAACATGCTCATCGTCATGCCGGGATCGACGAACAAAGGCGGCGTCCGCTCGGCTGCCGGATCGAATCAGAAACTGAAATACGACGACGCCGTAGCCATCAAGAATAAGATTAAAAACATCGATTATGTTTCGCCGACAGTCAACAGCTCCTACCAGGTCGTCAACGGCAACCAGAACTGGAACACGTCGGTCTACGGCGTTACGCCGGAATACCTGCACATCCGCTCCCTGACCGTCCAGTCAGGCTCGTTCATCACGGAAAATGACATGAATTCCCGCAACCGCGTGGCCGTCATCGGGCCGACCGTCGCTTCGAACCTCTTTGACGAAAAGAACCCGGTCGGCAAGAATATCCGCATCAACAATCAGCCATACAAGATCATCGGCGTCCTAGAAAGCAAAGGCCAGTCGTCCATGGGCACGGACCAGGACGATATGGTCATCGTCCCCCTGACGACGGCCCAGGAACGCCTCCTGGGCATCACCTATGTCCGCTCCATCAATATCCAGGTCTCGAGCTCCGATAAAATCGAACAGGTCCAGTCCGAAGTGGAAACGCTCCTGCGCCAGCGCCATCACATCCGCACGGGCGAAGAAGATGACTTCACGGTCCGCAACCTGACGAGCCTCATGGAAACTATGACCAGCACGACGACCATGCTGACCTTATTCCTGGGCAGCATCGCCGCGATTTCCCTGCTTGTCGGCGGCATCGGCATCATGAACATCATGATGGTCTCCGTTACGGAACGGACGCGGGAAATCGGCATCCGCAAAGCCCTGGGCGCGACCTTCCAGAATATCATGATGCAGTTCCTCATCGAATCCGTCGTCATCGGTGTCGTCGGCGGCCTCTTAGGCATTGCCTGCGGCGTCGGCGTCGCCCTGGCCATTGCCAAGTCAGGCCTCTTCCAGACCGTGATTACGGCGGCACCGATTATCATCTCCTTCACCTTCTCCGTCGGCATCGGCCTCTTCTTCGGCATCTACCCGGCCCGGAAAGCCGCCAAACTCGACCCCATCGAAGCACTGCGCTACGAGTAGGTGCCTGCTGCGCCGTGGGGCGTTGACCGTAGGTCGTGAAAATCGTTCGTCGTTCATCGTTCGTCGTAAAAAAAACGGGCTCGCTAGCGAGCCCGTTTCGCGTCGATGAACGACAAACAACAGATGCCGTCAGGCATCAGCAACATCCCGTATCCAGCGGCGGATGTCGTCTTCGGCATCTTCGATGGTCGTACCCAGGAGGGCCAGGCTCTTGCCGAGTTTGACCTGCGGGCAGAGGGCGTGGATGTCTTCCAGACTATGGCCGACGCCGCTGCCTTCATGAGTGCAGAAGGGATAAATGGTCTTGCCCGAAAAATCGTGATTTTCCAGGAAGGTCCAGAGGACCATGGGCATCGTGCCGCACCAGTTGGGATAGCCCAGGAAGATGACGTCATAATCGTCCAAATTAGCAATATCTTTTTCCAAAGCCGGACGGGCGTTGTCGGCCTTTTCTTTTTTGGCAATCTTCACGACTTCCTGATAGTCATACGGATATACGGCTGCCGTACGGATATGGAAGAGGTCACCGCCGGTAAAGCGGCAGATCATTTCCGCCGCCCGCTGGGTATTGCCCACAGGCAGATCGACGATTTTACCGCTGGCATAGTTCATGCCGGCATGTGAAAAATAAGCGATAAGGCATTTTTTATTTTGCTGATCCATAAGCCAATCCTCCCCGATTTGTTTGACTTCTAATTTCTCGATACAGTTTCCATTATACGGCAAAAACAACAGCCCTTCAATCACTATCATGAATGAAAGCGATTTTATTTTCTCATGTCTCCCTGAGGCCCTTTGTCTTTCCAAGGGCCCTATAATGTAGTAAAATAAAGGATGTCAACAGATTCTTACAGTAATGTAATATAAGGAGGGTCCATTTATGGCTCATGTAAATGAAAACTACTTAAAACTCCCGGGCAACTATCTCTTTGCAACGATTGCCAAGAAAGTTGACGCTTACTCCAAAGCACACCCGGATGCCAATATCATCCGCCTCGGCATCGGCGACGTCACGCGTCCCCTCGCCCCGGCCATCATCGACGCCATGCATAAAGCCGTCGACGAAATGGGCAAAGCAGAAACCTTCCGCGGCTACGGTCCGGAACAGGGCTACGATTTCCTGCGCCAGGCCATCATCGACGGTGACTACAAGAAACACGGCATCGACCTCGAATTAGATGAAGTCTTCGTCGGCGACGGCGCTAAGACTGACGTCGCCTGCATCCAGGAAATCTTCGGCAGCGATCTCAAATTCGCTGTCGCCGATCCGGTCTACCCGGTCTACCTCGACTCGAACGTCATGTTCGGCCACACGGGCGACTGGGATGCTGAAAAAGGCATCTACAACGGCGTCACCTACCTGCCCTGCACGCCGGAAAACGGCTTCAAAGCCGAACCGCCGAAAGAAAAAGTCGACCTCGTCTATCTCTGCAACCCGTCCAACCCGACCGGTACGGCCATGAGCCGCGAAGAACTGACGAACTGGGTCAAAGCGGCTAAAGAAAACCACTTCATCATCATCTATGATTCGGCTTATGAAACGTACATCACCGAACCGGGTGTACCTCACAGCATCTTCGAAATCGAAGGCGCCAAAGAAGTCGCCATCGAACTGCGCTCCTATTCGAAATGCGCCGGCTTCACGGGCGTCCGCTGCTCGTACGTCGTCGTCCCCCATGCCTGCGTCGCTTACAAGCACGACGGCACGGCTGTCGAACTCAACCCGCTCTGGTTCCGCCGTCAGTGCACGTTCTTCAACGGCACGCCGTACATCGTCCAGCGCGCTGCTGAAGCCTACTACAGCCCGGAAGGCCAGAAACAGTGCCTGGCTGACGTCGAATACTATATGAACAACGCCCACATCATCCGCGACGGCCTGACCGAAGCCGGCTATACCGTCTACGGTGCGACCAACTCGCCTTATGCCTGGGTCCAGACGCCGAATGGCATGAAGAGCTGGGATTTCTTTGACCTTCTCCTCGACAAAGCCAATGTCGTCACGACACCGGGTTCCGGCTTCGGCCCCCACGGCGAAGGCTATCTCCGCCTGACGGCTTTCGGCACGAAAGAAAACACGATTGAAGCCGTCAAACGCATTGCTGATTTAAAATTATTAAAATAAAAGGTGGTTTAACCATTGAGTACCAATTTGGAAGTAGGCATCGTCGGTCTGCCGAATGTCGGTAAAAGCACGCTGTTCAACGCGATTACCAAGGCCGGCGCAGAAGCGGCAAACTATCCCTTCTGCACGATTGAACCGAATGTCGGTGTCGTAGAAGTCCCGGATCAGCGTCTCCAGGTCCTGACCGACATGTACAAACCGAAAAAAACAATCCCTGCTGTCACGCGCTTCGTCGATATCGCCGGCCTCGTCGCCGGTGCCTCCAAGGGTGAAGGCCTGGGCAACAAATTCCTCAGCCACATCCGCGAAACCGACGCTATCGCAGAAGTCGTCCGCTGCTTCGAAGATTCGAACATCACTCACGTCGACGGCTCCATCGACCCGATCCGCGACATCGAAACGATCAACACGGAACTCTGCCTGGCCGACCTCGAATCGGTTCAGAAACGCGTCGACCGCATTGCCAAAGTCGCCCAGTGCGGCGATAAAGATGCCAAAGTCGAATACGCAGTCCTGAAGAAAGTCCTGGCCTGCCTCGAAAATGGCGAACCGGCCCGCAAAGCAGGCCTCACGAAAGACGACCTGCCCCAGGTCAAAGACCTCAATCTCCTGACGCTGAAGCCGATCATCTACATCGCCAACGTCGCTGAAGATGAAGCGGGCGATCCCGATTCCAACCCGAACGTCAAGCGCGTCGAAGAATACGCTGCCAATGAAGGCGCCCAGGTCGTCGCCGTTTCCGCCAAGATCGAAGCGGAAATCGCCGAACTGCCGGACGACGAAGCAGCGGCTTTCCTTGAAGAACTCGGTCTTCCCGAATCGGGCCTGGATAAGCTGATCAAAGCCAGCTATTCCCTCCTCGGCCTGATCAACTTCTTCACAGCCGGTGCCGACGAAGTCCGCGCCTGGACCATCGTCAAAGGCACAAAAGCCCAGAAAGCAGCCGGCAAAATCCACACGGATATCGAACGCGGCTTCATCCGCGCCGAAATCGTCTCCTACGATGACCTCATCGCCTGCGGCAGTGAACAAGCTGCCAAAGAAAAAGGTCTCGTCCGCCTGGAAGGCAAAGATTACATCATGCAGGACGGCGATGTAACCTACTTCCGGTTTAACGTCTGATAAAAAAAGCTGTCGCATTTGCGGCAGCTTTTTTCGTTGTTCGTTTGTCGTTCATCGTTGGTCGAAACGCATCACATCTGCAGAGTCGGTTCTGCACAGAATTCGCGCAGGCTCGCCACATGCGAGCCCTACACGTTCCACGGCAAACGGCAAACGACCCACGGATTTACAAATCAGGTGTCTTCTTCATGATGCTGGGGGCGGGGCTCCCTGTCATCAGTCAGACCGGCAATGTAATCGAGAGACGTATGGTACAGCTTTGCCAGCTGGATCAATTTTTCGACAGGAATTTTCCGCTTCCCTAACTCATACATGCCGTATCCCACTTGTGAACACTTCAAAACCTTGGCCACATCGGCCTGAGAGAGCCTTGCTTCCAATCGAAGCGTCTTTAAACGGCTGTAGTATTTCATGTCATCACCTGTTTTCATAGAGATAGGAATTATAATAGGAATTATAATAAGTACATAAATAATTTCCCTTTATTATATTATAGTAAATATATACAAAGACGGCAATAATTATTAGAAATATAATCGTTGCCGTCTTTGCAATTTGTATTCCCTTCTATGAAATGATTAACTATGACTCAGTCGATTTCAACCAATTTACCGGGATTCATGATGTTATTCGGGTCCAATGCCTTCTTGATGGCTTTAATGACGTTAAGTTCCGCCTGCGGCGTGCAAAGTGCAAATTCTTCTAATTTCTTGTAGCCAATGCCGTGTTCGCCGGACATCTTGCCGCCCAGGGCATAGACGCGCGGGAAGAGGTCGCGGTGGAAGGCCTTGATCTTCTGAAACCATTCTTCCGGCGAGAGGCCTTTGGCGTTCAAGGGCAGGACGTGGATATTGCCGTCGCCGATGTGGGCAACAGTGACGCAGTAGAGGTCGTATTTTTCACGCAGTTCCGGGATCTGCTTGGTGATGTCCGGGATCTTGTCGAGCGGTACGACGAAGTCTTCGGTCTGGAACATCTTATCGACGTCGCGGGCCGCTTCGGCGAACTGCTTGCGCAGCGTCCAGATGCGCTTATCGGCTTCGAATTCATCGATGGAACCGTTGCTTTCGGCCAAATCGCAGAGCTGTTCCATCTTGCGGTCCGAGTCGTCTTCACTGAACGATTCGACCGTGACGATGACATAGTCGCAGCCTTCATCGACGTGGGGCATCTTCATGTCCAGGAACTTGCAGGTCATGCGCAGGGCTTCATTGTCCATGAATTCGATGCTCGTCGGGTCGATGCCGGCTTTGAGGATCTTATTCGGCAGAGCAAAGGCTTCTTCGTCGGTCTTGAAGACGCAGACCATATTGAAGGCGTACGGCGGCATGGGGCGGAGCTTGACCGTGACTTCCGTGATGATGCCCAGGGTCCCTTCAGAACCAGCAAAGAGCTGTTCCAGGCAGAGGCCGGTAGAGCTCTTCTTAAGGCGGGCGCCGGCATCGAGGATGTCCCCAGTCGGCGTGACGACTTTCAGGCTGTAAATCTGATGGCGCGTCGTGCCGTACTTGACGGCCTTATTGCCGCCAGCGTTATTGGCGACGTTGCCGCCGATCATGCTGCTGTCCGCACTGGACGGGTCGCCGGCGTAGAGGAGACCGTGCTTGGCCGCTTCACGCTGCAGATCGCCCGTAATGACGCCAGTCTGGCAGACAGCGTACATATTGTCTGCGTCGAATTTCAGGATTTTGTTCATCCGTTCCAATTCGACGACCATGCCGTGATAGACAGGAATGGCGCCGCAGGCAACACCGGAACCTGCCGAGCGCGGTGTAATCGGTACGAGGTACTTATTGGCCAACTTGACGATGGCAGCGACTTCTTCCGTCGAGCCCGGGAAGACGACGACTTCCGGTTTATGGAAATAATGGGAGTTCCCTTCTTCATCGGTCTGGTATCGTTCCAAATAGTCTTCGTCCGTCTTGACGTATTTGTCACCGACGACCTGACGTAATTCTGCTAATAATTCCGGCGTAACGGGGTTAAATTTTGCTGCCATAATAAAACGCTTCCCTTCTATCACAAACTTAAGCATTCCTTAAAGTTATGGTTAACGACTCTCCCTGTGGGAGTTGAGCATAGTATACCACGTTCAGAAAACTTGTAAAGCCCCTTTCCCTTAGAATTTTAAAAATTTTCTAAAGAAAAGGGGCCTTTAAAAAGTACCTGTCGGCATAGTTTTATAAAGTTTTACGTTTAAGTATCTGCCAACGCTTCCCATTTCTCGTAAGCGTCGTCGAGCTTGGCCTGGGCCGCTTCGTATTCTGCCGTCAGTTTCATCATGGCGTCGGCATCGGTCTGGTTCTGAGGCATGTTCATCTGGACTTCGTACATCTTGAGCGTCGCTTCCAGCTCGGCAATCTTCATTTCGAGCTTGTCCATTTTCGCAACCTGTCCGTAAGACGGCGTTTGGGCCGTGGCCTTCTTAGGAGCTTCGACAGGCTTTTCGGCGACCTTCACAGGGCTGTCAGCCTCTTTTTTCGGAGCCGAAGATGCCGCTGCAGCAGCCTCTTCTTCCTTTGCCGCCGCTTCAGCTGCTTCCTGGGCTTCGCGCAGCTTCTGGCGGTAATAGCTGTAGTTGCCGACATATTCCGTGAGTTGCTTATGTTCCAGGACCAGCGTCCGCTGCGTAATCTTGTCGAGGAAATAGCGGTCATGAGAGACGACGAGATACGTGCCGCCGAAGTCGAGAAGAGCCTGTTCCAAGACTTCCCGCGTCGGGATATCGAGATGGTTCGTCGGTTCGTCGAGGATGAGGAAATTCGGCCCCTGCAAAAAGAGCTTGAGCAGAGCCAGGCGAGCCTGTTCACCGCCGCTGAGGCTGTCGATGACCTTGAAGACATCGTCGCCGCGGAAGAGGAAATGGCCGAGAGCCGAACGCGCTTCTTCTTCGCTGTAGCTGAAATCGTTCATGATTTCCTCGAGAACCGTCCAGGCCCCGTGCAGGTCCGTGTGTTCCTGAGCAAAATAACCGATGTGGACGTGGCTGCCCAAGGTGATGTGGCCCGACGTCGGTTCCTTTTCGCCCATGATCATGCGGATGAGCGTCGTCTTGCCCGTACCGTTCGGACCGATGAGGGACGCTGCTTCGCCGCGCCGCAGCAGGAGCGAGAGATGGTCGAAGAGCTGACGGTCCGCAAAGCCGCCGCAGACCTTGTCGAGGACGAGGACCTTCTGGCCGCATTCTTCGGCAGGCTTGAAGTTAAAGCGCAGGGCTGCATCATCGGGATGCCATTCGATGCGTTCCAGCCGGTCCAGCTGGGACTGGCGGCCCCGGGCCTGCTTGGCCTTGATGCCGGCCTTGTACTTGCGGATATATTCTTCCGTTTCGTGGATGTGTTCCTGCTGCTTGCGGTAGGCCTTTTCCAGGGCCTTCTGCTGCATGGCGTGCTGTTCGACGTAGCGCGAATAATTGCCCTTATACTTCGTCACCTTGCCGTGGGACAGTTCCAGGATGCCCGTAGCCACGCGGTCCAGGAAATAGCGGTCATGGGAAACGATGAGGATGCCGCCGCCGTAGGAAAGCAGATAGCCTTCGAGCCATTCCAGCATGTCCATGTCGAGATGGTTCGTCGGTTCGTCGAGGAAGAGGTAGTCCGGGCGACGCACGAGGGCTTTGGCCAGATTGATGCGCGTCTTCTGGCCGCCGGAAAAGCTCTGTACAGGCCGGTCCATGTCGGCTTCAGAAAAACCGAGGCCTTGGACGATTTTCCGCGACATCGATTCGTACTCATAGCCGCCGAGCCATTCAAAGCGTTCCTGCATGCGGGCGTAGCGGTTCATGAGGGCCGTATCCTCCGGATGGGCCTGCATCTCCCTTTCCACAGCCTTCAGGTCCTTTTCCAGCTTCATCACGTCTTTCCAGGCATCGGTAATCGTCTGGCGCAGGGTCACATCGTCGGCATAGGTAATGTCCTGCTGCAAATAGCCGATCGATTCACCTTCCGAAACGACGAAGGCCCCGTTGTCGTACTCCTCTTCCCCCATAAGGCACTTGAGGAGCGTCGACTTCCCGGCCCCGTTGGCCCCGATGAGCCCGATCCGTTCACCGCGGCGGATTTCGAAACTGACATCATGAAAAACCATATGTACGCCAAAAGACTTGCTCAATTTCTGTACTTTAATACTGCCCATCTATCTGAATTCCTCCTGCAAGAAATAAAAGCTTTCATAAATAAATATTATATCATGAAAAGACGTTACATGAAAAGGCTCCCCTGAAAATGGGAGCTGTCAGCGAAGCTGACGGAGAGGTTCTTTTTCGTATCGATACTAAAACGTTAGCCTTAAAAAATTAAACGTTTATCTTAATTTTTCTTAGTTTTTCTTCTTGACAAGTCCCTTTTCATGCGGTATCATGGCACCATCAACTAAACGTCACAAACGCGACGAAGCAAAATAGTAATGCTGTGGATTCGGTTCAGAGAGCTGCCGGCCGGTGCGAGGCAGTCCATGAAGCAGGATGAACTCATTGCCGAGCGGAGAGGCTGAATGAAAATGAAGTAGGCCAATACGGGAACTCCCGTTACAGAGCATGGATATCGCCGTAAGGCCGCATCCGAGAGTGCACCCAGTCGGGTGAAACAGAGTGGTACCGCGGAAGGAAACAACGCCTTTCGTCTCTTAGCAATCATTGCCGGGAGACGGAGGGCGTTTTCGTTTCCCCTGGATTTTTCGTAAGGAGGAATTACCATGACTTCTGCTATCAAAGCTGCTTCACTGAGTATGTGTTTTTCCGTCGGTGCCGTCTTGTTCAGCTCCCACGCCGGCGGCGGTTTCGCCACAGGCAATCAGGAAAATGTCTATTTCGTCAGCCTCGGCTGGCTCGGCCCGATTACGGCGATCATCACGATGTTATTGTTCACACTGACCATCAAGGAAGCGATGAACATGTATAACTCGCGCCACCTGACGAGCTACCGTCAGTTGTTCCAGAACTTATACAGTCCCTTTAAGGGCATTGAATATCTCTTCGAAGCCTTCTTCTACATCATGGTCTTAATGGCCGTTTCCGCTACCATTTCCGGTGCCGCTTCGGCTATCCAGGCTCAAATCGGCCTCGACTATTATGCCGGCATCGGCGTCGTCGGCGCCATCGTCTTCTTCCTGACCATCTTCGGCGCCGGTCTCGTACGCCGCGCTACGACCTACATGGGCATCGCCATCTTAGCCATGGTCATCATGATTTTCTCCGTCGGCATCTACATGGGCGGCTCCATCGAAGGCACGCAGTTCTTCACAGCCGCCATGGCTCAGGACTTCGCCGCCAACGGCTTCAGCAAACTGCCGACAGCCATCCTGCATGCCTTCACGTACTCCGGTTTCCAATGCGTCGTCATCCCGACGATGATCGTCGTCGGCACGCCTTTAGTCACGCGTAAGAACTGCGCTACGTCCATGTGGTTCTCTTTTGCCATGAACGCCATCGCCCTGACCTTAGCCGTCTGCATGCTCTTAGGCTGGACCGGCATCTACGGCAAATCGCCCTTACCGACCCTGACGAGCTGCAAGACCATGGGCATGTCCTGGCTGACCATCGCCTACAGCGCCTTCCTGCTGATTTGCCTCATTTCGACCGGTGTCACGACGGTCTTCGGCTTCACGGCCCGCTTCTCGGAAATGGACTGTTTAAAGAAAATCAGCAAGAGCGCCGTCATCCGCTCGGCCATCGTCACGCTCTTCATCATCATCGCTTCCATGACCGTCTCCATCGTCGGCCTGACGAACATCATTAAATACGGCTATGGCTACTGCGGCTACCTGGCCATCGCCATCATCATCATCCCCTTCCTGACCATCGGCCGCTACAAAAACATCCGCTACGCCAAAGACAGTGCTTACCGCGCCCGCATCGACGCCATGAACGAAAATCCCGAAGCCGCATCCTTCCAGCCAACAGCAGAACCTGCCGGACACTAGGGGTTCATGTTTGAAGTTTGAGGTTTGAAGTATAAAACAGCCAACTGCGCTTACATACGCAGTTGGCTGTTTTCTTGTGACACCCAGAAGAGATGGCGTTCGCCGCTTCGTCGAATCAGGCCCGTCGTCAAGGTGACATATTTTTCTTCGTAGGGATACGTGAACTTCTGACGCTCTCCGACAGCCAGCTTCTGCAGCTGCTGGTCCAGGAATTCCCTTGGGCGAGAGTCTTTGCGGTTGAGGAAGTGCTTCCACCTCGGCCAGGGAAAGTGCCGTCGTATTCCAGGTCGTACGCTTTGCCGCGCAGCAGTACGGCCGGCGTCCCGTTCCAGTCGATTTCCGAAGCACGCAGGACGAGTTTATTGTTCGCCTTCTCGCTGGCGATGACCGTACTGCGGTTATGGAGCAGCTCCTCTATGCTGAGGGACGGGTTTTTATAAAACTCTTTATAACTGAGGCCGCTCCGGAATTTATCGGTGTCGTCCCAGAGACGGCCGAATGCCTTATTGCTCATGAAGGACTTCCGAGCCGTCCCTGGCGACGACAGAGAGGGCTTCATCACTGTCATTGATGAAATGCCGCAGAGCCTTCTCATCACTGCCCTGCTTATAATAAACACGCGTGTAAAACCCGACCATAGTCGTCAACAAAAGAATCAGGAAAAATTCCAGGGCCAGCGCCTGGTCAGAGGACTCCAGGATAATTTCCGGTTCGCCGGTATTATCATTATGATGGATAATCTTATAGTCGTACAGCTTACTTTCGCCCTCCATGTCGACGGCTTTCAGGACTTCCGAATCGCTATTGGCGTCAATAAAGACGGGTTCCGTGAGATTCTCGGAGCAGCAGAAGGCATGAAAGAAGACAGGGTTGAGCAGCCAAATGACGAGGAAAATCCATATATCTGATTACGATATTTACTGGCGGATGAAATGAATTTGCGAAAGAATCTTGACACTACCGCTTTTTTTTTGCAAAAGCTATACTATTCGCTATACAATTTACATTATGGTAAAATAAAAAATAACCACGCAGCTCATGAACCGCGTGGTTATCGTATTCTTTATGGTGGAGATAAGGAGGATCGAACTCCTGACCTCTTGCATGCCATGCAAGCGCTCTCCCAGCTGAGCTATACCCCCATGTGTTGGTTACAAATGAGATTATAGCATCAAGAGCCGGGGCTTGTCAAGGATTTTTTTATGCGGCAGCGTCGTTTTCGAGGCGGCTGACGGTGTTTTCGGTGAAGGTCTGTACGGGTTCGGTGTTCAGGAGTTCATCGACGCCTAAGAGCAGGTTGGCCATTTTTTCGGCAACGTAGGTAACGTGCGTGCCGGCGACCCAGGTGCCTTTTGGCAGGAGGTCGACGGCCTGGCGCAGGTTCTTGGAGATGTCGTCAGAGAAGAGGTCACGGTGCATGGTGGCGAAGAAGGCGATTTTCTTGGCGTTCAGGCGCGGCAGGACGGCCTGGGATTTTTCGTCGAGCTTGAGGTTCAGGAACCAGATGCCGACAAAGACGATGTCGTAGTCGTCGAAGCTTTTCGGTGCCTGTTCCATAGGCAGGAAATCGGTGTTCGCCGGCAGGACGGCGCGGACGGCTTCAGCGAGTTTCTTGGTTCTTCCCGTTTTAGATGAATATAATACTAAGGCTTTCATAATCTATCTCTCCTTTCGTTTGCATGAGTAACGCTTTCTATAGCTTTATTATATGGTAGAAAAGGAAAGGGAACTGTTGTATTTGCAACAAATGAAAGATATTCTCTATTTCTCAAAGCAGGCAGGTGCCATCTCCTTGACGACGGCTGCGGAAAGGCCTATAATGAAAGACAGTCATGGAATTATAGCTCAGCTGGTTAGAGCGCCACGCTCACATCGTGGAGGTCGAGGGTTCGAGTCCCCCTAATTCCACCAAAAAACAGAAAGGGGGTCACCGCACTATGCGATGACCCCTTTCGTGGTTCGTTTGGCGTTTGGCGAAAGCAACCCCTCAGACCGCCTGCGGCCAGCTCCCCTATTAGGGGAGCCTCTTCCGGACTGCGTCCGTTTCGATGAACGATGAACGACCTACGATGAACATTACATCCACAGGAGAATTTTTTATGCCCGGTTTAGGTACGATTGTCAATGCACTGACCATTGTTGCGGCCGGTCTCTGCGGGAGTTTGTTCGGCGGCAGGATTCCCGCCCGCTATCAGGATACGCTGATGAGCACGAATGCCATTGCCGTCCTCTTTTTAGGCATCGGCGGCGCTGTCGCCCAGATGCTGCGCGCCCAGGCAGACGGTACGCTGCTGACGACGGGAACGATGATGATGATTCTCAGCCTGGCCATTGGCTGCGTCATCGGCGAGTGGTTTAATCTGGAAGATAAGTTCGAAAGTCTTGGTCAGTGGCTGAAACAGCGTACCGGCAACAGTCACGACAATTCTTTTGTCGACGCTTTCGTCACGGCGTCGCTGACAGTCTGCATCGGCGCTATGGCAGTCATCGGCTCGATCAATGACGGCATCCTGGGCGACCATTCGGTCCTTTTTGCCAAGGCCGTCCTCGACTTCGTCATCATCCTCATCATGACCGCATCCTTAGGGAAAGGCTGTCTCTTCGCGGCCCTGCCCGTAGCGTTCCTGCAGGGGACGATCACCATGCTGGCGTCCTTCCTCAAGCCTTTCATCACGGCAGCGGCCATGGCCAACCTTTCCTTCGTCGGCTCGATCCTGATTTTCTGTGTCGGCGTCAATCTGCTCTGGGGCAAGAAGATCCGCGTCGCCAATCTCCTGCCCTCGCTGGTCCTGGCCATGGTCTGGGCTTTCCTGCCCTTGGCTTAAAAAATCAATACGTATCCTTATTAAAGACGTTTTCAGCGATGTGCAGGGCACGCAGCTGGGACGTCTTTTTATATTGGTGCGTTTCCATGCGCTGCAGGATGTTGGTCAGGACGGAGACGGCTTCAACGATGTACGGCCCTTTGTTGAGCATGACGCATTCGGCCCGTTCGCCCATGGCGGCGTCCGTGATTTCCGCCCGCGACGGCAGGCCCGTCTTGACGAGGTTTTCCAGGACCTGCGTGGCCCAGATGACGGGGACATGGGCAGCTTCGCAGATCCACATGATTTCTTCCTGCAGTTCTGCCAGGCGGCGGTAGCCGACTTCGACAGCCAGGTCGCCGCGGGCGATCATGATGCCCAGGGGCTGGCGTGAGGCAGCCTGGACGATGATTTCCGGCAGATTGGCCACGGCTTCACGGTTTTCGATTTTGGCGACCAGGGCCAGATGGCGGAAACTCTTGCCGCAGCGCTTCTTCAATTCTTTCTGCAAGAGAGCAACATCAGCCGCGGATTTGACGAAGGAGTAGCCGATGGAGTCGGCATGCTTGACGACGAAGTCTAAATCTTCCTTATCTTTCTGGGTCAACGGGGAAATGTCCATGCGCGTCTGCGGGAAGTTGAGGCTCTTCTGGTTCTTAATCTTGCCGCCGTTCGGCTTGGTGTAGGTAATCTTCAGGTAAGCCCCTTTTTCAGTCAGGCTTTCGACAACAGCCCGGATTTTCCCGTCATCGATGAGGACGGGCTGGCCGCTTTCCAGGTTTTCAAAGACTTCCGGTATGCTGCAGGAAAGAACGATGTTGCCCGTGTAGTCCGACGGATAGGATGAGATGGGGCCGGAGGCGAGGAAGACCTGTTCGCCCGGGAAGACCTTGGCTTCGCTGTAGCGCAGAAGGACCGAAGCGATGCGGACTTTCGGGCCGCCCAGGTCCATATAGATTTTGCAGTGACGTCCCGTCTTCTTTTCAGCCTGATGGATGTATTTAATGAAGATATCCCAGATTTCCTTCGAGTCGTGGGCGCAGTTGATGCGGGCGCAGTCCATGCCGGCGGCGACGAGGCGGTGGATCAATTTGCCGCCGTCTTCTGAGGCTTCCGTCGGCAGGGTGACCATGATGCGCGTGCCGGGCTTGGCCGTGCCGAAGATGCGGCCCGTGTTGTAGGCCAGGAGAGCATCGCCGTAGAAAAAGCGCTTCGTCTGCGGATAGGGTATGAGCTTGTCTTCCGGTTCATGGCAGATGCGGCCTAAAGAAGCCATGACGGCATCAAGGTTGGTAATGGCCCGGGCTTCACCGCGGCCCAGGGACGAAAGGCCCAGGGGCAAAAGGGAGCGCTGGATCTTGCGCAGGTCATGGCAGCGCAGGGCCAGGTAAAAGGCCAGGTTCCAGGCGCTGTAGACGAAGCGCGTCCGCTGGATGTGCGGCAGCCAGTGCTGGAATAAGGCGTCGCCCCGCGTCAGGACGTCGTGACGGAGTTTACAAAGTACGTCGTAGAGTTCTTTTGTCGATGTGTATATTTCCTGTTTCAAAGTAATCACCTCTGTGATGAGATTTTCATGACTCTAGTATATGCCTGTCATGAAGTTTTCTCAACAAAGAGGCTTGGCCTTTACGGCTTCTTTACAGAATTTTTACAGGTATAGGTTTCCCCTATCGGAAGCGGATGATTTTTATATTTTTCATCGGTGAGTGCCTGTGCTATACTGACTTCTGTTGTTAACGAAAGGGGTCTTATGATGGAATGGATCAACGCGGCAGATGTCCGCATCTTATTCTGGCTGCACCGCCTGGCAGGGCCGCAGATGAATGTCTTTATTACGCTCTTGACGACGTGTATCAATACGCCCTGGCTCTGGCTGGGCCTGGCCGCCGTCGGTCTCTGGAAGCGGCGCAGCCGCTGGCTGACGATTTCCATCATCGTCGCCATTATCCTGGCGATTTTTGTCGGCGATGTGGCTATTAAGCATCTGGTCATGCGCATCCGGCCCTACCTGGTCATTCCCGACGCACCGACTTTGGCGGCCCTGAAATATCCTGTGAGCTATTCCTTCCCGTCGGGCCACTCGTTCTTTTTCTTTGCCGGGGCCACGGTCTTTGCCCGCTTCAATAAACGCCTCGGCCTCATGGCCTACGCTTTCGCCGCCGTCGTCGCCTTTTCCCGTATGTACCTCTTCATGCACTACCCGAGCGACGTCTTTGCCGGGGCCATCCTTGGCATCGCCGTCGGCAATGTGTCGTATGTCTTGTGCCAAGGGGTGAAAAAAAAGCTGTCGCATTAAGCGGCAGCTTTTTTCGTGGTTCCCCTCCCCTTCTCAGGGGAGGCTTTCTCATCACTTCTTCGAAGCTACGAAGCCGGCGATGACCATGCGCTGGACTTCGTTCGTGCCTTCGTAAATCTGCATGATTTTGGCGTCACGGACGAGTTTTTCGACGGGGTATTCGCGG
>ERZ779697.315-NODE-315-length-25939-cov-3.59971_pt1 | contig 25939 bp, 31 predicted proteins | sample MGYA00511881_ERZ779697 | MGnify/ENA primary metagenome ERZ779697 (study PRJEB29588, sample SAMEA2148105) | human gut metagenome | biome: human gut; feature: human-associated habitat; material: faeces | place: Denmark | collected 2008/2010 ... | reverse complement strand
CCATTTGTTGTGACAGAGCCAAACAAAAAAACTGTTGCTAAGGCAACAGTTTTTTTGTTCCCCGACTGTTATCATAAAGTCAACGAGGCGGCTTGATATGTCGTCACGGTGTATGTGAAAAAAATAATTTGTTTATCCATTATATTTATCTTTTATTTCTTTAGAAAGAGGGTAACAGCATGGGCTATCAATTGAATGCAGATGCATTGAGCACGGTCTTTGCCAAATGGTCGGATACGTATGATATTTACGCTCCGAAACTGTTTGCCGGCACAGGTCGTTCGTCGATGCAGGATATCGTACGCTATGGCAAGATCACCAAGCCGGAAGAAATCGTTTGGGATAAACGGTCCGACTATTCGGCAAAAGATGTTCTGCTGCCGGTTTGCCAGACCTTGTTCTATTTCAATGAAAACACGATCACTGAAGCCGAAGCACCGGAAAAGGGCGCTATCATTTTGCTGCGCAGCTGCGATTTGCATGCCATTAAACGCTTTGACTACATGTATCTCCAGAACGGTCCGGAAGACTACTACTACAAGCGCGTCCGCGACCGCGTCAAATTTGTCCTCATGGGCTGCAGCCAGGAATTCGACAACTGCTTCTGCGTTTCCATGGGTACCAACACCAGCGACAACTACGACGTGGCCCTGAATTTCAAAGACGGCCAGTATTTCCTCGATGTCAAAGATGACGTCCTCGGCAAAGCCGTCAGCGAAGCAAATGCTCCGGAAACGGATGTCGTGCCTGACCATGTAAGTGAAAATAAACTCAAAGTACATATCCCGGAAAACCTTTCCTCGGCCATCGCCAAATCCCACGTCTGGGATGAATACGACAAGCGCTGCATCAAATGCGGCCGCTGCACCCTTGCCTGTCCGACCTGCACCTGCTGGTCCATGCAGGATCTCTACTTCACGGAAGACCATAAAGCAGGGGAACGCCGCCGCGTACAGACGTCCTGTATGTTCGACGATTACACTCTGGTCGCCGGCGGTCTCTGCTTCCGCAAAAAGGCGGGCGAACGCATGCGCTTCAAAGTACTGCACAAGACGCTGGAATTCAAACAGCGCACGGGCTTCCAGATGTGCGTAGGCTGCGGTCGCTGCGACGCCATCTGCCCGGAATACATTTCGCTCAGCCACTGCATCAACGTGAAACTGCCGGAAGGCATGAAGGAGGTCACAGAGAATGAATAACGAATACTTACCGTTCCGTTCGGAAATCTTAGAAGTCATTAAACATGCTGACGTCGAATATACCTTCCGTATGTCCTATGACCGCGGCAAAGAACATCCCGTAAAACCAGGCCAGTTCTTTGAAATCTCAATCCCGAAATACGGCGAAGCGCCGATTTCTGTCAGCGGCATTACGGATCATTCCCTGGACTTCACGATCCGCAAAGTCGGCAGCCTGACGGACGAAATCTTTGAAAATTATGTCGGCGGCCACTTCTTCATGCGCGGGCCCTATGGCAACGGCTTCGACGTCAATATGTTCAAGAATAAGGAAATCGTCCTCGTCACCGGCGGTTCCGGCCTTTCTCCGGTCCACGGCGTCATCGACTACTTCGCCGACCACATGGACGAATGCAAGAGCCTGACCGTCATTTCCGGCTTCAAATCGCCGGCGGATATCCTCTTCAAAGAAGACCTCAAGCGCTGGATTGCAGACGGCATGAACTTCATCTGCACGGTCGACAAGGCACCGGAAGACGGCGACTATGACGGCAACGTCGGCCTCGTCACGCAGTACATCCCGGACCTGCCCCTGAAAGACTTCGACAACGCCATCGCTGTCGTCGTCGGTCCGCCGATGATGATTAAATTCTCTATCCAGGAACTGATCAAGATCGGTTTCGACGAAGAAAAAATCTGGCTCTCCGAATCGCGCAAGATGTGCTGCGGCCTCGGCAAATGCGGTCACTGCCGCATCGGCGACGTCTACGTCTGCCAGGATGGGCCGGTCTTCAAATATACTCAAATGCGTGCATTAATCGACTAGGAGGCTGATACACTATGGATATGAATTGCGGTAAATTAAAGAAATATGCCTTCCGGGTAACGAAGCATCGGAATGTTGCCTCGGCACGTGTCCGTGTACCGGGCGGCTCCCTCAACGCTAAAATCCTGGGTGAAGTCCAGAAGATTGCCGAAACCTACGGCAGCGGCGAAATCCATCTGACCATCCGTCAGGGGTTCGAAATCCTGGGCATCCCCTTTGAAAAAGTACCGGAAGTACAGAAAGCCCTACAGACGATCATCGATGAACTCGATATCAACCAGAGCGTACGCGGCGACGGGTTCGAAGCCTCCGGTACGCGTAATGTCATGGCCTGCATCGGCAACCGCGTCTGCCCCTTCGGCAACTACGATACGACGGCCCTGGCCAAACGTATCGAAAAAGCCATTTTCCCGAACGACCTGCATGTCAAAGTCGCCCTTACAGGCTGCCCGAACGACTGCGACAAAGTCCGCATGCATGACTTCGGCGTCATGGGCATGACGGAACCGCAGTTCGACCCGTCGCGCTGCGTCAGCTGCGGCATGTGCGTGCGCAAGTGCAAACAGCTTTCCGTCGAAGCACTGCAGATGCACAACTTCCGCCCTGTCCGCAACGTCGAAAAATGCATCGTCTGCGTCTGGGCCTGCCCGAACCGTGCCTGGACCCGCAGCAAGCAGCAGTATTTCCGCATCACCCTCCTCGGCCGCAGCGGTAAGAAGAACCCGCGCCTGGGCGTGGACTTTATTAAATGGGCCGACGAAGACAGCGTTGTCAAAATTATCACCAACGTCTATGAATTCGCTAAGAAATACATCGACCCGACCGCTCCGGGCGGCAAGGAACATATCGGCTACATGGTCGACCGTACGGGTCCGGAAGAATTCATCAAGTTCATCCTCAAGGACGTCCATCTGCCGAAGAAAGCCGAAATCTACCGTCCTCTCAACTGGTCCGGCATCCGCTATGTCGGCCTGAAATCGGAACCCTTCTACGTAGGCAAAGACGTCAACCCGGCGGATCTGGATGTCTTCCAGAAACCGCTGCCGCTGAAATAAGGAGGGGACCTATGTATAACGAAGAATACAATGCAACGGCTGCCGGTGCGGCGGCGAAAGTAGGGCTTCTCAAAAAGAATCCCCTTGGTTACTTCCTCTTGTCCGCGCTGGCCGGGGCTTACATCGGCTTCGGTATCCTCCTGTCCTTTACGGTCAGCGGTACCCTCGGCGCCATCCCGATGACCAAGATTGCCATGGGCCTGTCCTTCGGCATCGCTCTCAGTCTGGTCATCATCGCCGGCGCAGAACTTTTCACAGGCAATGCCTTCGTCCTCTTCAATGGCTGGCGATCCCACACCGTCACGATGAGCGACGTCGTCCGCCTCTGGATTGTCTGCTATCTCGGCAACTGGGCCGGTGCCATCATCCTGTCTCTCATTTTCTACGCCGCTGCCGGTACGGCCGGCGGCGTCGGCACGGCCCTGGCCAATGCGGCGGCCATGAAGATGAGCCTGCCGCCGCTGGTCCTCTTCGCGAAGGGCATCCTCTGCAACGTCCTCGTCTGCCTCGCCGTCTGGTGCGGCTTCCGGACGAAGAATGATGCAGCCAAGCTGATTATGGTCTTCTGGTGCCTCTACGCCTTCTTTACCTGCGGCTTTGAACACAGCGTCGCCAACATGACCGTCCTCACCCTGGGCATGCTCAATCCTGCCGGTGCGGCTGTCAGCTTCGGCGGCTACCTCTACAACCTCGCCTTCGTCACCGTAGGCAACATCGTAGGCGCCGTCGTCTTCCTCTCCATCCCCTACGGAATCGGAGCTTTGAAAAAATAAAAAAAACGCCGCTTTTGCGGCGTTTTTTCGTGGACCGTGGACCCGTAGGTCGTGATTCGTGAAAAGCGCTTTGAACGGCAAACGAACCACGCCAAACAAACCACAAAAAGAGCTGTCGCTTGCGGCAACTCTTTTTTTAATACAATGTCACGTTCTGTTGTTCAATCTCGATGAGGCCGTCTTCTTTCATGCGGCTCAGTTCCCGGGCGACGGCGGTACGGTCGGCGCAGATGTAGTCGGCGAGCTGGGTCTGTGTCATGGGGATGGTGAAGGTATTTTTGCCGGCCTGTTCGGCGCGGAACGAGAAATACGTGAGCAGTTTTTTGCGCAGTGTCTTCTTCGAGGTGATTTCCAGTTTTTCCAGGAACTTGGCGTTCTTGTTGGCCAGGAGGCGCAGCATATTCTCAATCAGCTGGAAATGGAAAGGGCAGGCATTGGTACAGACATGGAGGACTTTCTGGAAGGGGAGGACGAGGAACTGCGTCGCCTTCACGGCCTGGAAGGTGACGATGGACTGAAGCGACGTGCCACAGACGTAGGTTTCGCCGAAGAGGTCGCCCTCACGGATGACGGCCAGGACGGCCTTGTCGCCCCAGCGGTCTTCGTGGATTATATGCACTTCACCGCTCAGGATGACGCCGATATAGCGTACTTCATCCTGAGAGAGGATGAGGAATTCCCCTTTGCGGACGTTCTTCACACGGGCACCGAGACAGGTCAGCATGGCTTCCAGCTTTTTGGATTCGATGCCTTCGAAGAGGGAGAGGGCCGTCAGATTATGAAGCGGATAAGACATGACAGGCCACCTCTTTTAATAGCGGCGGTAGAGGCCGATGACCTTGCCGAGGATTTGGCAGTCACGGGTGCGGATCGGTTCGTATTCGTCGTTTTCCGGCTGCAGGCGGACCATATCTTTTTCTAGGAAATAGCGTTTGACCGTCGCTTCCTCGCCGAGAAGGGCGACGACGATTTCGCCGTTTTCCGCCGTTTCCTGGCGGCGCACGATGAGCCGGTCGCCTTCGAGGATGCCGGCATTCTTCATGCTGTCGCCCTTGACGGTCAGCATGAAGCAGTCATCATTGCCGATGAAGTCTGCCGGGAAAGGATAGACGTCTTCGACGCATTCTTCGGCAAAGATCGGCGCACCGGCCCGCACCTGGCCGACCAGAGGCAGGGGAACGATTTTCTTCGAGCGCCAGTCGCCTTCGTCGAGAAGCTCGATGGTCCGGTTCTTGGCCGGGTCGCGGCGGATATAGCCCAGTTCTTCCAGGCGGTGCAGGTAGCCGTGGACTGTCGACGTCGAGCTGAGGCCGACTTCTTTACAGATTTCCCGTACCGACGGGGGGTAGCCGAATTTATGGACGCACGTGCGGATATATTCTAAGATTTGTTTCTGACGGGTCGTCAGCATCTTTTCATTATTGATCATCTATGGTCACTCCAGTCTTTGGGAAGTTAAAATCATTCCAGTCTAAGATACTCTCATTATAGCGGAATTTCTAAAAAAAATCAAACGTTTGTTCAAAATAACTTGACAGGAACAATCGTTCGACGATATAATAAAACCATCGACGAACAGTTGTTCCAAGAACGTCTGTTTTTCTTCTACGTCAGGAGTGATTGCTATGTTAAAGTATCTCGCCATGGCCGTATTGGCCATCTTCATGTGCACCCAGATCGGCTGGACGTATCAGCCGTCCCAGGAATACGTCTCTGTTTCTGTCATGCCCGGTCAGACCGTCTGGCAGCTGGCCCGTGCCGTTACCGATGAAAAGACGGACGTCCGGGAAGTCGTATGGGCCATTATGGAGGAAAATCACCTTTCCGGCAACAGCGATATCCGTCCCGGTCAGATCCTGCGCCTGCCCGTCGCAGCCGGTCAGGCCGAACACGCCCGTACGGTCCTGGCAAAACAGCTCGTCCGTCAGTGATCGTCTTCAGTGATCTTCAGGATCGGGTTGTCGATGAGGCGGTCTGCTTCGTCGATGTAGCGGCGCACGACGGCCTGTGATTTGTGGCGCGTCTGGCGCATGATCTGCCGTTCTTCCACATGGTGCTGGGCTGCTGACGTGGCAAAGCCGTGGCGCAAGCTGTGGGCGCCGTAGTCATCGGGGTCCATGCCCATCAGGGCGGCATAGTGCTTGACGATGAGGGCAATGGATTTATCGGAAATCCGGGTCTTACGGACATGATGCCCCTTCGTCAGTCCCCGAAAGACCGGCCCCGTCGTAATGCCGCTGACATCGAGCCACTTCCGGAGCGCCGTCACGGCACAGAGATTTTTATCTTTGACCTGGGGGATGGCGATCATCTGGCCCTGGTCGAACTGGTCCGTCTTCGATTTGCGCAGCGTAATGAGCAGGCCCAGGCGGGTGAATTTTAAGTCTTCCACATCGATGCCGGCCAGTTCCGAACGGCGCAGGGCCCCGTAAAAGCCGACGAGGAGAATCGCTTTGTCACGGATCTGCTGGATTTCATCGCCTTCCAGATAGGTCAGCATTTCCTTGATATCGTCGAAAAGGATGGGTGCCTTGCCGTGCTGGAGCGTACCCTTCATGCGCTTGATACCGCGCAGGGCGTTTTTGACGATGGGGAAGCGGCAGGGATTTTCTGTAAGGCCGGCGGCGTCGAGGTTCTCCGTCAGGGCGCTGATGCGGCGGGCCACGGTGTTGGCCTTGGCATTGTCTGCTAAATCGTTGATATAGTTGACAATCGTTTCCGGCGCCGGCGGGAACGATTCCAATCCCTGATAGGCACACCAATCGCAGAAGTCATTCCAGTCCGAGCGATAGGCGTCGACCGTATTCGCCGCCCGGGCCGTATAGAGGCTCTGGCGGGCCTTGGCCGATAATTTTTCATTTTGGGCCACAGCATCACTGCGGCCGATAAAGAAATTCGGTGCATCTTTTCTCTTGGTCACAAAAAATCCTCCTCTGCGGCTCTTTTCCTTTACGATGGGCCGCTTTTTGGTATACAATGAAAGCAGCAAAGAGAGAAGGGGTGTCCTATGTCCATCCGCAACGGTCCGCTTTGGGACCGCGTGCTGAAACTGGCAGTCTTGCTGCTTATCGGGTTCGAGTTATGGCTCGTCCAGGTCGTGATTCCTGATTTTTATTCACAGTTGTTCCATCTGACCCTGGCCGGTGATATCGACGGACTGATCCGTTATATTTCGTCCTTTGGCGCCTATGCGGCAGCCATCAGTGTCTTTATGATTACCCTCACGGATACGACGGGCCTGCCGGCCATTCCGTTCCTGACCGTGAACGGAGCGATTTTTGGCCTCCTGCCGGGACTGATTCTTTCCTGGATCGGCGAAGTCCTGGGGACGGAGCTGAACTTCATCATCCTGCGCACGGTCCTGCGGCGTGAAGCACTGCGCGTCATTTCCAGGCATCACCTGCGGACGCAGATGAATAAGTACAGCAACATCCGTACGCTGACGATTGCCCGGGCCATCCCGTATATTCCGAACATCCCCTTCACGGCTCTGGCCGCCGTTAGTCCCATCAGTCTGAAAGACCACACCATCGCAACGGCTGTCGGCAAGATACCGCGCGTCGTCATCGAAGTCTGGCTCGGCCATGACCTCATCTACTTCAGCCAGCACAGCGAACGCCTCGTCTTTTGGGTCGCCGCGGCCGCTGTCATCTGTTATCTCTGGAAGCGTCACCATTAATTATACCACGAAGGAAGGCACACCTGCTATGAATATTACCGTCTACCTCGGCTCCCATGCCGGCAACAACCCTGCTTACACGACCTATGCGTATCAGTTAGGCGCCTGGATCGCCCAAAATGGCCATACCCTCATCTACGGCGGCAGCCGCACGGGTCTCATGGGGACCCTGGCTGACGGCGCTCTTTCTCAGGGCGGCCGGGTCATCGGCATCGAACCCCAGTCCTTCGTCGACCAGGAATATCAGCATGACGGCCTGACAGAGCTCATCGTTACCGGCGACATGCTGGAACGGAAAGAAAAGATGCTCGCCATGGGCGACCTCTTCCTGGCCTTTCCCGGGGGATTGGGGACGCTGGAAGAAATGAGCGAAGCCATGGATCAGATAAAATTAGGCTTCGTCAAAGGCCGCTTCGCCTTCCTCGATTTCGAAGGCTACTATCAGCCCTTGAAGGCGTATTTTCAGCATATGGCCGATGAAGGCTTCTTAGACGCAGACTTTGTCAAAGCGATTCCCTTCCTGCCGTCTTTGGCAGCGCTCACGGCCTTCACTCTGGGGCGGGAACTGCCCCAGCCCGGTGAAACGTGGCGCCATTTCAAGAACCGCCTCTACCGCATCCTGGATATCGCCACCGATGCCGAAACGGGGGAAAGCTACGTCGTCTATAAGACGCTCTACGGGGAATACCGCGACTTCATCCGGCCCCTTTCCATGTTCCTCAGCGAAGTAGACCACGAAAAATATCCCGACGTCAAACAGAAATGGCGCTTCGAAAAAACAGCCGGCCTCTGTTCCTGGAACCCGGCTGTCTCGCAGCAGTACATGAAAAAAGGGTCGTCGCAGTAAGCGACAACCCTTTTCGTGGTTCGTTTTGTTAAAATTTTAAACCTTTACAGCCAACGATTCACGACCCACGGCAAACGATGTGAAATAAGGGATTGCGCATGATGCATGATGGCAGAAGCCTTTATGTGCAATCCCTTGTTTGTTTATTCTCCCATGATTCGCAAGGGTTCAGCCACCGTAAAGTCGGCATCCGTGCAGGCTTTGATGTCTTCTACGCGGTAGCCCGGGGCGATTTCTTTTAGGACGAGGCCGTCCGGTGTGACTTCGAAATAGGCCCGTTCTGTGACGATGTCCGTGACGCAGTGGGCACCCGTGAGGGGCAGGGTGCATTTCTTCAGGATCTTCGAATGGCCGCTCTTTTCGCAGTGGTCCGTGGCGACGATAATCTTCTTGACGCCGGCGCAGAGGTCCATGGCGCCGCCCATGCCGGGGGCGAACTTGCCCGGGATGGTCCAGTTGGCGATATTGCCTTCCTGGTCGACCTGGAGCGTGCCGAGGACGGCTGCATCGATGTGGCCGCCGCGGATGAAAGCGAACGACGTTTCGTGGTCGAAGACACTGCCGCCGGTGATGACCGATGCCTGGCCGCCGGCATCGATGACGTCGATGTCGACCTTATCCCAGGCCGGGGAGGGGCCGCTGCCGACTGTGCCGATTTCGGCTTCCAGCCAGAGGTCGACGCCTTCAGGCAGGTAGTTGACACACATCAAAGGAAGACCGATGCCAAGATTGACGAAGTCTCCGTTCTTGAAGAATTTGGCGCATCGCCAGGCGATGAGCGCTCTTCCTTTTAATTCCGTCATGACGCTCACTTCCTTTCCTGGGCCTTGGCCTGAGCCTTGGCCATTGCCTTTTTCCACATCGGGCAGATATACCGTTTTTCGCCGCGCCGTTCATAGACCATGTCGATAATCGGTGCCGGTACGGCGATGTCTTCCGGCGAGAGGCTGCCGACAGGGACGATTTCTTCGACTTCGGCGGCGACGAAATCAGCCGCATAGGCGATGGTCGTATTCGTCGCCCGCGAATTCATGCGGAAATAGAGGTTCCCTGCCGTATCGGCTTTGGTCGCCTTGACCAGGGAGACGTCGGCGTGCAGCGGCAGTTCCAGGAGATATTCCTTGCCGTCAATGGTGATTTTTTGCTTGCCTTCTTCGACGCTCGTACCGACACCGGTCGGCGTCAGGAAGCCGCCGATACCGGCACCGCCGCAACGGACGCGTTCGGCCCAGGTCCCCTGGGGGACGAATTCGACGTCGAGCTCACCGGCCAGCATCTGTTTCAGCGCTTCCGGGTTGAGGCCGATGTGAGTCGTGATGATGCGTTTGATGCGGTGGGCGACGACGAGTTTGCCCACGCCCTGACCGGGATAACCGGCGGAAACGGCGATGGCCGTAATGTCCTTGACGCCCTTTTCCAGCATGCCGTCGATGATTTCATCCGGCGCGAACTGGCCGTGCCAGTCGCCGAACATAATGGTCTGGCCGTCGTGGATATGTTCCAGGATTGCTTCCAACGTAGCTACTTTCGATAACATGGCGTTCACGCTCCTTTCGGCAGACGCCGCTTATTTACCTGTAAAATGAGGACGCCGTTTTTCCATAAAAGCACAGACGCCTTCGGCAAAGTCCTGCGTCCGGGCGCATTCACGCTGGCACGGTACTTCGATATTTTCCAGATAGTGCTGGTATTCCGCAAAGGCTGCGGCGTAAATCTGACGCTTGATGTTCTTATAGGAAATGACCGGACCCGACGCCAGTTTGCGGGCGAATTTCATCGTTTCTTCGTCGAGCTGTTCTTTCGGTACGACGCGGTAGGCAATGCCCAGTTCTTTGGCTTCAGCCGCGCTCACGGGACGGCCCGTAGCGCAGATATCCATGGCCCGTTTCGGTCCCAGCTGTTTGACCAAAAGGTAAGCACCGCCCGTATCGGGGACGAGGCCGAGGTTGACGAAAGCCATGATGAACTTCGCATCGTCACTGCAGATGATGAAGTCAGCCGTCAGGGCCAGGCTGGCACCGGCACCGGCGGCCGCGCCGCTGACCGAAGCGATGACCATCTTGCTCATCTTCTTCATACCGTCCGTTACCTTGCCGACCTTGCCGATGAGGCCGTCCATGTTGACGTCGCCGCCGGCTTTGATGAGCTGATAGAAATAACCGATATCACCGCCGGCCGAGAAAGCCCGCGGTAGGCCTTTGAAGATGACAACCTTGACGGCGTCGTCCTTTTCCGCTTCATTGACCACATAAAGCAGTTCGTCTGCCATTTCTTCGTCGATGGCGTTCAAATTTTTCGGGTAATCGAGCTGGACAATGGCAATCCCGTCTTCCACGTTATAATGCAGTTTCTTCAGTTCCATAACGATTCCTCCTTATGAAAAATCCGAAAGATAAACATTACTTTTCTATATACATATTATAACATGAAAAGAGCCTGACGCCAATGCGTTAGGCTCTTACCTGGGCGTTTTCCCTGACGGAGACTTTTGTCTTGTCTTTTAACTTTATTTTCTTTAATAGATGATGACCGGTGTATTCTTATCGACATTTTCAAAAATCTTGGCGGCATTGGCCGGCGGCAGGTTCAGACAGCCGTGGGAGCCGTTCGATTTATAAATCTGGCCGCCAAAGGACGAGCGCCACGGCGCGTCGTGCAGGCCGACGTTGCGGTTGAAGGGCATCCAGTACTTGACTTTCGAGTCGTAGCCTTGACCGCTCAGGGTGGCATTTCGTGTCTTATAAGTCAGGCCGTAAATGCCCTTGGGCGTACCGTGCTTACGCGTCGGATTGCCCGAGACGAGATAGCTTTGGAGAAGGCACTGGCCGTCTTTATAGAGCCATAGCTGCTGGTCCTTCAGACTGACTTCGATGTACGTCGTGCCCCAGTCTTGATGGCCGTGGACCGCGGCCGTCTGGGCGTAGATCGGTTCGCAGACCGTGCTCTGCTTCTGAGACAGGAGGTCTAGCAGGTGGGCCGTTTCCTTTTCCTGGTCGATGCGCCAGCCGTAATCACCTTCGCTGATCGTGATGTCCTGACCGCCGGAAGTGTGGAAAGTCCGCGGCGTATAGGCCGTATCGTATTTGTCGGCCAGTTCTTTGACGAAGGCCCGAACCTGCTGCGGGTCAAAGGTGACCTGGCCGTTGGCATCGGTTCTGAGCCAGGAGACGATGCGGCCGCCGTCGAGGGTCTCACTCTGATCGCCGAACTGATAGGTAATGGCGATGCCGGCATAGTCTTTCTGGGCTTCTTCCAGCGGTGTCAGACGGACCGGTGCGGCTTCCTTCGGTACCAGAATCTTTTCCGCCTGGCCGCCGGAGAGAGCAAAGACACCGCTGCCAATCAAGAGTCCGAGACAAACGGTGCCGAGAATTAGAAAATAGTGCTTTCGCTCCATGAAAAATCATTCCTTCAAGTACACTTTAAAATAAATCTTTTCTCAATGTATCACAAATTGTAAAGGAATGCAAGGAAAGCAGCTAATATCTGAAGCAGTGAATCACAGGCGCTGGATAGCGTCAAGGGCCAGTGGCAACCGTTCACATTCATCGGCCATCATGGTCAGCTGGTAGCATAAAGGGCTGCCTTTCATCATCCACTTTTTTCAATCCATCCAGCTCTTCGACGACAACCAAAGGAATGATGACGTGATTGTCTTCAAAACACCGCATGGCATACGGCGCCTGAATGAGCACATTCGTATCGAGTACATAAGTCTTTGCCATAGAAAATCCCACCTTTACGCTATTTTCTTCAGCATACCAGCTGAATATATATAGCCTGTAAAGAGGTCGAAAATTCTATTTCAATTCTTCCTCTGTCGGGTCGACGCCAAACCATTTTTGATAGAGCTTAGTATATGTCCCGTCAGCTTTTAGCTCTGCCAGGGCTTGGTTGATGGCCTTCAATTCATCATCATGACCTTTGTCGATGGCCATGGCTGAACCAGCCAGTTTCTTCGGTTCGCCGACGACTTTCAGGTTATTCATGCCGCCTTTGGAAACGTAGTACAAGGCAACAGCTTTGTCGATAGCGACGGCATCACTGCCTCCATTCTGCAGTTCTTGCAGGCATTGGTAATTGCCATCGAATTGCTTGAGGACAGCCCCTTGTTTTTCCGCAAAGTCTGCCGGTTTAGAGCCGGCCTGGACGGCTACGGTCTTGCCAGTGATGTCGTCCCAACCATGAATGGTCGTATTATCTTTCTGCACGACGATGACCGAGCCGCCGATATAGTAAGGTGCCGTGAAGTCGACTTGTTTTTTCCGTTCTTCCGTTGCCGACATAGCTGAGGCGATCATATCAATTTGGCCGCTTTTCAAGGCTGGGATCAATGCATCGAAGCCCATGGCCTTGATTTCGACTTTGCGACCCAATTTTTCCCCGATGGCGTTGGCTAAGTCTATATCAAAGCCAGTATACGTATCATTTTCTGCCATTTCAAAAGGCGGGAATGACGGTTCCGTCCCGACAATAAGCGGTTTATTTGTTTTTGTCGGCGTTTTATCCGGTTGTGTACCGCATCCTGCTAAGATACTCATCGCTGTCAAGGCAGCCATTCCTGCAAGTATCCATTTCTTGTTCATGTTCATTCCCCCTCATGAAATGATAGAAAGTTTTAAAATTCAAATGTTAAGAAAGATTATACATTAGAATGCGCATTTGTCAATGTTTTTTTAGAATTATTATTCAAAGTATAACGGGGCATTTAGAACAAAATAGATGGGCCGGTAGGTCATTGTGTCTTTTTTACGTTATCTCCGTAGATTGTCTTCCAATCGTTTTTCATGGAAATCGTATTCCAACCATTTTCGGCAGATGTTTTTTTATCTCGTTCAGCCCGTTCAGGACGACCGTATTCGCGTTGCGTGTCGTCGCAGAGAACGTTGAATACTTCAGCTTTATAAGGGTTATCCTTTAACGTATACCGGAACATGGAATAATCGCCGCTGCTATTTCCGAAGGCTAAGACCGGCTGAATCCCGATTTCACGGACAATGGATGACACTTTATTCATCTTTTCATTGACCCGGTCTAATCCCCCGTACTGAATCGTATCTTCCTGTGTCATTTGATACGAACCGCCGTTAGTTTGACCTTGATGGCTAGCAACGATTTGCGGATCCGACCCGATAATCTGATTCGGAGCGATAGGCAGGACATCATGGACGAGTGCACGGACGAGAGGGCGGTCAGATGCCGAAAGGATATAGCAGGTGAAATCATTGGCTTCTAAATACGAAATTACTTCTACCATGGGTAAATAAAAAGCTTCGCCATAAGTCAAATTCGTCAAGCCAATAACCGGTTTTTTCATGAATCCCTTCGCGTAAGTATCCAGCGATTCCGGAGTCATGCCAGCCAGTCCGGCGTATAAGTTATGATATAGATTCTTTTCAATTTCCGGAGGAACTGGTTTTCGTTGAGAAATGGCATCCCAATAGGCTTGAGCGAATTTTTTATCTTCCTCAGATACTTTGCAGTTCGGGTCATGAAGAACACGGTCGGCATAAAAGACACCATCCGTATACGACGGAGTCCGCTCTCCTAAAAGTGTTCCATCCATATCGAAGACCGCCAGGCGGTGTTTTACGGGGATGAAGTCAGGATTTTTAGGATTTGTTACCTTTTGGACATATGCTACCAGTTTCTTCTTGGCAGGTGAATCATTGTTCCAATACTGAAAGTTTCCAGCTTGATTGACATGAATGGCTGCTAACTCAGCCCGGCTGGCACCTTTAATGGTTCCTGTCATCCCAAATCCCGCCAACATAGCCGTAATGGCCAATATAGATGCAAATTTTTTTCCGTTCAAGATGATCACCTCAACATAATAAAATTTGTATCTATTATAACATGTAAATTTCACCTAAATAAATAGGACAGATGGGAGAAAAACTGGCATCTCGTACGTGATAATACATATTGGAAAGAAAGAGCAGGAATTAATCGTTGCTGTGTAGAATATCTTCATAAAAGCTGTCTGTCGGGCAGCTCGTGCGAAGTAATTGTGTAATCTGAGAGGTGATAGCATGTCTCTGGAAAATCAGAAATTAGCTTGTGTGCAAGCTTTTTTAGAAGATCGGGCTTCTGAACGGCTCATGACACGTTTATTGGCTGAAGCAGGGGAAGATTACGCCTGGTTCCGGCGTCTGGCGCAGCATATGTTCCGCAGTCACCTTTCGCCAAAAGAACAACGGGAGCTGCTGGAAACGGCTAAGGCAGATACGCAAGGAGACCCCGAGAAACGCCAAGCGGCTCACGATGCCCGTCTGTTGCTGTTGAAGTCGGGAATGTGTCTTTCCATTCATGAATCATGGTATTTGCATAAGGCAAAGCAAATGCCCTTAGAAAAAGCCTTTCGCCAAACCATGACGCGCATCGTCGTAGGATTTGGCCAGCTCATGTCAGAATCGGAGATTCCCAACGATTTTGAAATGCAGCTCTGGTATCGGATACAAGGATAGACAGGAAAAGATATTGCAATTTCTCTGCTTTTTTCGTTATGCTGAATACATATGTGTAATTTTTATCTTAGTATTTATTTATAACAGGAGGAAATGGGATGGGTTTTATTAAGGAATTTAAAGAATTTGCCATGCGAGGCAATGTACTGGACATGGCAGTCGGTGTTGTTGTCGGCGGTGCCTTTGGGAAAATCGTTACGTCTTTAGTCAATAACATCATTATGCCGCCTTTCGGCGTTCTTCTCGGGGGCATCGACTTTTCTGACTTCTTTATCCCTTTGAGTACGGAACATGTTGAATCGTTAGCCGAAGCGAAAGCAGCCGGGATTCCTGTTATTGCTTACGGGGCTTTCCTCAATACGGTATTAGAATTTCTGATCATCGCTTTTGCTATCTTTATCGTCATCAAACAGCTGAACCGTTTCCTTCCGAAACCAGAACCGGCTCCGGAACCGCGGCTTTGCCCGTTCTGCCGTCAGCCCATTGCTGATGACGCTACGCGCTGCCCGCATTGCACCAGCGAATTGCCGGCAACTGTTTCGGAAAAATAACTTAACCAATGGAGGAATGGTAGATGACGGACAAACAAAGCATTGCCTTAAAAATTAACGATTGGTTAAACGATTGCGTGGCCGAAAGCGGCGCCTTCTTTTTGAATACCGTAGAAGATGGCCGACCAAAATCGCGTCCCATCAGTTTCCACATGCTGAAAGATGGGGTTAATTATTTTGGTGTTGGTGCTATGAAAGAAGTGTATCGCCAAATGCAGGAAAACCCATATGTAGAAATTTGTGGACTTATGGGAAAGGGGAAACTCTTTTTCCGTTATTGCGGCAAAGCTGTTTTTGAAAAAGGCGATGAACTATCCCAAGAAGCGCTGGCACAACCTGGCTATCCAGTCATGAAAAAAATTTATACCCCTGAAAGTGGTAACCGTTTTGCCGTTTTTCATTTGGAAGAAGCAACCGCTGAAAAACGAGCCATGATGTCTGTATTAGAAACATGGAAATTATGAATGGCTCAAAATAACTCAGAAAGGAAGTGTCCTTATGGCAACACATGCATTATGGAATCTCTTGCAGCAACTGAAATCTGATTACGAATGGGTAGAACTTAGCCATCGCCTGAACAATGACAGTCCGTATTGGTCTGGCATGCCTGAAGGCTCCGTAGAAATCGGGAAAACTGTTTTCGATTGGGGCAATCCTATGCTGGAATGTTTGATCCAGACGTTCAAATTTCCTGGCCAATTCGGTACGCATATTGATTTTCCCGGCCATTTTGCCAAAGGGACAGCCTTGTCCGATGGTTTCGGCGTTCAGCACATGGCCTATCCCTTAGTCGTCATCGATGTCAGTGAAAAAGTAGCCCAAAATGTCCATTACGCCGTCACCGTCGACGATATCAAAAACTATGAAGCCACTTATGGCAATATCCCAGAAGGCGCCTTTGTCGCCCTGCGGACCGATTGGGCGAAGAACTGGCCGGATAACGACAAACTTTGCGGCTTCGATGAAAGAGGCAACGAAAATGCGCCAGGCTGGTCGTTAGAAGCCTTGAAATATATCTATGAAGTCCGCCACGCCGCTGCCAATGGTCACGAAACCTTTGATACCGATGCCTCGGCCGTCGCAGCTGAAGCAGGAGACCTCATCTGCGAACGCTACGTCCTCAGCCAGGGCCATATCCAAATCGAACTCTTGGATAACCTTGACAAAGTAGCTCCTGCCGGGGCCATTCTCCTGGCAGCTTGGCCCAACATCGAAGGCGCTACCGGACTCCCTGTCCGCGTTGTAGCCATTACACTGAAATAAAATAAAGACAGGGGTATTCCAAATGCGATGACGCATGGAATGTCCCTGTCTTTTTATGCGGGGTTATACTTTATTTTGATTTCAAGGCCCTGATTTCTGCTTTCAGTTCTTGAATTTCTGCTGAAATAAGGTTTTAGGAAGGACACGTCATCATGCGGGTCCTTTTTTTTGACTCTAATAAGCCTTAATCAAACGGCAGTCGCACTTGAAGTGCTGCCGTCTGCTTGGGGATTGGCGGCGCCCGCGCAAACCCGAATCATCCCAAAGGTAAGTACAAAGATCATCGTATGGGAATAAGTGTTTTGCAGATATGATTCTTGTAGGGCCTAATGGTAAATCTGCAAAGGTTAGAACTTGTTGGCAATTTGATAATGGGGAAAGCGCCCCGAGGCTTACAAGTATCTATGTGAAGGATTAAATGTGAGTGGTTTATGGAAGCACAAGAACTCGATGTAATTAGGCTAAAGAGTGGGCAAGAAGTCACTGTTTTAGATGTTTACCGTCGATTTTCAGCTCAGATACTTGCCATGGTTATAGAGATTCTCAGACAGATGACAAAATTCACGAAGTATCTTATAATAGGGTGCAGACGGTCGAATGACCGTCACAGTATATTTTTAATAAAATACAGAACATGATTTCTGATTTTGTCTATGATTATGGCAGGAAGGTTAAAAGGTAATAGGATGAAACCATTGAGTGAACGTACGGCACATTTTACGGACTCAGTTATTCGCCGCATGACGCGTGTGGCAAATCGTTATGGAGCAGTGAATTTATCTCAGGGATTCCCGGATTTTGCACCGCCCCGAGAAATTACGGACCGGCTTGCGGAAATCGCACCGAAAGGCCCGCATCAATATGCCATCACTTGGGGAGCGCAGAATTTCCGCGAAGCCCTGGCACGCAAGCAGGAACATTTTTCCGGCATGCATGTCGATCCGGATCAGGAAATCGTCGTGACCTGCGGCAGCACGGAAGCGATGATGGCCGCGATGATGGCCGTGACGAATCCCGGGGATAAAGTCATCATCTTTTCCCCGTTCTATGAAAATTATGGTGCTGATGCGATTCTGTCGGGAGCTGAACCGATTTATGTGCCTCTGGTGCCGCCGGAGTTCTCTTTCGATGCGGACCGATTGGAAGAAGGCTTCCGTCAAGGGGCCAAAGCTCTGATTCTCTGCAATCCGTCGAATCCCTGCGGTAAGGTCTTTACGGCTGAAGAACTTCAGATCATCGCGCAGCTTGCAGAAAAATATGATGCATATGTCATTACTGATGAAGTGTATGAACATATTGTCTATGCACCGTATCATCATATTTATTTTGCCGCACTGCCGGGCATGCGTGAACGCACCATTATCTGCAGCTCACTTTCCAAAACGTATTCCATTACGGGCTGGCGCCTCGGTTACGTGATTGCCAGTCCGGAAATTACCGACCGCGTTAAGAAAGTGCATGATTTTCTGACGGTGGGAGCAGCGGCTCCTCTGATGGAAGCGGCTGTCGTCGGCCTGAATTTCGGGGACGACTATTACCGGAATCTGCAGGCACACTACACGCATATGAAAAATCTTTTTGTAGGCGGACTGCAGAAACTGGGCTTTCATGTGACGGAACCGCAGGGCGCGTATTATGTTCTGATGGATGTTTCCGACTATGGTGTAAAAGACGATGATGCTTTTTCGGAATGGATGGCCCGCGAAGTCGGCGTAGCTGCCGTTCCGGGGTCGAGTTTCTTCCGGGAAGATGTCCACCATCTGGTACGCTTCCATTTTGCAAAGGAAGATGCCACACTCTATGCAGCATTGGATCGCCTGGCTGATCTTGATACGAAAGCCAGGGCTGCTGCAAATGTTGACTGGCGATGATCCTTCTGTTGAAGCATATTTGACAAAAGACGAAGCCGCCTCTTGATTAGGAGATGTGCTCCGGCCCCGTATTCATGATTTCGGTAATCATGAATACGGGGATTTTCAAGGTGTTTCACATCAATATCAAGAAGATACGGACGTTCAGCTATGCTGAAGGGCCGAAGGAGTATAGTTTGGAATGAGCTGTTTTTTAGGCAAGATAAGTTTTTAACATCCGTTGAACAGCCATTTCCAGCTTCATCTTGCCCTCGCTGAGACACCACTCGAAGATACAGCCCTTTACAATCGTGCAGATATCCGCGCTCATTTGGTGGATATCTGCATTTTTTTGTATGCATCCTTCTGCCTGTGCCGTGACAAGTTCCCGCTCACATCTGGCCATGACCGTTCCAGCGGCAAACTTCCCGTCTTTTTCTCCCATATAGGTGTGGAGTGCCTGATTGTCCGGCGTGTAAAAACTACGCATAAAAGCTATGCCAAGGTTCATGTACTTCCGGATAAGGAGTATATATAATTCTGCTATGCGTCCGGCAATATCGGAGGGTGGAGCCGTAAGCTCGACTGTCTCGAAGGAGAGCCCTCGCACAAAGTGCATCATCAGGTCATCCTTATTACGGAAGTGATAATAAAATGTTCCCGTGGCAATATCCGCTTTCTCGCAGACACGTCGCACCGTGATACAGTCCGCACCTTGTTCCTCGATAATGGCTATGGCCGCAGCTATGATTTTTTCCTTATTTTCTTCGGGATTGTCCTTTTTAGGAGGACGACCACATTTTTTCATGTCGCTTACCTTCTTCAAAATTATTTTTAGAACACGCTCTATTTCTATTGACATTATATACTGCCCTGTGTATAATTGCAATATCGAACAAGTTCTATATATTGCTAAGGAGGCACGGAAAATGAAAATTGAATTATGGTCGGACTACGCCTGTCCCTTCTGCTATATCGGTGAGAAGCGGCTGGAAAAGGCCTTGGCGGAAATTGACGGCGGAGATAAAGTGGAAATCGAATTTAAGAGCTTTGAACTTGACCCTTATGCCAGCCGGGAGGTCGTTTCCTCTACGGTGGATCGTTTTGCCGCGAAGTATCATCTGAGCAAAGAGGAGGCAGCAGAGCGTATCGAAGCCATCTCTCGCATGGGCAGGAGTGAGGGAATCGACTTTCGCTACGTCTCTACACGTTACACCAACACCTTTGACTCCCTGCGTCTCACGAAATATGCCCAGGAAAAAGGGAAAACAGGAATTATCACGAAGTTATTTGATGCTTACTTCACCAAGAATCTGAAACTCAGCGACCATGATGTGCTGACACAAATCGCAGGCGAATGTGGCTTGGACAAGGACGAAGTGACTGCAGTGTTGTCCAGCGACCGATACGCCGATGAGGTACGTGCCGATGAGCAGGAAGCAATGGAGCACGGCATTCACGGCGTACCCTATTTCCTTATCAACGGCAAGTACACGGCATCAGGTGCACAACCGACGGCCATGCTGAAAGAATCCATCGAAAGGATACTGGCTGAGGAAACGTCAGCGGCAACATCATTAGATGGCATGGTCTGCGGGGCGGATGGCTGCCATATTGTGCAGTAAGGCGGGGGAGCATCATGATTTTATCGTTGCCCGTGACAGGCGTTTTTAACACCAATGCCTACTTTTATATTGATGATGCCACAGGACACGGCTTTTTGCTCGACCCCGGCGCAGAAGCAGATACTCTTTTAGCCGTTATTCGACAAAGAGGATTCGTCATCGAAAAAATTCTGCTCACCCATGGACATTTCGACCACATGGGTGCCGCAGCGCAAATCCAGGATGCACTGTCCATCCCTATCTGTATGCACGAGAGAGGGCGGGAATATACAGAGAATCCTCGTTGGAATCTCTCGGAAGGTTGCGGGCTATATATCAAACTGGATGATGTGAGCTATTTGCCGGACGGGAGCAGGATTGCCCTCGAAAGGAATCCTGTATTTTCTTTGACCATGCACTACGTTCCCGGTCATACTACGGACAGCGTATTCTATTATAGCGCCAAGGACAATGTGGCCTTCGTGGGTGATTCCATTTTCAAGAACAGTTTCGGGCTGACACATTTTCCCGGTGGGGATGAGCAAACATTGATGCAGAGTATCACACAGCGTATACTGAAACTGCCGCAGGAAATCGTCTTGCTGTCCGGACATACGGAACCGACTACGGTGGAGGCAGAACGGGAACGCTCGTGGTATGCGCCATTTTTGAACTGATTTAGGGGGAAAAGACAGAGTGGAAGAAAAATACGAGCTGGCAATGAAACCTATGACCATAGGGAATTTGACATTAAAAAACCGTATCGTTATGCCGCCCATCGCAACCTATCAAAGTACAGAGGACGGAAAAGTAACGAGCAAAATGCTGGAGTACTACGGAATGCGGGCAACAGGCAGCAATCTCGCCATGATAATCACGGAACACAGCTACATTGATATTCGCGGCAAGGCGCGAAAGAACCAACTCTCCATCTCCTCCGATGAGGATATTGAGGGATTGAAGCGGCTGGTGGATACCATCCATCAAGGCGGTGCAAAAGCAATAGCGCAACTGAATCATGCCGGCAGTGCCGCCCCCTCTGATGTTACAGGAGAAAGGGCAGTAGCTCCGAGCAGCGTGATCCTCCCCGTCTCGCCGATGATGGGTGACGGAACTGCACCGGAAGAATTGACCGTATCGCAGATTGCTGAAATTGTGGAGCAATTCGCCTGCGCTGCTAAGAGAGCAAAGGCGGCGGGATATGATGGTGTTGAAATCCACTCTGCTCATGCTTATTTGCTGAACCAGTTTTATTCGCCGCTCACCAATCATCGAGAGGATGACTACGGCGGTGACATAGAAAGGAGGCTGCGGATTCATCGGGAGATCATTCAATCTGTTCGTAGTGCCGTCGGCAAAGAATTTATGCTTTCCCTTCGTTTAGGTGGTTGTGACTACGCTGAAGGCGGCAACACGATTGAAGACAGTGTATATGCCAGCAAGGCATTGGCCGATGCCGGAGTGGATATGCTTAACATCACCGGAGGAATGTGTCGCTACACACGGCAAGGGCATAACGAGCCGGGTTATTTTCAGGATATGTCGAGTGCTATAAAAAAAGCTGTCTCTATTCCCGTCATGCTGACGGGGGGAGTTAAGACCTTAGAAGATGCAGAAACTCTCCTAAAAAATAATACTGCGGACTTGATTGGGGTTGGCAGAGAGATTTTGAAGAATCCGTACTGGCTAATGGAACAAATGGAAAAGTGACAGAACTTGTCCAATTTAGGGGGAGCAAAATCCCCACCGAGGGGGTGCAAATGCACCCCTTCTCTTTTTGTCGAAGCCTTGTCTCCCAGCAAAATAAAATGCGGAGACTGCGGTGGCTGGTACGGCGCTAAGGTCTGGCATTCGACCGACAAGTACCGCAGGACCATCCTAATCTAAAAGTAACGAAGTATCAACTGACCAAACAACTGCCTAAACTCAAAAAGGAGCGGCTCATATCTTCCGATATCAGCTGCTAAAGCGGGCAGAATCGCATTGACGGAGAGGTCAGAATATGCTAAAATAATACTAATTTCATAAGAACACCGCTTCTGTCACCGGACAGGAGAAATGGGGTGTCTGGGAGTTGTCGTAGGTACGGTATGGTTGCATGCTATAAGACAATTCCTGGGCACCCCTGTTTTTTTAGGAGGAATTATCATGATTCAAATGTATATGCAGCAGGGACTTTCACAGGATGCCCGGATTATCCGGCAGGAGGTATTTGTAGAAGAACAGGGATTCCACCATGAATTTGATGAAATCGACCCAAAGGCCTGGCATCTGGTATTATATGAAAATGAGCAGGCCGCTGGCTGCTGCCGTTTCTTTTCATCTGACCAGCCGGGAGTGTATATCCTGGGGCGATTGGCCGTGCGGAAGTCCTTCCGGGGCAGGCAGTACGGGGAGCAACTGGTACGAGAAGTGGAAGCATGGTTGTGCGGTCGCCAGGTGAAACGGCTGGCCCTGTCAGCTCAGGTCCGAGTACGTCCATTTTATGAAAAATTGGGGTTTACCGCATCGGGTGATGAATATCTGGATGAGTATTGTCCTCACATCCATATGGAAAAGGAGCTGAGAGAATGAGTCTGACCTACTGGATTCCTTTTTTCATCGTCATCCTTGGCAACATAGGCTATCATGTGGTAGCAAAGGCGACTCCGGTGTCGGCCCCGCCTTTTCTGGCCCTCAGCGTGACTTATCTAGTCAGTTTTCTCCTGTGTGCTGCTGCTTACGTGGTGACCGGACCTTCTCTGCGGCAGGATCTGTCGGCCTTAAACTGGGCGAGCGCTGCCTGGGGACTGACGCTGGTCGCCGTCGAATTTGGCTACATCCTATTATACCGGGCTGGCTGGAAAATCAGCATGGCCTCTCTCCTGGCCAATGTCAGCGTAGCGCTTCTTTTGGCAGGAATAGGCCTTCTGCTGTATAAAGACGTCTTGCTGCCCCGACAAATCATCGGCATCATCCTGTGCCTAATCGGTGTTTTTTTCCTGAGACCATAAAAAGATAGAACTAGGACATTGTTAATCCTTTGCCTGGAGACAATGCGGTGAAATGACAGGAATCCGAAAAAGATGGTATAATGAAATAACTTGGTCGCTGACCGACTAAGATAGCGATATAAACCAGTTTTTCGAGGGTGCCAAGGTCTTGTGTATAATTCTTGTGTATAATAGAGAGAAAACGCTTTACAGGGAGTAGCGGAAATCCTTAACAGCATCACCCTGCTGAAGGAACGGCTCACTGACATAGAAACAATGGAAGAGGAACGGGACAGTCTTAGCACGGACTTGAACCTGCTGGCAGATAAGGTACAGCAGGCTCATAGCCGAGAACGCCAGGGTCGCGCAGAACCAGGATGATTATGACCGGAACTACAACGAACTGGTCAGCCGGTATGAAGCGGCGAAGACGCAGTACGACAAGACCTGTGAAACCATCCAGTATCGCAAATTCCCGGAGCCGTCAGATGGACAACTTCATCCAGGAGCTTCGGGAGCAGGAACTCATCAAGGAGTTCGACGCCCGGCTGTGGGGCAGCCTGGTGGATTTCATCACAGTGTACAGCAAAGACGATATCCGGGTGACCTTTAAAGGCGGGACAGAAATCAAAGCATAAAAAAGACTATCGGTCATAAACAGGAAGTTTAAATAATATTTTCTATGCACACGGGGTGTTCAAAAGCCCTGCTGTCGTTCAATTGTATCAAATACAGACACCTTTGAGAGACTGCGTATGAGAAGAAGCGCTTTCATACGGCAGTCTCTTTTTCTGATTTTCCGAAGAATAAGAAGAATAATATGGTATAATAAAAATACCTTTATGTGGATGCGGAGACGAATATTTATCGTGATTCCTTTTTTGCGGCCCTGCAGCGGCTGAATGCTGGCGAAATAGGGGATACGCCGCTTACGGAAGAAGACGGGGAACGCATCATCCTCGAAGGCGCTGCCAACATATTGGACCAGAAAGTCGAGAAGGGCTCCCTGCAGAAGAAGGACGTCACCAGTCAGCCTGAATACGTGCAGCCCTTAGTCGATTATGTCGAAGAAGACTTCACCGCTTTCCGCCTAATATTTAAAGTTATTCCATCACCTGATATTTTGCAAAATTTTGCTAAGACAATGAAACCCATTCACCAACGAATGATTACGAATAAACAAGAAAATCGTCGTCTGACGCAGCTGCGCGATTTTCTATTGCCCCTGCTGATGAACGGCCAAGTCACTTTCAAGTAAAGGGAGACGTGATAAATAATGAGATTATTGAATTCCATGAAAAAAGGAAAATGTTTTGCCAGTGTCTTGCTGGTGTCGATGGCGTTGCTGTTTCCGGGCGCTGTCAGTGTCTCAGCCGCTGATGCGGCAGCGCAGCCTGCACGGACACTGCGGGTAGCGCTTTATCCCTATGTCCCTGATTTGCAGGCCTTTAAGACGACGCTGCAGACGCAATGGCAAAAAGCCCATCCCGATACGGCCCTGCAGTTCGTCGATTGGGATTGCTACGTCGATGCGCCGCGTATGGACATCGATGTCTTCGTCTTCGATGCGACCTATTTCCCGGCCTATTGGCGTTCCGGCGTTCTTTCGCCTTTAGGCAAGACCTTGCCGGATCAGAAGCAGTATCCCCAGTGGCTGCTGACGGCGGCAGAAAAAGACGGCGTCTACTACAGCATTCCTCAGATGGTCTGCATGGATACGCTCTTCTACCGCAAAGGGGATAAAGCATTGGCCAAGGTCAAGACCATGGATGAATTGTACCGCGCCGTAGGGCCGCGAAAAACGGACAGCCTTTTGCCGGGCCCCGATGAAGGTGTCCTTACGGATTTCAGTCCTTCTTCGGGCAATCCCTTGAAATACTACAACATCCTTCAGGACCATTACCAGGCCTTAGTGCCGCAGCAGGCGATGCAGGGCGTCGATTCTCATGCCTTGTCGTATTTGCAGCATTGGTTCGCCATGACGGGAAAAGCAACGGGCCTCTATGCCAGCGATTATGAATTCACGCGGGCCCAGTGGTTTGCTGCAGGCCACGGCCGGGCGCTCTATGCCTATCCCGAATCCTTCCATGAAATCGTTCGCCTTGGTCAGGGCGACAACGTCGACATCAAGACGATTTCCAGCTGTGAACATCCCGACTTTGCCACGTCCTATGTCGATTATGTCGGCATTTCGGCAAAAATCGCGGAAGATAAAAAAGACGCTGCCGAAAAAATGGCAGCCATGCTGACGAGCAAAGACTACATGCTGGCTATCCTTCGTCCGTCGGATACCCAAGAAACGCCGCAGTACTTGCTCTCAGCTAGGGAAGACGTCATGAAAGACCTGGCGAAATCAGATAAGACCTATCAGAAGATTTATCGGAAGCTCTATAAACACAAAAATCTCCACGTCATGACTGGCACCACCGACTTTACAACCTGGGAAAATAAAGTGAATCCAAACATCGAAAAAGCACTCAATACAGCGAGCGCGAAATAGTGCTTGTATTGCTGATTTTGTTTTACTTATTGTTTACGCTAGTTTTACGGAGACGTTCTGTTCTTTCCGTATAATAAAAAAATATAGAAAAAATCAGAAAATATGTTCTGTATTTTACTAAAACATGCTATGATGGTTATAAGGAGGTGACTTTTTATAATGAAAAGAGTAGAATCTCACCGCATTCGACCGTCTTCACCGTACTACAAGATGCTACGCAAATTTTGCCATTTATCCAAAAATCTCTATAACCATGGCAATTATCTGGTACGGCAGGCATTTACAGATAAAAAGGAATATTTAAGCTATTCCAAAGTAGATAAGCTGTTAAAAGCGGATACAGAGTATCCCGATTACCGGGCCATGCCCAGTGC
>ERZ779697.310-NODE-310-length-26165-cov-3.52953_pt1 | contig 26165 bp, 25 predicted proteins | sample MGYA00511881_ERZ779697 | MGnify/ENA primary metagenome ERZ779697 (study PRJEB29588, sample SAMEA2148105) | human gut metagenome | biome: human gut; feature: human-associated habitat; material: faeces | place: Denmark | collected 2008/2010 ... | reverse complement strand
CCAGCCGATAAAATCGTCGTGGCGGAAAATAGAATGGTTACTAGACACGAAACTCAGCATTAGCATAGTAAAAGAAAATTTACATGAATTTGAAAAGATGCTCAAAATAGGAGAAACATTTAATATTCCTAGTGTCGTAAATAGTTACATGTTTCCCTGTACACGTAATATATATCAAACAAAAGATTTTAAATCAAGACTAGATCCCATAATAGGAGGAAAAATAGGGGCCATATCCATGAAACATAGAAAAGGAGAAGAGGCCAAATCCTTTTTTGCTAAAGAACTTACAAAGTTAACACAAAATAAATCTGAAATAAAAAATTTATATCTTTCTTGTAGGGCTGGCACAAGTCAAGTTTGGATTACCTGGCAAGGGAAAATGGTACCTTGTGTCATGATGGAATATCCAAGCATAAATCTATCACAACATAATGTAATAGATGCATGGGAAGAGCTTAAAAAAGGTTGTCAGTTATTACCGACGATAGAAGAATGTAAAGGTTGTAAATTAAAAACTATATGCCAAGTATGTTATGCCTCCGCTATATTAGAGAAGCAGCATTTCGGAAACCTTAATTATCTCTGTAATTATACTAATTCAGAATTTAAAACAATAAAATCACTTCTAGATGATAAAGAATAAAGATTTAGTAACAAGAGAAATAGCGGGCGAAACAATCCTCGTTCCCATAGGAAGTATGGCACAAAAACTTAATGGAATGATTTCATTAAATGAAATGGCTGCATTTATCTGGGAACATATCGAAGAGGCAGCCGATTTCGACCAATTAGTCGATATGATTCTTGACGAATACGAGGTCGACCGTGAAACAGCTGCGGCAGATGCCTCCAACTTCGTTATGCAACTGTTGCAACACGGCATGATTCAGCCGTCTGGACTGAACTGGTAACTGAAACAGATTGTTCGCGGATTATCGCTGTAGTTACCCGCTACTACCGTGGTAAACACAGTTTCTCGCCCGAAAGCCAGCTGATGAGTCTTGTCGGGCTGCTTTAGAATAAAAAAATCAATAACAACCAACAACTGATTATGAAACTCAACGAAAATCTTATCCTCCGCGAAGTGGCTGGAGAATACATGATAGTAAACCCTTTCAGTGAAACCATGGACATGACTCAGATTCTTACCCTGAACGAAACGGCAGCATGGCTGTGGCAGCAGGCTGAAGGTAAAGAATTCGACGAAGCCTATCTGGTGGACTGCCTGTGCGAAGAGTACGATGTCGACCGCGAAACAGCTACAACAGATGTTCACGAAATATGTGCACAATGGCAGAAAAACGGTCTGCTGGCATGAACGATATCAACCGCATAAAGAATGCTTTGTTCTTCCTGATCCGTCAGGGACTTTGGGGAAATAAGGAGGATGCGGAGAAGTATTTCCCGCTTTCCCCCGAGGAATGGCAGGCACTTTATATCCACAGCCGCCGGCAGGCAATACAAGGTATCGTCTACGATGGCATGTTACTTCTACCCAAACCTTTGCGCCCGCCCCATGCACTCATTCTGCGATGGACGGTTGATGTCGACCAGTGGGAACGTATCAACAAGCAACACATTCAGGTGCTTTGTGCGTTGAACCGTTTCTTTACCACTGAACCGACCGTTCCTTTCGAAGTTATCAAGGGACTTGCCCTGAGTTGTTATTACCCCAATCCGCTTCATCGTGTATGTGGGGATATCGATTTGTATTTCGGCAGCCCAGAGGCTGTACGGCAGGCCGTCAAAAAACTGGAAGAATCAGGTGTATATGTCAAGTATGGAGCCAATGACGATGCCTCCTGCCTCATCGGTCAGGTCGTAATCGAACTGCATCCGGAGCTGATTGAGCTGCATAGTCCGCTGATCCGCAAATCACTGCGTGAATGGGAGAAAAACGTATTCTGCACGGTTGCTCCCGCAATCAGGCCGGTCTATCAGGATACTCCAATTAGTGTTCCTACTCCAGAAGCACACCACCTGCTGGTTTCCACACATATCCTGAAGCACCTGCTCAACGAAGGGATCGGCTTGCGCCAGTTATGCGACGCTGCCATCCTGTTGAAAGGACTGGCACAGGAAACGGACAAACAGGAACTGGAGCGTCTGTGTCACCAATTCGGCATCTGGAAATGGTCTTGCCTGCTTTATTCTTTCTTAGTTGAGCACTTGGGACTGGATGAATCCTACGTTCCTTTCCGTAAACATTACAATACCGAAACCCTGATGACCGAAATATGGGAAAGCGGCAATTTCGGTTTTTACGATGAACGGAAAGGAGAACGCCCGGAGGGGAAATGGAAAAACAAGCTGTACACAAGTCGCCAGATAGCCCGCAAAGCACAACTGTTTTTCACATATGCGCCGGCAGAAACCTTCTGGTGGCCTACATTGCTTACGGCTAGACGCATCAAAGAACTCTTTATCAAGCATGAAGACCATACTGAAAAAAATACTAAGTAAACTTACCAAAGAGAATCTCTCGCAGCAATACGCCATCGGGCGCAAAGCCATGCGCTGGGTACTTCAGGTAACGCAGGGATATCACTGGCTGATTACATTCTCCATCTTTTCAGGAATTTTCGGCGTAGGAATGTCACTGTTCAATGTCTGGCTTTCCAAATGGATTATTGACATCGTAACCGGAGCCCGCGAAGGAAATGTCTGGATGGCAGCCGGTATCGTTGTCTTTTTCTTTTTCTTCGGCATGGCAGTCAAGCTGATTTCTCCCTGGATTTTCGGGAAAATCAACATGCGTATCGGCATCCGCATGCAAAACTCCTTGTCGGACGCCCTGATGATGTGTTCTTGGAAAAGCGGACAGAAATGGCATACCGGCGACCTGCTCACGCGTATCAACAGCGATGCTTCCGAAGTACTCAGCATGGGTATGGGCATACTTCCCAACCTGCTCATCACCAGCCTTCAGCTGATCGGTTCCTTTATCTTCCTGTGGGCACTGGAGCCCCGGCTTGCCTGGTTCATTCTGGGAGCGACCCCGCTAGTGCTGTTGTCGAAAATCTATTTCCGTAAGGTACGTGAGCTGAGCAAGGCACAAAAGGCCATGAGCAGCGAAATGGGTTCAGTCATGCAGGAAAACCTGTCACAGCGTGTGCTGGTACGTTCACTGGGAGCAACCGATTACCGCAAACAGAAACTGCACGAATCGCAGGAAAAACTGTTCAACCTCGGTATGGAACAGATCAAGTTCTCCACCTTTTCGCAGGGAGTGATGGGTTTTGTATTCGGAGGAGGTTACCTGTGTGCCTTCCTCTGGGGTATCTACCGGCTAGAACATCAGGAAATTACCTTCGGTACCATGACAGCATTCCTGCAACTGGTCGGACAGGTACAAGGACCTTTCCTCGGACTGATCGGTATTCCTCCCGCTTTGGTACGTGGCTGGGCGTCTGTCGAGCGACTGATGGAACTCTTCGAAGACGTAGAGCCGGACGAAACCCCGGTATATGTCGACAGCCCGCTTACGCTGGAATTCAATCAGGTTACTTTCGGCTATGAACCGGGGCAACCTGTCCTGCATAATTTTTCTGCCGTATTCCGCCCCGGTACCTCTATAGCTGTTGCCGGTCCTACCGGTACGGGAAAAACCACCATCATCCGCCTGATGCTGGCACTTATCCGTCCCGACCAGGGACAGGTAAACCTGGTAGCAGCAGACGGTTCAGTTTATCCGGACACTTCCGCTACCCGGGTAAATTTCATGTACGTTCCCCAGGGAAATACCCTGCTTAGCGGAACCGTCCGTGAGAATGTACTTCTGGGAGATCCCGATTGCAGCGATGAAGATGTAGAACAGGTATTACGCACAGCATGTGCCGACTTTGTCTTCGACCTGCCCGAAGGCATTCATACCCGCGTCGGCGAACACGGCTACGGCTTGTCCGAAGGACAGGCACAGCGTATCTCCATCGCCCGCGCCCTGCTCCGTCCAGGTAATATCTGGCTGTTCGACGAGGCCTCTTCCGCCCTCGACTGCGACACCACTACAAAGTTAATAAACAACATTTTAGCGGAAGGAAAAGAAAAAACCATTATCTTTGTCACCCACGATCCGAGGGTGATGGAACGGTGTGATTCAGTCATCCGGCTGAACGAAAAAGAACAACAAACAGTAGAACCCTAATAAACAGTAAAAAACATTTATGAACAAATCAACTCTTTTATTCTTCTTATTACTTACAGTATTGCTTTTCTCGTCATGCGCTGCAAGAAAAGACCTGGTTTATCTCCGCGACATGGAAGAACTTAAAGAATATCCGGTGTTCCAGAAATACGAAGCAGTCATTCACCGAGACGACCGCCTCAGTATTACCGTAAGCTGCAAGAACCCGGAACTCACTCTGCCGTTTAACATCCCCGGCAGCAGTAACTACAGCATCGGTCCCGACGGAAACATATCTACGACTGTTCCCACAAGCAATGCAGCTGATAATGCCAACAAAGGATACCTGGTTGATGTAAATGGTGAGATAGACTTCCCAGTTCTAGGTAAACTGAAAGTAGAAGGGCGTACCCGCGGACAGGTTACCGAAATGATCAAACAGCGCCTGATTGACGAAGATTTGATAAAAGACCCCATCGTCATGGTGAACTTCCTGAATTTCAAGATTACCGTATTGGGCGAAGTAGGAAGTCCCAACACCTACGATATCACCGGCGACCGTATTACTCTGCTCGAAGCCATCGCTAAAGCAGGCGATATTACCGATGAAGGACGTGTAGACCGTGTAGCTGTTATCCGTGAATACGGAAACAAACGTAGAATCCTGTTCCACGACCTCCGCTCGAAAGACGTGTTCAATTCTCCCTGCTACTACTTGCAGCAGAACGATATTGTATACGTAGAGCCGTCGGCTGCCAAGACACGCGACAATGCACAGCGTACTTTCAATACTTTCAGTATGATTTTATCTTTCGTTACAACCATCACTTCACTGGTCGTATTGGCCGTAAAATAATCACAATTTCCTGCTAGATAGATATGATACAAATGAGTGAACAGAAAGACCTTTCCCCCGACAAGAACATCAGTGGAAGTGGTTTCAATATCAACCCGATGGACATGGTGATGTACCTGGTCAACCGCTGGTACTGGTTTGTCCTCTCGGTAGCTTTGTTCGGAGGATATGCCTGGTACCAGTATGCCAAGACTCCGTTCAAATATTCCCGTTCGGCAACGGTCATGATTAAAAATGCTAACCAACGCAGTTACGACGGATTGGAACGTTTTCAGACTTTCTCAACGACCAACGTTTCCAATGAAATCCTCCAGTTTCAGTCACACAACCTGATGCGGGAGGTAGTCAGCCGCCTGAATGCCAATATCAGTTATACCATTACCGACGGGCTCCGTGAAAAAGAACTGTATACACAAGCTCCCATACGAATTTCGTTCGTCGAATCGGAAGATTACCAGACCTTATCAGTGGACGCAACTCCGATCAACGATCATGAAGTTCGACTGACTGCCTTTGGGGGTGATATGATTCCGGATGCTAGTAAGACACTGACAGCTAAGCTCAATGACACCATTCCGACCCCTATCGGTAAACTGGTGGTCAGTCCAACATTATATTACAGCAACAAATGGTTCGGTACTACTGTCAGCGTAAAGAAGAACAGCATCGACAACATGGCGAGCCTGTTCGGTTCTAATTTGAATATCAGTCAGGCAGAAAATGATGCTTCCATCCTGTATCTCAGCCTTAACGACTACTCTACGGTTCGTGCCGAAGATGTACTGAATATGCTGATTACGGTCTACAACGAAGAAACCATCAAAGACAAGAACCAGATAGCCATCAATACCTCCCAGTTCATCAACGAACGTCTGATTATTATTGAAAAGGAACTGGGTGGAGTAGAATCGGAAATCGAGAACTATAAGCGCCAGCATGAGATCATTGATGTATCCTCTTCGGCAAGTACATCAGTTTCCGATAAAGAACAATACGGTACACAGGCTACCGAAATGGAGCTTCAGATTGAAATGGCAAACTACATCAAGCAATTCCTTGTAGACCCGTCCAAGATTACCGGCTTGATACCGTCAAACACCGGAATCGCTGATGCCAATATCGAGGCACAGATTGTACAATACAACGCCAACAAGCTGAAACGTGACAAACTTGTCAAGAACAGCAGCAACAAGAACCCGGTAGTACAAGAACTGAACAATACCCTGCTTGCCATCCGTCAGAACATTATCCGCGATATCGATAACCTGATTGTCAGCATCAATGCCAAACTGAAGGAAGCCCGGAACCGTACTTCCGAAGCACAGCGCCGCATCGCCAGTATTCCGACCCAACAGCGCCAGATGCTGTCCATCGAACGCCAGCAGCGCATCAAAGAAGAACTGTACCTCTACCTGCTTAACAAACGCGAGGAGAACGCGCTCAGCCAGGCAACCACAGAAACCGATGTCCGTGTACTCGACCCCGCTGGAGGCAGCGACATGCCTTATACTCCTAATGGGAAAAGTATCATCATGGGAGGAGTCATGAAAGGAATCGCTTTACCGGCTGTTATTCTGCTTGCCTTTATGTTCTTCGATACCAAGGTACATACCCGCAAAGACATTGAAGACAACCTTAGTGTACCCTTCCTGGGAGAAATACCTTTGTCAAAAAGCAAGAAAGAGCCCAGTGCAAAGGGCAAGAAAGGCATTATTGTCCGCAGTCAGGGACGTGACATCGCTTCCGAGGCCTTCCGTATCGTGCGTACCAACATGGAGTTCATGCGTGTCAAGAGCAAGGACCTGCAGGTAGTAACCTTCAGTTCCTTCGGTCCTGGAGCCGGTAAGACCTTTGTGTGCAGCAACCTGGCAGCTAGTATGGCACAGACGGAGAAAAAAGTGATCCTGATCGACCTCGATATCCGTAAAGGTACCCTCAGCTCCCACATCCACCACCACGACAAAGGTATGACTTCTTACCTGTCGGGCAGTGCCGAATTATCGGAAATCATCAAGCACGATGAGCTGGTAGAAAACCTGGATATCATTCCGGCAGGTCCCGCAGCTCCTAATCCGGCAGAACTGTTGCTCAGCGAACGTTTGGAAACTATGATCGAAACGTTGCGCAAGCAATACGACTATATCATTGTCGACAACGTACCGGTAGGTATCATTGCCGATGCGGCCATCACCAACCGCATTGCCGATCTGACGATCTTCGTCATCCGTGCCGACCGCTTCGACCGCCGTATGCTGCCCGATCTGGAAAAGATTTACCGTACCGGTCAGCTTAAGAATATGTCCGTTATCCTGAATGGTGCCCATACCAAGAACAACGGCTATGGTTATGGCTATGGTTATGGCTACGGTTACGGATACGAGAACAAGTCACACAAATGGTATCAGTTCTGGAAAAAATAACCCATAAGCCGACGAAAGTATATGTTTTTCAGTTTTAAGAAAAAACACAACCTGGTTAAGTCGGGTATTCTGAAAGGCATGACCGATATCCACTCCCACATTCTTCCGGGAGTGGATGACGGTTCTCCCGACAGAGCAACCTCTTTGGAACTGCTTCAGTTCTTGGAATATCTGGGAATTACCTCCGTATGGTTTACTCCCCACGTCATGTCCGATATGCAACGCAATACCACGGCCTATCTGACTGAACGTTTCGAAGTCTTCCAAAATTACTATAAGGGTCCTATCCGGTTACATCAGGCAGGCGAATACATGATGGACGCACAGTTCACGTCCAAGCTGCCTGCTGAAGTCCTTCCATTGGGCAAGAACCACCTGCTTGTAGAAACCTCCTACATGCTTCCGCCTGTCGGTATGAAAGAGATACTTGCCAGTGTCAAGCAAAACGGCTATTTCCCCGTTATCGCCCATCCGGAGCGCTATACTTACATGGATATGGACGATTACCGCCGGCTGTATAGCACAGACGGTTATCGCTTGCAGTTGAACCTGATGTCCTTATCCGGCTACTATGGTCCCGGCGCACGCCATGCGGCAGAAAGCATCCTGACGGAAGGCATGTACAGCTATGTAGGAAGCGATTTGCACCACCTGGAGCGATATGCCCCCATGCTGGAAAGTATGAAACTCACCAGCGAGCAGCTGGATGCCCTCAGCATACTGATAGCAAACAATGAAGCGATTTAGTTACATCCTGGCTGTTTTTACGGTTCTTTGGGCTTTGTTGACTGCTGCCATACCCTGGTGCTCTCCGGTAGTTGCCGGTTACCTTGCTCCATTGGGACTGTTGGTTATACCACTGGCTATATTCAGCACATTGGTAACAATCATCGCAGTTCTTTACCGAAGCAAAGACATTAGCCTGCTGTTTGGTACAGCTTGCCTCATCAGTCTGTTTCTTTGCGGAAAATCCTGGGCTGTATCTTTTAAAACAAATAAATCGACTTCCCATTCGTTACGCCTCGTCAGTTGGAATGCAGAAGGCTTTCAGTTGAATAAAGACACCTTACAGGCAAGTGCCGTATTCATCCGAAACCTTCATCCCGATGTTATTTGTCTGCAAGAACGTCCACACGATAACCTACTGCATCGTGATAGTATCTCGGAAGCATTCGGATATCCCTATCGGGTATTCAACAGCCGGGAAGACGAAGTACTGAATTTGGCAGTGTACAGTCGTTTCCCGTTATCAAACATGAAAGAATATTACTTTCCCGACAGTTATAACAAAGTGTTGCAAATAGACCTGCAATATGAAGGAAGAACCATTCGTTTATTCAACATACACCTGCAGACTACAGGCATGACACCGGCGTTTCAGAGAAACAACCTCCTGCATACCTACCAGCTCAATGCCAGGGAACGTAACCGTCAGGCACAGTTGCTGGCAGAAGCAGTAGCTTCGAGCCCGTATCCCGTTATCCTATGCGGTGACCTGAACGACACACCCATATCGTATGCCTACCGAAAGTTGACCGGACAACTCGAAGATTGCTTTCTTGAAAGCGGAAATGGCTGGGGAGGGACATATCAACCTGCAAATAACCTGTTCCGCATCGATTATACATTCTGTTCTCCAGAACTGAAAACATCAGCTTATCGCTTATACAGTAACTGTTGGAGCGATCATCGAATCCAATATACAATTGTAATCTCGTTATGATAGATTTTATCCCTTTAGTAGATTATACGCCCTTTTTTCATTATAGCATTCTTATACTAGTACTGATTGCCTTCTGGCAATGCAATAATGGTATAGCATTACATAAAAATATAGTCAGTATGAATGCTGTATGGGGAGTATTTTTCACCATATTACTAATACTTTACATGGGACTACGTCCTGTATCTGGTTATTTTGGAGATACCATTAACTATGCAAATGAGTTTTTCGAAATACAACGTTCTTTCGATCCCTTTACTTGGACATGGGAAACAGACTGGCTATTCTATAACCTGCATGCCTGGTTCGCTAAATACAGTGACATCCATACCTTCTTCTTGCTGTGTGCTTTCATTTATGTAGGTAGTTTATGGTTGGCCATGCAGCGTATTTTCAAATCCTACTACTATATCCCCTTATTGGTTATATTCAGCATGTTTACCTTCTGGAACTATGGAGTAAACGGTATCCGGAATGGTATGGGAGCCTCTGTCTTCATTTTAGCAATGACTTATATCAATCGTCTGCCCATAGCTATACTTCTAAGCATCATTGCTATTGGATTTCATAAATCCTGTTTGCTTATGGTAGGCGCAGCCGTCATCGCCTGGTTTATCAAAAACAGCTATCTCTACCTGCTGGCATGGATAGGTTGTGTAGGAGTTTCATATGCAGCCGGTATGCGTATACAAAACTATCTGGCGTCTTTAGGTATTTTTGGAGAGGATGACCGATTTTCTGGCTACCTTACAGGAGAAAATATGGTAGGAGAAATTGTTCAAATGAGTATGACGTTCCGCTGGGACTTCCTACTCTATAGTGCTATGGGTGTATTTGTCGGTTATTATTTTATCTTCCGCCGCAACTTCCGCGACGAATATTATCATTGGCTATACAATACTTTTTTGATTACCAATGCTTTCTGGGTGCTGGTGATTCGTGCCGCTTACAGCAACCGCTTTGCCCAAATTTCCTGGTTTATCATGCCCATTATATTGATTTATCCTTTTATGAAACAACGCTTCTGGCAAAACCATGAAAAAATACTAGGAGCAGCCTTACTAGTATTTTACGCATTCGCATTTTATTATAACATTCTTAAATAACGACTCTTTTCTATAGTGAACGAATCAAGAACTCAAAAAACATTATTAAATGCACGAGTTAACTTCATCTTCTATTTTCTGACACTAATTATATCTTTTGTATCACGAAAGATATTTCTCAGTAATTTAGGAGATGATTTTATTGGATTAACAGGTACATTAGGAAGTATATTAGGTTTTTTAAATTTAGCAGAATTAGGTATCTCAACCTCCATTGCAGTCCTCCTTTATAAGCCTATTTTTGATAAAAACAGAGAACAAATAAATGAAATCATATCTGTATTCGGATACATGTATGATATCATAGGAAAAATCATATTATTAATTGGAATTGTCATATCTTTTTTCCTGCCAATCATATTTGAAAAAACGACTCTCCCTCTTAGTATAATCTATTTTGCCTATTATTCATATTTAACCTCAACCTTACTGAGTTACTTTATCAACTACAGACAAATTCTGCTTGGAGCAGACCAACGAAATTACGTTATTACAGGATATTATCAATCATCATTAATCATCAAAAATTTAGTTCAATTGATATTGTGTTATTATACCCACAATTATTATATATGGATAACAATTGAACTCATATTTAGCCTTTTCTATAGCTATTTATTAAATAGGAAAATCAATCAAGTATACCCTTGGTTAAAAGCCGAATTAAAGTTAGGAAAAGCATTATTCAAAAAATACCCTGAAATTATAACTAAGACAAAACAAGTCTTCATACAAAGGGTAGCATTTACTATTCTGACTCAAACAACTACACCTCTGATTTATGCTTATTCTACATTGCAAAATGTAGCCTTATATGGTAATTATTTGATATTAGTTGATCGAGGAGCCAATTTAATAAATATGACAATGAGTGGAGCAAATGCCGGTATCGGAAATTTAATAGCAGAAGGAAATAAACAACGTATACTTTCTGTTTTTTGGGAATTACGTGCATTTCGCTATTGGGGTGCTTTCATACTTGTTTTTTCGTTTTATTATTTTATAGAACCATTTATTAAATTATGGCTAGGTGCAGAATATATTATGAGCCGTTCTATATTAATAATTATATTAATAAATGTATTCATCGGACAAACTCGCATCGTAGTAATGGGATTTCTAAACGGATATGGGCTATTTAAAGATACCTGGTCACCCATCACTGAAGCTATTCTAAACATAGGTACGGCTATATTACTAGGCAATTATATGGGTATGGAAGGAGTATTGTTAGGTACAACTGTCAGCCTATTTTTTATGATATGTTTATGGAAACCTTATTTTTTATATAAAGAAGGTTTTCAAATTCCTGTTAAAAGTTATTGGATGAATACTTCCATCTATTTCATTGTTTCTGTCAGTATTTGGCTTTTATTAGATTTTTTATTAACCCCACATCTCCATATTGACCAAATATCTTCATTTACAGATCTCATATTAAACATATTAATACTAATACCTATATATATTATTCTTACATGGATCGGATACTACTACCTATCTAAAGGAATGAAAGATTTTAGTATTAGATTATTACATATAATTAAAATAAAAAAAAGCCAATTATGAAAAAGCTATTCTTCTTACTTAGCTCAATGAATGTAGGGGGAGTTGAAAAAGCTTTCTTAAGTATGCTTCCTTATATACCTAAAGATAAATATGAAATACATTTAGGACTTTTAAATATGAAAGGTGGATTCTTAGAAGACATTCCACAGAATGTGATTATTCATCACATTAACTGTTATAGTAAATACAAAGAAATAATAAATGATCCACCCTTGGAAGTAATTATTCATGAACTAAAAAAGGGACACATTATAAACTCCATCGTACAATTTTTCTTATATATCCATTTCAAATTAACTCAAAACAGATATTTACTTTACAAATATATATTACGCAAAGAACCAATCTTTCCCATAACATTTGATTTAGCAATAGCTTATGCTGGTCCTTCTCAAGCAATTGATTATTATATTACAAAGAAAATTAAAGCAAACAAAAAATGTGGATGGATTCATTTTGATGTTGAGAAGTTTGGAATTGATAAAGGTATGACCAAACTTTTATACTCTAAATATGACAAAATATTTATTGTTTCTCAAACAGCTAAAGATAAGTTTGACAGAATTTTTCCAAAGTTAAGAAATAAGACAGAAGTCTTTTACAATATTGTTTCTCCCAAACAAATTAATCAACTAGCCAATGCAGCTCCAACTTTTAGCGATTCATTTATTGGTAAACGTATTCTTACAGTGGGCAGAATCACCTCAGAAAAAGGTCATGATACCGCAATCAAAGCATTAAAAATATTAATCAATAAAGGCTATAACGTAAAATGGTATTTCGTCGGAGATGGTAAACATAGACAATATTGTGAATTACTAGCCCAGCAACTGAAGATACAAAACCATATAGTTTTTTTGGGAGTAGAAAAAAATCCTTATGGTTACATGAGAGATTGTGATATTTATGTTCAACCCTCTCGTCATGAAGGTTATTGTATCACATTAGCGGAAGCAAGAGTATTTGCTTCCCCAATAGTAGCTACTAATTTTGTGGGAGCAAAAGAACAATTAGCTAATAGAAATAACGGAATCGTTACAGGATTTTCAGAAGAAGATATCGCAACAGGTATCATACAAGCATTAACAATGAATAAAGAGGAAACTATATCACAAATCCATTCTACAGATATTGATAAATTATTAACTTTATTATAAATGGACATAACAGTATCAATTATAGTACCTGTATACAATATCCTATCATTTCTTGATAAATGCCTTGAAAGTGTATGCAAACAGACCTATAAACAATTAGAAATCATTTTAGTTGATGATGGTTCTACAGATAGCTCTGGAAAGCAATGTGATAAATGGAAGGATATAGACCATAGAATAAAAGTATATCACAAAAAGAATGGTGGTTTATCTGATGCGCGAAATTATGGACTATCAAAAGCTACAGGTTCTTATATAATATATCTAGATGGAGATGATTGGATTGCTACAAATACTGTAGAAAAATTAGTGCATATTGCCCAAGAATATCATGCTGATTTTATACAATCAAGCTACTATTATGCTTATGAGAACTATCTTTTAGTATATGATGAACCAGATAATATAATAGAATACAACAAAGAAAACGCCCTAAAAGAACTCATTTCAAATGGAAGAATAAAGAATTTTGCATGGGGCAGCCTTATTAAAAGAGAGTTAGCCTTACAGGTTCCCTTTATTAAGGGTAAATATTTCGAAGATTCTTTTTGGAAATATCAAATAATGGAATTATCCAACAAGTTTGTTTATGTAGCTACTCCACTTTTCTATTATCGGCAAAGGTCTGAAAGTATATCTAGAAATTTTACATTAAAAAATATTGATTTGTTAATAGGAACAGAAGAAAGATTACAATTTATACAAAAGAATTATCTTCAGCTATTCAATCTGGCATTAAATAAATACTGGAATTTGGCATTTCATTGCATGCTCATAGCTCAACAATCTCATAATGAAAATATAAAAAAAACTTATAGAGATTATATTGTGGCTACCAATTTTAAATACAAAGAGTATCTAAATAAACGCCTAAAATTGATATATATATTGTATAATAAATTTCATCCTCTATTTTGTGTTATAACCTTTATAAAAAAGGGAATAAGCAAACTAAAAAAGGGACATTATCTCAAATATTCTTATTCTAGTTTATTATGAAAGATCTATTTTATCAACTCATCATAAGTTTGTTTTCCTTTTTTCCTATAAAGAAAAATAAGATTCTATTTTTTAGTTATTACGGAAACCAATATGGATGTAACCCCAAGTATATCAGTCAGTATTTAGTAAAAAAGAACCTAGGCTACAAGATAATATGGGCTTTCACCAAACCTGAAAAATACAATATATCTGGAATTAAAAAAGTCAAATATTATTCTTTCCGTTTCTTCTATGAATTGTGTACATCAAAAGTTATAATAACGAATTATCGAATGATAACTTTATTTAAAAAGCGTAAGAATCAACTGTATATCCAAACATGGCATAGTTCCTTACGTTTAAAAACCATTGAAAAAGATGCAATAGCCAATCTTCCAGCATATTATATTAAAATGGCTCAGCAAGATTCTCAATATATCGACTGCCTAATTTCAGGATGTAAATTCAGTACTGATATTTTTAAATCTTCATTTTGGTATAATGGATTAATATTAGAATGCGGAACACCTCGTAATGATTTATTTTTCTCAAACAAATTAAATATAAAGACAAAAATAACAGAAGAATATAATATTCCTCAAACCAACAAGCTAATTCTCTATGCTCCAACTTTTAGGCAAAGTTACAATCTAGAATATTATAATGTAGATTATATCAGGCTAAAAGAAGCACTTCATAATCGCTTTGGACATGAATGGACTATTTTAGTTAGATTACATCCACATTTAAGACAATATTCTCAACAATTATTACATGGAAAGCAGACTGTTGATGTAACCAATTATGATGATATACAAGAATTATTAGCTGTTTCTGATATTTTAATAAGTGATTATTCCTCACTCATATTCGATTTTGCTTTAACAAAAAGACCATGCTTCTTATATGTCCCAGATTTAAATGAATATATCCAAAAAGAAAGAGCATTATACTTCGATATAAAGCAACTACCATTTATTAAAGCATCATCAAATAATGATTTACTAACAGCAATATCAACTTTTGATGAAAAAAAATATTTATCAGAACTGACAGCATTTAATAATAACATAGGAAGTTATGAAAACGGAAATGCTTGTGAAAGAATTACAGAATACATAAACCAAGAATGCAATAAATAATATTATGGAAAAAAAGAAAATAATAGGATATACCACTGGAGTATTCGATATGTTCCACATTGGTCATCTTAACATCCTAAAAAGAGCTAAAGAACAATGTGATTATCTTATTGTAGGAGTTTCAACAGACGAGTTATGCAAAAGCTATAAAAAGAAAGAACCTATTATCCCCTATGAAGAACGAAAAGCCATTATCGAAGCTATCAAATATGTAGATAAAGTAGTTCCACAAACAGACAGAAATAAATTTGCTGCATGGGAAAGAATTAAGTTTGATGTTATGTTTGTAGGAGACGACTGGAAAAATTCACCGTTATTTACAGAACTGGAAAATAAATTTAAGGATGTAGGAGTAAAAATTGTATTTTTCCCTTACACTAAAACAACTTCATCTACAATCTTAAGAGAAAAACTTGATAAAATAAAATGAAAAAAAGAATTTTATTTGTAATAGATTCATTGATATGCGCTGGAGCTGAAAAAAGTCTAATTACATTACTATCATTAATCGATTACTCCAAATATGATGTTGATCTACAACTATTCAAATACGGAGGAGAATTTGAAAAATATCTCAATGAAAATGTAAACTTATTACCTCCATTTCAATATACAACATTTATTGAAAAACCAATCTCAAAACAACTTCTCGGACTTATACACATCAAAAATATCAGAATGTTTTTGATGCGTATCTTATATTCTACTTTATTAAGAATTAATCAAAACTTAAATAATATCATGATTGCCAGAATATACTGGCAAACTATAGGGAATTGCATTGAAAAAAGTTCTGTAAAGTACGACTATGCTATTGCATATGCTCAAGGCGTTCCAACATTTTACGTAATAGACAAAATCCATGCAAAGAAAAAATTTGGGTGGGTAAATGTAAGTTATAAACTTAATGGCAAAGAAAAAGAGTTTCAATCAAAGTATTATCAAAAATTAGATAGAATAATAACAGTATCTGATTCTGCCTTCAACGTTTTTAGTGAAGTATTCCCCACACTAAAAAAGAACATGACTACCATTTGGGACATTACAGATTATAATTTTATTTTTAACATGTCACAAAATGGTAAAAGCTATACAGACGGCTATACTGGAAAAAGAATCCTAACAGTAGCCAGATTAAATAAACACCAAAAAGGATATGATATAGCTTTAAAAGCGTGTAAAATATTAAAAGAGAAAGGAATAGATTTCAGATGGTACGCTATAGGTAAAGGGCCATACAAGGAAGAAATGGAAAAATATATAAAAGACAATGGATTGGAAAAACATTTTATTCTTCTTGGCACAACCCCTAATCCTTATCCTTTTTTTAAAGATGCATATCTCTATGTTCAGACTTCTCGTCATGAAGGTTTTGGTCTTACCATAGCCGAAGCACGACTATTAAATATTCCAGTAGTGACTACAGAATTTGATGCAGTATATAATCAAATGATTCAAGGGAAAAATGGTATTGTTACCAAGCAAGACCCTCAAATGGTAGCAGAAGCTATTGAAAAACTCCTAAATGATTCAAACTTATATCAGTCTATTAAATATTATTTGGAAAAAGAAAAAAAAGGCAACACAGAAGAAATAAACAAGTTTTATGATTTATTTTCTTAGAAATATAATAAAGTCCAATGCTACAAAGAATTGATTATATAGATGCTTTACGAACTTTAGCTTGTTTTCTCGTTATACTTACACACTCAGCAATGCCTACAGAAAATGCTAATGATGGAATATATATGTTTTTTTACTCATTTATTTCCTCTCCTGCAACACAAATATTCTTTGCAATATCCGGAGCATTGCTATTTCCTGTAAAACGACCAATGAAAGAGTTTTATAAAAGACGTTTTATAAAGATACTTCCTCCAGTTCTAATCTGGTCAATTATTAGTATTCTCATATATATGCTTTTGGGGAATATAACAATAGAAGAAGGTCTAAAAAGACTTGTACTTATGCCAATTCGACCTGCTATTAGTATCTATTGGTTCATATATGTTATGATTGGATTGTATCTTATTGGTCCTATTATTTCTAAATGGCTAGTCAGTGCAACAAAAAGAGAAATAGAATTTTTCTTATTCTTGTGGGGAATAAATCTATGCATGCCTTTTTTAAATCTGATTATTCCAAATATTTTTTCAGATTCAGGAAGTCATTATTGGATGCTAAACTATTTCGGAGGATATTTAGGATATTGGATATTGGGATATTACCTTTCAATATATCCTTTTTATACTGGATGTAATAAAAAATTTATCTGGCTATGTACTTTTCTTATTGGATATATCGTACTCATTTTAATTTTGAAGTTACATAATATTGACGACCAACAATACACTTATTATCTACAAATAGGAAATGCTCTCATGGTAATATGGATATTTACTGTAACAAAAGACCTATCACCAATATTTCTCAAACTTCAAAAACCAATTACAGAAATAGCAAAATATTCTTTTGGTATATATTTAGTCCATATCTTAATCGTGCGTGAACTTGTATGGAGATTATTTGAAAATCATCATATTTTCGTGTTAATAAAAACTCCACTGATAGCTATTACATCACTTATACTTTCTTATATATTGCTCAAAATATTGACAAAATTGCCTTATTCAAAATACATTATTGGTATTTAACCCTATAATAAACGCATGAAAAAACGCATTTTCATAGCCATACATTATTTAGAAATTGGAGGAGCGGAAATAAGCCTAATCGGTTTGCTCAATGCAATTGATACAGATCTGTACGATGTTGATTTGTTTCTGTACAGCCATCGGGGAGAACTATTGAAGCAAGTTCCGGATAAGATCAACTTATTACCGGAAATCAAGAAGTATGATGTCATCGAAAAACCGATAAAGGAAGCGATACAGAAAGGATTCCCCGATATTGCCCTAGCCAGACTATTGGCAAAGTATCAGTTTGCCCGATATGCCAAAAAGAATCAGCTGAAAGAAGGCTCGGCTATCCTGCAATATGTATTCGATGCAGTTACTCCGCTGCTGCCGGATATTAATCCAAATATGGAATATGATTTGGCCATCAGCTTCCTTACGCCTCATAACATTGTACTGAATAAGGTAAAAGCCAAGAAAAAACTGGCATGGATTCATACGGATTATACGAAAATCAGTGTGAATGTGGAAAAGGAGATAAAGGTGTGGAGTCAGTTCGATCATATTGTTTCGATATCGGAAGATGTAACACGTGCGTTCCTGAAGGTATTTCCAACTTTGGCAGGAAAGATTATCGGAATAGCCAATATTCTTTCCCCACAAATGGTCAGACAAAAAGCACTGGCTGGTAAGGTTGATTTTCCTACTCAAGATGGACGGATCAATCTGCTTTCTGTAGGACGTTTTACCTTTGCCAAAAACTTTGATAATGTACCCGATATATGCCGCCGGATAATGAAGGAAGGATGTGATGTGTACTGGTATATTGTAGGTTATGGTGGAGATGAGCATCTGATAAAGGAGAAAATTAAAGAGGTAGGCATGGAAAGTCGTGTCATCCTACTTGGGAAACAGGAAAATCCGTATCCGTTTATCAAGGAATGCGACATTTATGTACAACCTTCCCGATTTGAAGGAAATGCAGTTACCGTACGCGAAGCACAAATATTATGCAAACCGGTTATCGTGGCCAACTATCCTACGGCGCACAGCCAAATCAAGCATGGTATCGACGGAATAATCGTTCCCCAAGACAATGCCGGTTGTGCCCATGAAATAGCTCAATTTATCAAAAACAAAGAATTACAACAAAATATAGTCAATTACTTGAAGGAACACGATTATGGAAATGAAAAGGAAGTACAAAAACTATATAGTTTGATGAATTAAATATTTTCATACATGTCTTCATATAGTTTTTAATTTATATCTTTGGTAGATATAACGTATTACATATCTCCAACAGTCTGCATAGCCGTCTAGCAAAATCTCACGACAAACTGAAGATAAAAGGAAATTTGCCTACGTTATAATCACCTCACAAAGGTGAATATATCGCCCCACTTAGGTGAAACGAACGCTTCATATCAGTCAGGCGAACGTTTCACAAGGGTGAAAAGATACCTATAAAACTATATGAAACATGCCAATTCTATTTGATTTTTATGTTTCCCCATCCGATTCGGGAAAAGGAGAAAAAGAAAAATACCATGCACGGGTGGTAAGAAGCCATACCGTACAAATAGATGATATAGTAAACAACATCAGCAAGCGTTGTACACTCTCAAAAGGAGACATCCGAGCGGTACTGGACGAACTGGGAGATGAACTGGTATATAACTTGTGTGAAGGAGATCGTATCTACCTGCCGGGGATAGGTTATTTCTACCTTTCGCTCTCGGCTCCCAAGGACGCAAATCCCAAGACTACCCGTTCACAGAACATCGGAATAAAAGCTGTAGAATTCAGGGCAGACAGCATCCTGAAGAAAGGTCTGGAGAACCATGCCAAACTCGAAAGAAGTGACATAAAAGTGCATTCTCCTAGACTGGATAGCTACGAAATAGATACTTTGCTGGTGGACTACTTTCATAAAAACGAGTTTCTTACAAGAATTAAGTTTGAAAAACTCTGTGGTTTTACAAAGACAACAGCCCAACGACATTTGCAGCGCCTGCTGAATGAAGGCAGACTGGTAAATGTCAATACACGACACAATCCGATATACAAGCCTACAAAAGGCTTTTACGGAAATGTGTGAAAATATTCTATAATATGATACCTAAAATAATACATTATTGCTGGTTTGGCGGAAAAGAGAAACCAGAATCAGCACTGAAATGCATCATAATCTGGAAAAAGTTTTTTCCAGATTATGAAATCAAGGAATGGAACGAAAGCAATTTTGATGTAAATATGATTCCATATACAAAGGCTGCTTACGAGGCAAAGAAATATGCTTTTGTAAGTGACTTTGCCAGATTCTGGGTTTTGTATCATTATGGAGGCGTCTATTTCGATACGGATGTAGAAGTTATCCGAAACATGGACGATCTGCTGGCAAAGGGTAGTTTTATGGGCTGCGAAGTAGATAACATTGAGAATTATTCTGTCGCTCCGGGGTTAGGACTGGCAGTAGAGCCTCAGCACAGTTTATATAAAGAAATTATTGAACAATATCTAAAATTACCTTTTTATATCGAAAACCACCAAATAAATCCGTTTGCTGTTGTCAGACTAACTACCCAAATATTGATAGACCACGGATTAATCAAGCAACAAGGTATTCAGCATATTGAAGGTATTACCATTTATCCACCAGATTATTTTAACCCTTGGGATGACGCCTTAGGTAAATTAAACAAGACCTCTAATACAAGAAGTATTCACTGGTATTCAAAAACATGGATGAAACCAGAGCATCCTCTTGTTATCTTTTTGAAACGAATGATAAGAAGGATATTTGGAAGAGATATTTTTATAAAACTCAGAAATAGAAAAGCTGGCAAATGAAAACATTAACCATATTTACTCCTGCATATAACCGGGCTCACACTTTAGGTAGAACGTACGAAAGCCTGCTTCATCAGACTTGTGATGATTTTGAATGGCTGATAGTGGATGACGGTTCTAAAGACTCTACTAAAGAGCTTGTAGAAGGATGGATGCAGGAGGGTAAAATAAGCATCCGGTACATTTATCAGCAAAATCAGGGCATGCACGGTGCCCACAACACGGCATACCGGAATATAGATACAGAACTGAATACCTGTATCGATTCTGACGACTATATGCCCGATGATGCTGTGGAAACAATTGTCAATTTCTGGAAATCACACGGTTCAAACAAGTACGCAGGATTTATCGGACTGGATTGTACCGAAAATGGAAATATTATCGGAACTTCTTTCCCGAAAGAGATGAAAGAAACCACATTAAGCGGTTTTTATACCAAAGGTGGAAAAGGTGACAAAAAGCTGGTGTACAGAACTGAAATTATCAAACAATATCCGGAATATCCGATATTTGAAGGAGAGAAGTATGTTGGTCTAGCTTACAAATATATGTTAATAGATCAAGACTACTCTCTGCTCACTTTGAACAAACCGCTTGTCGTTGTAGAATACCAGCAGGATGGGTCCAGCATGAATATGTACCGGCAATATTGGAATAACCCTAAAGGATTTGCTTTCTATCGAAAAACAGAAATGGTTACAACTCAGAGTATTATAAGGAGATTTAAAGTATGTATTCATTATGTATCTAGTTCATTTATAGCAAAAAATCATACATTTATAAAAGAATCTCCATGTAAGTTTTTAACATTTTGTGCAATACCATTCGGATTTTGTTTATATAAATATATTAAAAAACAAGTCATAAATAATATTCCTTTTAAAATAGAAAGAGACTTTTCTAAAAAATACTAAAAAGAGATGGAGTTCAACACGTTAATATCTAATCATCGCACAAGAATTATGGGGAGCGCAATGATTGCAATCATGCTCTTTCACCAACCATTCTTTTATAGTAACTTATTTGTTGACTTTTTTCATTTATATGGTGCATGGGGAGTTGAAATATTCTTATTCGTATCAGGATTTGGTATCGTATATTCTTTACGTAAAAATAGATTAAAACAATATTATATCAATAGATTTAAAAGACTATTTCCACCATGCATAATTATAGGTATATGTAAATATACTCTTTCGCTGTTGGGATTTCAAGAGTTTATAACATCCAATATATTTTTATTAATAACAAATATTTATTTATGGTATATTTATGCCATTATTATTTATTACATTTTAGCTCCATGGCTTTATAAGTTTCTGACAATATATGGGAAATGGGGATTTTTTTTAATTTGTATATTCTCTTTACTTTGCTCCTATATTCCATTTAAGAATAGCACATATTACTTAATAAATCACATAGGATGGTTAACTGCCAGATTACCAGTATTTACCCTTGGAATATATAGTGCTATTTATCCTACAAAAATTAAAACAGAAAAAATATTTATAGTAGGCTTTTTCATTTTAATTATTTGCATGCTCCTAAAGTTGGCTTCCACAATGGTAAGATTTCAATGGAAAATTCTGCATTTAAACTTATTAATACTATTTGCAACTCCTATGCTTTGCATATTATCTTATCATGTCAACAATTTAGCAGATAAAATAAAATGTACAACCATATTAGATTTCTTTGGCACCCACTCTTTAGAATTATATCTTTGGCATGAATTTATATGGTGGAATATATCCCGAAATGAATTATCTGTTAACCTAAATCCTTGGCTTCAATGTATACTAGCTTTAGGGTTATCGATAGTTCTTGCACATATTACCTATATAATAAAAAACAGAATATCCTATTTTACTAAGTAAATGACTAAATCTATTAAACATATATTTTATACCCCCAAATACAACAATTTTTTATTTGACATAAAATGAAAATTTTACAAATAATTACTTCATTAAGAATCGGTGGAGCAGAGAAACTAATTACAGACATGGTTCCTTTGTTTATTGAAAAAGGTCATACCGTTGATGTATTGTTATTTGATGGTATAGAAACATCTTTCAAACAACAGTTACTAAGCCAAAACATCAAAATAATATCTCTAGGGATAAATACATTTGTTTATAATCCACTACTTATTTTTAAACTTATTCCTATTATCAAACAGTATGACATCGTACATACTCATAATACGGCTTGCCAATATTTTGTTGCCATTGCCAGCAAATTCTTAAATCATAAAAACATGAAACTTATTACAACAGAACACAATACAACAAATAGAAGGAGAAATATACACTGGCTTAAACCAATAGAGAAATGGATGTATAAACAATACAATTCCATTATATGTATTTCTGATAAAGCAAAAGATAATTTACAAGAATATATCGGTTCGAACTATCCTATTAAAACCATATATAATGGAATTGATATCCAAAAATTCACGCATGCTACACCTCTAAATAAGGGCTCCCTAGGATTAAAAGATAATTTTATCATTTGCATGGTAGCAGGTTTTAGACCACAAAAAGATCAAGATACTTTAATCCAAGCAATGAAGAGATTACCTAACAACTTTCATTTATGGCTAATAGGTGATGGGGAAAGGCGTAAGGAACTTGAAATACTCACGCAAAAAGAAGAATTAACAAATAGAGTAAAATTCTGGGGCATTCGTTCTGATATACCTCAATTATTAAAAACAGCGGATATAATTGTCATGTCTTCTCATTGGGAAGGACTATCTTTATCAAGTTTAGAAGGGATGAGTTCTGGTAAGCCTTTTATAGCCAGCGATGTGGATGGATTGCATGAGGTTGTAAATGGGTATGGAATACTATTTCCTAAAGGTAATGACAAAGTCTTAAGTAAAATAGTTCTCCAGTTGGTACAAGATAAAAGTTTATACACAAATATTGCAGAAAAGTGCCAAAAAAGAGCTGAAGAGTATGATCTTCAGAAAACTATAAACAGTTATCTTAACATTTATCAAAATACAATTTCATAAATCAGGAAATAATATAAAAATTTCATTCTATGATAAGCGTTATAATCCCTGTATATAATACAGCTAAATATTTAAATACTTGTATTAAATCAATTAGGAATCAAACATTCCCCAATTTGGAAATTATCATTGTAAATGATGCTTCAACAGATAACTCTATCAATATCTGCAATAAATTAAAAAATCAAGACAAACGGATTATCATTATAGATAAAAAACAAAATGAAGGAGTAGAAAAAGCCAGATATGATGGTATTTTAATCTCTAAAGGAGATTACATCTGTTTTGTAGACTCAGACGACTGGCTTGAGAAAGATGCTCTTAAAAGGATGTATGATAAAGCAATTGAAATAGATGCAGATTATGTCGAAATCGGAATGCAAAGAGTATTGGATAGACATAAAATAATACAAAAGAAAACTTATCCAACAGTCAGAGGCTTAATTACACAACCTCAATTATTTGATTCATATTATATTTCTTTCTTTGGAGTGAATATATTATCAGTAAATCTCTGCGGAAAACTCTATAAAAGTTGTGTCATAAAAAATCCTCCCCAACCTATAGGATTAGCTATGGGAGAAGACTTATATTTCAATTTAGAAATATTTCCCCGTTTAAAGAAAATTTATATAGACGATTATATCGGCTATAATTACCGCTTTGGGGGTATGACTACACAATATAACAGGAATCTTCTTCCAAACTTAAAAGTATTATATAATATAAAAAAGGAAAAAATAGAAAAATATCAGTATTATAAAGCATTAGATTATATACGCATCGAATTGAAAAATGTATTAATATCAGATATTAAACAAAGAATCCTATTTAAATATGGTTCACAAAAAGACATTATCAATCAAATAAGCCAAGAATTAATGGATCCTATATGGAACGATATACATCAAATTCAAAATTTTCCCAATACACTTCACTCACCTATCGTACAAGCAATTATAAAAAAAGATGCAAATACGATATACAAAATATGTAAAAAAGATACAGAAAAATATTATTTTAAATGGCTATTAAAAAAAATAATATCTAAAATTTTAAATTTCATATGATACCTAAAATAATACATTATTGTTGGTTTGGTAAATCCCCCTTACCTAAATTGGCAAAAGAATGCATAAAATCATGGAAAAAATATTGTCCAGATTTTACTATAAAAGAATGGAATGAAGATAATTCTCCCATTCATTTGTTCCCATTTGCAGAACAAGCATTACAAGCAAAAAAATGGGCTTTTGTTTCAGACGTAATCAGATTATATGCACTATATACAGAAGGTGGTATATATATGGATATGGATGTAGAGTTAATAAAACCACTATATCCTTTTCTAAACCATCAGGCATTTACTGGATATGAAAGAGATTCAAACATCCTACAAACAGCAATATTTGGAGCAGAACCCCAATCACAATGGATCGCTGATTGGTTAGAATTATATAAGAATCTATCCTTTTCATCGGAAAGGAATATTATGTCTACACTAGTGAATAATAAACTTATCTCTAAATATATGAAAGAAAAAAATATAGACCTTAATGGTAATCTATTTAATTCTGACTATATAATTATATATCCCCATGATTATTTTTGCCCGATGAGCTATAAAAGCCACTTCATTACAAAAACCTCTAATACCATATGTATTCATTATTACACTTTTTCATGGTCAGAACCTGATACTATGAAAGGTCATTTAAAGAAATATATAACTAAAATAATTGGAGAGAAAAAGTTTAGAATAATTGTAAACTCCATTAAGAAATTTATAAATAATTCTTTATAATAAATCTCCTATTTTTTGCAACTTATTGTCATCTGATATTTATGTACTATAAATCAGAAAATCTAAATCATAACGAAAACAATATATGGTATTAATTACCTTGTAATAAAACTTATATGAACAGCAAAAAAACACTGTAAATTTATGAGTTAGTGAAGATATCTGCTCCGGACAAGAATTGCTTAAACTAAATTCTTCAGGATTTTCCCAATTAATATATCAAGATTTCTTTACAGAAAATTTAGAATGGAAATATTACAATACAAATTTAGCTTTCATCTGGGTCTGACAATCAACACAAAAGAAAATATTTAAAATTCATTGATAATGAATAAATTACTGTTACAGATTGCAATCAACAAATATCATAATGAGAAAAACATTTAAAATTAAAGATAATCATTTTATATCATGACAGATCTACCTTATAAAATATTTCGTATTCTTCGAAATGCTTTTATAGAATTATTTGATAATCCGATAGTAATTAACGCATGTACTTCTTTTAAAAGGTACGGTGAAATTATACCCAGTAATTGGGGAGATGATATTAATTATTTTTTTATAAAAGAAATAGTGAAGCAGAAATGGCTTCCATATGCCGAAGCTCCTATCACAAGATACTTTCATAAAAAAAATTATGTAATTAGGGACATTCAGTAAATAGTATAAAATTAGCCAACTAATTCATACACAAAGTGTTGCAAATTAGTTGGCTTTTTTGTATCTTTAGGTATTCCCCCGAAAATAAGGTTTGACGG
>ERZ779697.309-NODE-309-length-26206-cov-4.02646_pt1 | contig 26206 bp, 23 predicted proteins | sample MGYA00511881_ERZ779697 | MGnify/ENA primary metagenome ERZ779697 (study PRJEB29588, sample SAMEA2148105) | human gut metagenome | biome: human gut; feature: human-associated habitat; material: faeces | place: Denmark | collected 2008/2010 ... | reverse complement strand
CCGGCGGCAAGACGACCCACCTGGCAGCCCTGGGCGGCCCGTCGTGCGTCGTCTACGGCGGCGATATTTATGAACATAAACTGCGCCTCATCGACCACAATGCCCAGAAATTGGGCCTGAAGAACGTGCGGACCCTGCTCCAGAATGCCTGCACCGTCGGCCAGACCTACGGCAATCGGGCCGACCGGGTCCTCGTCGATGCACCCTGCTCGGGCCTGGGCGTCCTGCGCCACAAGATCGACCTGCGCTGGCGCAAAAAGCCCGGCGATCTGAAGACCCTGCCGGCCCTGCAGAAGCGTATCCTCGAAAGCGCGGCCCAGTGCGTCAAGCCCGGCGGCATCCTGGTCTACAGTACGTGTACTCTGAACGACGACGAAAACAGTCGCATCGTCGCCGAATTTTTGAAGAATCATCCGGAATTCCGGGCAGAAAACGCCGCGGACTTCCTGAACGTTCCCGGCCATGAAGGGCCTTTCATCCAGCTTTTGCCGCAGCGCGACGGCCTGGACGGCTTCTTCATTGCCCGCATGAAGAGGGAGGGATAAGATGAATTTATTTGATATGACGAAAAAGGAACTCCAGTCGTTCCTCGTCGCACAGGGGCTGAAAAAATTCCGGGCCGACCAGATTTTCCATTATCTCTATAAAGAAAATATCTTTTCCTGGGATGAAATGGTCCTCCTGCCGAAGAAGGACCGGGCCCTTTTGAAAGACGTACTGCCCATCGAGTTCCCGGAAATCGTCTCCCGCCTCGATGCGCCGGACGGCCAGACCGTCAAGCTCCTGCTCAGCCTGGCCGACGGTCAGACCGTCGAGACGGTCCTCATGATGCACGACTACGGCAATTCCATCTGCGTCTCGTCCCAGGTCGGCTGCGCCGTGAACTGCGCTTTCTGTGCATCCGCCAAGAACGGCTTCGTCCGCAACCTTTCGGCCGGCGAAATGGTGGCCCAGCTCCTGGCTTTCCGCAAATACGTCACGCCGGAGCTGCACTCCATCGTCATCATGGGCACAGGCGAACCGCTCCTCAACTATGACAACGTCATCCGCTTCATGAAGCTCATCCACGAGAAAGATACGCTCTATCTCGGCTACCGCAACATGACGCTCTCGACGTCGGGCATCGTACCGAAGATGTACGATCTGGCCAAAGAGGGGATGCCTATCACCCTGGCCGTCTCCCTGCATGCGCCGAATGACGGCCTGCGCCGCCGCATCATGCCCATTGCCGATAAGTATCCTCTCGAAGAGGTCCTCAAGGCCGCCCGCCACTACTTCGAAGTCACAGGCCGCAAGGTCACGTATGAATACATCCTCATCAAGAACCTGACCTGCACCCACGCCTGTGCCCGGGAACTGGCCCGTCTCCTCGGCGGCCAGAACATCCTGGTCAATGCCATCCCCATCAACGACAATTACGACGTCGGCCTCTACCGGCCCGATGAAAAGACGATGGACGAATTCGTCATTTATCTGCAGCGCCACGGTGTCGCTGTCACACTGCGGCGGGAAATGGGCAGCAAGATCCAGGCCGCCTGCGGTCAGCTGCGCATAAAACGCGAAAAAATTTGACAGTTGACGGCGAATATGATATGAATTAATGTGTACCTATAACGAAACACCGTGAGAGGACGTGAGAATTTGGGCACATACGGTGAATCCAAAATCGGTTTGGTTCGGAAAGTGAATGAAGATTCCTTTTATATCAGCCGCGAGAGAAACGTACTGGCCGTAGCCGACGGTATGGGCGGCTATGTAGCCGTAGAAGCGATTGCATACTATTTCAAGAACTTCAGCTATGCCGCACCGGTGCAGCTGGAGAAAGCCATCCAATATGCGAATTCCAGTATCCTCAGCAAGACCTTGATCGATCCTTCGCTCAAAGGCATGGGGACGACAGTCTCGATGGTGACCCTGGCCCGTCATATGGCCTTTTGGGGCCACGTCGGCGACAGCCGCATCTATTTATACCGCGACGGGGAATTCAAACAGATTTCCGTCGATCATACGATAGTCCAGGTCCTGCTCGAGAAGGGCAAGATTACAGAAGAAGAAGCCATGAATCATCCCCAGCGCCATGTGCTGACCAGAGCCGTCGGCGTCGATGAAAACCTGATCGTCGACAGCGGAGCTTTTGAAACACAGCCGAAAGACCGCATCCTAATCTGCTCAGACGGCCTGACGTCGTTCATCCAGAAAGACGAACTGCGCGAGGCCATCGGTGACTACAGCCAGACAGAACGGGAAATCATCCATGATCTCTTCGCCCGCGTCTATGAGAACGGGGCGAACGATAATATCACGGCAATTTTAACAACCATATAATCGGGAACGACTATGAAAGTGGTGGAAAAGCTAAAAATGATTGGTCATATCTTAGACAACAGATACAAGATATTGGAAAAAGTAGGCACAGGCGGCATGGCCAGCGTGTATAAAGCACAGGATATCCTCCTGGACCGGATCGTCGCCGTAAAAATACTTCATTCAAAATACGGCAATGACCACGATTTCGTCGTCCGCTTCCGGCAGGAAGCCCAGGCGGCTGCCAAATTGTCTCATCCCAATATTGTCAATATATACGACGTCGGCTACGATGAAAATGTCCATTACATCGTCATGGAATTCGTACGCGGCGAAACGTTAAAAGAATACATCGAAAAACACGGCCATCTGCCGATCAACACGTCGATACAGATTGCCTTCGACATCGGCGAAGCCCTGGAAAATGCACATGCCAACGGCATCGTGCACTGCGACATCAAGCCGCACAACATCCTCGTCACTGAAACAGGGCGCATCAAAGTCGCCGACTTCGGCATCGCCAGAGCCGTCAATTCCGTGGAAAACAGCGACCGCACGGTCCTCGGCTCGGTCCATTATTTTTCACCGGAACAAGCCAGCGGCGGTCATATCGACGAACGGACGGATATCTATTCCCTCGGCGTCGTCATGTATGAAATGATGACCGGCGTCGTCCCCTTCCAGGGCGATACGGCTATCAGCATCGCCCTTAAGCACGTCCAGGACGATATCCCTTTGCCGACGAAGTACAACCGCCGCATCCCGCGGCTCGTGGAACAGGTCATCCTCAAGGCCATGGCCAAGAACCCGGACGACCGCTTCCAGTCCATCGGCGAAATGATGTCCGAACTGCGCCTCTCCCAGGGCTTCATCAACACCAACGGCGCCCGGCCGATCATCAGCAAGGGCCCGTATAACTTCGGCACGCAGAAACTCCAGCCCATCAGCAGCAAGGAAAAGGAACTGCCCGAAGAAGAACCGCCAAAGAAGAAGAATCCCTTTACGCGCTTCATGGATTCCATCAGCAATCATTCACAAAAAACAATCATCATCGGTATGCTCGGCGTCTTCCTCGTCGCCTTCATCTGGGCCTTCTTTTCCTTCGGGAATTTCTGGAGCACCGAAGATATCACTGTCCCTGATGTGACAGGCAAACAGGTGGAAATCGCCAAGAAGATCCTCAAGGATAAGAAACTCGACGTCTCCGTCAAGGAAGTGGAAAGCGACGAAGTGCCGGTCGGTGAAGTCATTTCCCAGACGCCGTCAGGCGGTGCTGTCGTCAAGGCAAACCGTACCATTTACCTCACTGTTAGCAAGGGCAATGAGGGCGAAGAGGTCCTCGTCCCGGACCTGCGCAGTCTGACCCTTGACGAGGCGGAAAAGAAACTGAAGGAAATAGGCCTCTCTGTCGGCAAGGTGCGCTACAAAGACAGCAGCCAGTATGCCGACGGGACAATCATCGATCAGGATCCGGCATCGCCGAAGAAAGTCGAAAAGGGGACGAAAGTCGATCTCGTCGTCTGCCGCAAGAGCGAAGCCGAAAAAGAAGCGGAAGCGGCCAAGAACGACGCGCCCAATACGAGCGGCATGACCCTGGATGCAGCCGTGAAGGCCCTGGAAAGTGCGGGCTATTCCGTCGGCTCTGTCTCCAACCTCGATTCGTCGAAGGATAACTCCCAGGCTATCGTCACGGGCCAGACCTCGGCGGACGGCAAAGTCGTCAACCTCTCCGTCGAATACCCGTCGTCCCAGAGCAGCCAGAGCTCGCAGCAGAGCAGCAGTTCTGCTTCCGATGGCAGTGCCAACAACCAGGAACCGGCCGGCACGACCCATTACGGCACGGTCAATATCAGCGTACCGTCCGGTGCTTCCAGCCAGCACGTCCAGATCGTCGTTTCTGACGACAACGGCTCGCGCGTCGTCTACGACCGCAATCAGTCCGGCGGTGCCAGCGTCTCCCAGAGCGTCAGCGGCACGGGCAGGACGAGAGTCAAAGTCTATATCAACAATTCGTTAGTACAGGATCAGTATATCTAGAAAAGGAGGAGCCTTGACAAAAGGACGCGTCATCAAAAACTACAACGGCTATTATTACGTCGATATCGGCCAGGAGAACCTCGTGGAATGCCGCCGCCGCGGCAAACTGCTGAAGGCGAAGATACTCGTCGGCGACGAACTGGACATCACGGAGCTCGGACAGGATAAGGGCGTCATCGAAGCCCTCCTGCCCAGGCGCAATCAGATCCGCCGCCCGGCCGTGGCCAACATCGACCAGCTCTTCGTCATCATGGCGGCGCAGTCGCCGGACCCGAACCAGTTCCTCATCGACAAGATGCTCATGACCTGCGAATACGGCGGCATCCATCCGACACTGTGCTTCAATAAGTGCGACCTCGACCGGGCGACGGCAGAGAAGTACAAGGCTTTCTACGAACGCTGCGGCTACGACGTCTATCTCGTCTCGGCCAAGAGCGGCGACGGCCTCGACGCCGTCCAAAAGCTCCTGCCGCATCGCATGACGGCCTTTGCCGGCCCGTCGGGCGTGGGCAAGTCGAGCCTCCTCTCGAAGATTCTCGGCCGCAAAGACCTCTCTGTCGGCGCCGTCAGCGAAAAGATCAAGCGCGGCCGCCACACGACGCGCCATTCGGAAATCATGCGCCTCGACAGCGACACGTACGTCGTCGATACGCCGGGCTTCAGCTCCCTCGATTTCGAGCATCTTGACCCGAAGGAAGTGCTGCCCCTTTTCCCGGATATGCTGCCCTACAGCGGCGGCTGCAAGTTCTCGTCGTGCCTGCATCTGTCCGAACCGGAATGCAGCATCAAAGCTGCCGTGGCCGACGGGCATATCCTGAAAGAACGCTATGAAACATACTGTAAGATACTCCAATCCATTGCAGAAAGGAAACGATAGCCATGGTAACCATTTGCCCATCTATTTTGTCGGCGGACTTTTCCCGCCTGGCTGAAGAAATCCAGGATGTCGAAAGGAAGGGGGCAGATTGTATCCATCTCGACCTGATGGACGGCCACTTCGTGCCAAACCTCACTTTCGGCGTACCTGTCGTCAAGGCCCTGCGCAGTTGCACGCAGCTGCCCTTCGATGCCCATCTGATGGTGGAACATCCGGAAACGTACATCGACGGTCTGGCTGCGGCCGGCGTCCAGTACGTCACAGTCCATCAGGAAGCCTGCGTCCATCTCGACCGGGTCCTGCAGCAGATCCATGAAGCGGGCATGAAAGGCGGCGTCGCCCTCAATCCGGCAACGCCGGTTCCGACGCTGTCCTGCCTTGCCGGCCAGCTCGACATGATCCTCATCATGAGCGTCAACCCCGGCTTCGGCGGCCAGAAATTCATTCCCTATGCCCTCGACAAGATTCGTCAGGCGAAAGAACTTCTCCTGACAGCCGGCAACGATAAAGCCGTCATCGAAGTCGACGGCGGCGTCAACGCCAAGACCGTCCAGGCCGTCAAAGAAGCAGGCGCGACCTTCCTCGTTGCCGGCAGTGCCGTCTTCGGCGCTGCAGACCGCGCCGCCGCTATTGCTGCCTTGAAGGCGTAAGACGCCGGACGGCGCCATTCCCTACTTGTATTTCTGCTCATTATGTGCTAAAATCATACATGTAGTTCAAAAGAATAAGAATAGTCTTTGAGGCAAGGTGAGAAAGCGGCGCTTTCAATTCCTGACCGGCGGTGACAGTCCGCTAACCCGCAAGGGTTGAACCGATGCAATTTCGGTACCGACAGTACAGTCTGGATGGGAAAAGACGACAGATTGTGTTTTTGTTGCGCTTAAAAGGCTATGGGTAAATTACGTCCATAGCCTTTTTTATTTTCCCCTTGTCAATCTGAGCAGAAAGGAAGTAATATATTGGAACCGGCAGAGTATATGCAAAAAGCCCTGGAGCTGGCTAAGAACGCTCTGGGCTATACGACTCCGAATCCGGCCGTCGGCTGCGTCATCGTCAAAGACGGCGAAATCGTCGGGACAGGTTATCATCGTAAAGCCGGCACGCCCCATGCAGAAGTATGGGCCCTGCGCGAAGCCGGCGAACGGGCTAAGGGAGCCACGGTCTACGTGACCCTCGAACCGTGCGCCCACTACGGCCGCACGCCGCCCTGTGCCCGGACGCTCGTCGAAAAGGGCGTGGGCAAAGTCGTCATGGCCATGCTCGACCCGAACCCGCTGGTCGCCGGCAAAGGCGCGGCTATCCTGCGCCAGGCCGGCATCCCCGTAGAAGTAGGCCTCCTCTCGAAGGAAGCGGCCCAGCTGAACGAAGTCTTCATCAAGAACATGATGGTCCAGAAACCATTCATCGCCATTAAACTGGCTCAGAGCCTCGACGGCCGCACGGCTTCGCGGACAGGGAAATCCCAGTGGATCACCAACGAATGGGCCCGCAGCTACGGCCACTACCTGCGCTCTATCTACGACGGCATCCTCGTCGGCATCAACACGGTCCTCACGGACAATCCGCTCCTGACGAGCCGCATCGAACGGCAGAACCAGGAAAAGACGCACCAGCCTGTGCGCATCGTCCTCGATACGAAAGGCCGGACGCCCCTCAATTCCCTCGTCGTCACGGATAAGACGACGCAGACCATCGTCGTCACGACGTCCCTTTGTCCCGTCGAAAAGATGAAGGCTTTGAAGAACGCCGGCGTCCGCATCCTCCTGGCACCGCTCCAGGACGGCAAGACCATCTATCTGCCCGATGCCCTGCAGCTCCTCCACGACGAAGGGCTGACGAGCATCCTCGTCGAAGGCGGCAGCACCGTCCAGGGCAGCTTCTTCGATGCCCGCCTGGTCGATAAGATCTACGCCTTCGTCGGTGACAAAGTCATCGGCGGCACCGGGGCCCTGCCTTCCGTCGGGGGCATGGGCGTCGACACCCTCGACGAATGCATGCCACTGGTCTACGATTCGGCAGAGCTCCACGAAAACAATATCTTGATTACGGCATATAATGCCAACAGGGAGGGCGCTTATGTTCACTGGCATCATTGAGGAAATGGGGACGATTTCCCATATGGACCGCCGCCCTGATTCCATCCGCCTGACCATTCAGGCCCATAAAGTCCTGGAAGGCACGCAGCTCGGCGACAGCATCGCCGTCAACGGCGTCTGCCTGACCGTCACGGCTATGACGGATTCGACTTTTTGCGCCGATGTCATGCACGAAACGATGAACCGTTCGTCTTTCAGCACCATCAAGAGCGGCTCGAAAGTCAATCTCGAACGGGCCATGCAGGTCGGCGGCCGCCTGGGCGGCCATATCGTCAGCGGACACATCGACGGCGTCGGCCACGTCGCCCGCATCGCCAATGACGGCATCGCCCGGGTGATCACCATTTCCATCCCGAAGGACATGGAACCGTTCATCGTCGAAAAGGGCTCAATCACCATCGACGGCATCAGCCTGACGGTCGTCTCCGTCGGCAACAGCCAATTTTCCGTGTCCATCATTCCCCATACCATGGCCAATACGACCCTCATGGATAAACATCCGGGAGCCATCGTCAATCTGGAAACGGACGTCATCGGGAAATACGTCCATAGCTTCACCGTCGGCCATAAAGGGGCCTCGTCTTCGGGCCTGACCCTGGAAAAGCTGCTGGAAAATGGATTTTAATCAACTATCTTAAGAATAGGAGTGTTTACAATGGTACAAGTCAAAGAAGGTAAATTAATCGGTTCTGGTGCGAAGTTCGGCATCGTCGTCGCACGTTTCAATGAATTCATCTGCAGCCGTCTCCTCGGCGGCGCTTACGACGCTCTCCACCGTCACGGCGTCAATGATGACGATATCACCACGGCCTGGGTCCCGGGCGCTTTCGAAATCCCCCTCATCGCCCAGAAAATGGCTGAATCGGGCAAATACGACGCGGTCATCTGCCTCGGTGCCGTCATCCGCGGCGCTACCAGCCACTACGACCTCGTCTGCGGCGAATCGGCCAAAGGCATCGCCCAGGCATCCCTGAAGACGGGCGTACCCATCATGTTCGGCGTCATCACGACTGAAAACATCGAACAGGCCATCGAACGCGCAGGCACAAAAGCTGGCAACAAAGGCTTTGACGTCGCTACTAGCGCTATCGAAATGGTCAACCTCATCAAAGAATTATAAAAGCAAGCGAAATCACAAAAAGGGCTGTCTCTCCGGGCGGATGCTGGGAAAGGCAGCCTTTGCTTTAAAACGATATTTTGAAAAGATGACAGGGGTGAGAAGTCATGGCTTTACGTAAAATTCATATGGAAAATTTTTCAGTTTTTTCGGATGGTAATATTGCTTTATCGCCAAATTTAAACGTATTTATTGGAGCCAATGGAACAGGGAAGACGCAGCTGTTGAAAGCAGTATATGGGTGTTGCGAATTGACCACAAACCATCGTGAAAATTTTCAGGCTTGTTTCCAGTTAAACGCTAAGAACAAATCCTTAGCGAGGGATAAAAAACGGAAAGTATGCCATTTTTCTCTTTCTAGTATGGATCAGGAAGCTCAAATCATTACGCATCATCTTTTGGCGTCCGATGATGCCGGTGTACAGAACGTGTCCTATGAGAATAGCCTTTTCACCAAAAAAATCAATGCCGTTTATTTGCCGGTAAAAGATATGCTGACCCATTCGCGAGGATTGTTAGCAATGGCCCATAAATATAATGACTTTCCCTTTGATAAGACCTTGTTGGATAGTATTGAATGTGCCGGACGTTGGGGCCTCAAGAAACCCTCTGAATTAGCAAAGCAGATATTGCCGCTGTTAGAACCTTTGATTAACGGGATCATTGCGATTGATAATGATGAATTTTACATTATCAAAAAAAATGGGCAGAAAATCAATTTTGAATTGGAGGCGGAAGGATTTAAAAAAATTGGCATCCTTTGGCAATTTTTGATGAATGAAACCATTACAGAAAACACCGTCCTTTTATGGGATGAACCGGAAGCCAATTTAAATTCTGAATTTTTACCGGTTATCGCTGATTGCCTATTAGCTCTTTCCAGACAGAAGGTTCAAATTCTCATTAGCACACACAGCTATATTTTGGCAAAATACATTGAAATACGGGCTAAGGAAAACGATAAGGTCCTGTTTCACTCTCTCTACAAGAAGAATGATGGATTGGTATATGATGAACAAAAGAGAAAATTCAGCGACCTTCAAAATAATACGATTGTAACCGCCTTTGAAGCACTTATGGATGAAGTCTGATAATCTATTCATATTATAAAAACAAAGCAGTAACAGTAAAAAATAATTGATAAAGTACGTGTTTGACTATGCAAGACTAAAATCAACAATGCAGTGAGTTTCTGTTGGGAAAGTTGAAGTCGTGATAAATGGTGATAGGGATATCATGAAAAAATATTTAGTAGTGTTTCTTTCAGCGGATATCAGGAACTAACTGGCTCTATGCTGTACATTTTTTTTTACCCATGATATAATTATTTATATTATGTTTATGTGTGATATGTCTGAGGAGAGTATCTTGGCAAAAATTACGACGCTGATTTTAGCGAAAAATGAAGAACGAAATATTGTTGATTGTATTAAAACAGTACAATTTACAGATGAAATATTAGTTATTGATGACTTTAGCACAGATTGTACCAAATCATTAGCTGAAAGTATGGGAGCACGAGTTATCCAGCACGCCATGAATGGAGATTGGGGAGGACAACAGACTTTTGCCATACAGAATGCCAAGTGTGAATGGGTTTTATTCCTTGATGCTGATGAACGTATTTCTGAATCGTTAGCTAAAGAGATTCGTGAAGTAGTAGAAAATAATGAACAGAAATCTTACTGGATTCGCAGGGAAAATCAATTTCGTCACTATCGAGCAACACATGGAACCTTGCGCCCTGATTATGTAGACCGACTTTTTCCTGCAAAGGATTCTTATGTTGAAGGTTATGTTCATCCTAAAATTGTTACGCCCTATCCCAATGAGAAATTGAAGAATATCATGTATCATTATACCTATGACACATGGGATCAGCAGTTAAATAAACTCAATAATTATACCCGTTTGGCCGCACTCAAATATAAAGACAAGGGAAAAAAATGCAATTTTTTACTTGATATCATGTTGCGACCTTTATGGGCATTTTTAAAAGTATATATCATTAACAAGGGTTTTTTAGATGGAAAAATGGGGTGGATATTAGCCACAAACCATTATTTTTATACGATGAATAAGTATGTAAAACTTTATTTTTTATACCGAGATCCTGATGGTCGTTTATAAGAGGTGACTCACATGCGTATCGCTATATTAGAATCCATTGTTATGCCAGCAGGCCATGAGGTTGAATTTGACCGTATTTTGGTTGAAGAATTAAAAAAACAGGGCCATGAACCTGTTTTTTTTGTGCCGGAACGATTCCCTTTTAAGTTAGACTATCATTGTGACGTCGATTACCTTAATGGAGGAGAAGCTGTTTCTTATGCTGGTGTCAGTCGTTTGAAGCGGTTATGGCTCTCACTTCAGCGAGAACGTCGTCGTATTGCCTGGCTCAACAGTGCTTGCCAGAAAGGTGCTGACGGTAAATGTGATGCTGTCATTGTGCCGACAAATAGCTGGCGTGTTATGCGTTCCATCCGTCACAGTATTTTAAAGGATAGTAAAGTTTCCTTTTTATTCATGTTTCACGGTATCATGCCCAAAGACCGCCAGCGCTTCTGTGATGGAGTCAAAAGTTTAAAGGAATATCCCAATGTGCATTTAGGGGCTTTGGGTCTGCAAACTGAATTTCCAGAATTAGCTGATTGTCCTAATTTTCATACTATCATGGCACCGGTTTATATTCCTTTCGATTTGCCGGTGACACCAGAATTCCATGTACATGATCCTTTGCGACTGGGTTTTTTTGGCCAATATCGCAGGGAAAAGAACTTAGACTTTTTCTTGCAAGCCTTTGTAAAAGCAAACTTTACGACTCCTGTAACGTTAACCGTGCAGGGAGCTACAGCAACACAGGTAGATAGCGATGATTTTGAGCGATTGAGAAATGAATATGCTAATTATAAAAACATCCATTTCTTGCATAAGAACCTCTTAGGAATAGAATGGCAGCAGGAAATCATGAATATTGATGTTATGCTTTTGCCTTACGGGGCTGAACGTTATCGCTATCAGCCTAGTGCCATGCTGTTTACGGCTATCGGTTACTATAAACCGGTACTGCAATCGCCTGAAATGAATCCGGAAATCTTACAGGAATTTAATATTGGCGAAGCTGTCAAATTGGATTCCGTAGATGTGTTTTCTAAGCAATTAGAAAAATTTGTCAACGAATTTCCGGAAAAGCAAGAAAGTTATCGTCAAGGCTTGATTAAGGCGAATGAAAAATATGGGCAAGATAAATTGATTCAATGTATCGTTCATATTTTGTCTAAATAAATTTTATGGAGTGTAGCTGTATGAAAATATTAGTGGTGAATTTGACTAAAATGGTTGATGATAGTGGTGGATTAGCCAAAGTAACCTGTGCTTTTTCTAATGAAATGAAAAGAAGAGGCCATACTGTCAGCTTGGTTTATAGTGATGAAAAAATTGGGAATTTTTATTATCCATTAGATGATGGAATTCCTTTTTATGATATTCGCCATTTTCAAGGCCAGTCTATTCCCTATCCTTGGTATCTAAAAATCAAACGAGAATTGATTCGTCCTTTTAATAAGCGAAAAGCGCGTACTGTGAACACTGATTTTGCACAAAAATATTTATTAGAGAATTTGCAAAATGTTCTCGGTATAACGATGCCAGAGGTCATTGTTGCCTTCCAATCAGCATCAAGCAAGATGTTGCTTTGTGATCTTCATACTTCAATACCTGTTATTACCATGAGCCATGGTGATCCTGAAGATTATTTTCATACCTATCCTAAAGCCGAATTACCGGCTCTAGAAAAAAGTGCAGTTTGTCAGGTATTATTGCCTTCTTTTGCACAACATATAAAGAACCATATGCCTGATGTAAAGACTGTAGTTATTGGCAATGCTATTCCCCAATATCAGGAGCAGGCAGACTTACAAGCTTTAAAAGATCGTTATAAGATTTTGTTTGTCGGTCGTTTATCCAAAGGACATAAACGTCCTCATTTGCTTATCGAAGCTTTTGCAGGTTTAGCAGATAGTTATCCGGATTGGGATGTTGAATTATGGGGAGCCGAAGATGGAAAAGCTTATTATAAGGAACTACAGTTACTGATTAGAAAGTATCATTTGGAAAAGCGCATTTTTCTTCAAGGCACGACGAATCAAGTTCCTCATATATTAGAGAAAGGGGATATATTTGCTTTTCCTAGTGCCTATGAAGGATTCAGTTTGGCTTTGGGTGAAGCGATGAGTATGGGACTTCCTAGCGTAGCTTATACCAGTTGCGAATCTGTTTGTGGTATGGTGGAAAATGGGAAGACGGGGATACTTTGTAATGATGGTATTGAACCTTTCCAACAGGGGTTGAAAAAATTAATGGATAATCGCAACTTACGGATTGCTATGGGGAATAATGCTAGGAATGCTATGAAGCAATTTGCTCCTCAAGTCATTTGGGATACATGGGAAAATTTGCTGAATCAGATTGTAAAACAATAATTAAGTATAAGGAATGAGTTAGAATGAAAAACGAGGCTAATATTGCTTTTTATAATACCTCCCCTAAATATGAAGTATTAATGGCTGTGCTTATTGGCATTGGAATTTGTTTAACTCGTCTAGCTACAGCAGTTTCTCAAATTGCTCTTGCTATAGCAACTATATTAGCTGCTTATTTATGGTGGAAAAACGGGAAAAGGCTGAATTTGAATGACGCAGCCAGGCAATATATAAAAGTCGTTTGTATATGGTTTATTGCTTCCTTTGTTTCAATTATTGATGTTGATAATAAAGCGGTTGTTTTTTATTATTTTTTAGGCGATTGGATTTGGCGTTTTATGGTTTTTGTCTTGGTCGTTGCTTTTATTCACCGCCGAGAATATTTACTGAAAATTTTAGCCGTTTTTTTCTGTATTTTTTCTATTGACTGTTTGATTGCTTGTTATCAGTTTTTTATTCTCCATTGGGAACGGGGGAGAGGCTTTCATGGGGATTATTTGGATTTGACGGCTATTATTTGTATGGTCCTGGCTATGTCAGCTATTATTCTTTTAGATTCTCATTTTGAAAAAAATATTAAAAAATTTGCACTTTTAGGGTTAGTTTCTTCCATTGCAGGCCTTTTTGGTTGTTTTGGCAGAGGTGCATTTTTAGTAAGTGCCTTGGTTGCACCATTTTATTTATATTACTATTTACGGAATAGCAAAAAAATGGCAGCTATCATTTTAATTATTCTCTGTTTACTTGGGGGAGCTGTTTTAAGCAGTCCTAAATATATTGAACGTTTATCGACTACACTGAATACGACAACAAACCGCTCGAATGTAGATCGCATCTGGACTTGGAAAGCCAGTTGGGATATGTTTAGAGACCATCCAGTCAATGGGGTAGGGCTGAATAATTGGGGCTGGTACTACCGAAATGCTGGATATAAATATGATGAAGAGAAACAGAATTTACCACATGCGCATAGTAATTACATGCAACTATTAGCAGAAACAGGAATCATTGGTTTTTTTGGATTGCTATGTTTTTATGGATCTTCTCTGATTATTTTTTTTAGAAGGTGGATTAAGCATCATAATCCTTCAGATTTAATCTTTTTTACGGCATTTTTGTCGGTTATGGTTTTATTTGGATTTTTTCAGCCTACTTATCGCCTATCTTCCGTCTTACGGGTGCTTTGGTTTATACTTGCGCTGACGATTCAACTAAGAGAAAGTATATTCATAGGAGAAAAATATGAAAAAAAATTATGAGAAGTGCAAAAATTTGAATGGCAGGCATATACTTATTGAAAGCGGTGGCGGTGTCGGCGATTTAATTATGTTCACGCCAGCATTACGAAGATTGAAGGAATTATATCCAAGTTGCATATTAACTTTTTTGACTATTGATAAAACGGTAGATGTCATAAATCGTATTCCTTATATTGATAAGGTGATTTGTATTAAGCGGGGGCGCTTTATGGGACGGTATCGTGTTGTTCCAGAGTTATTGAAACAGGATTACTTTGTTTTTACAGAATGGCAGCCACAATTATTATTTTGCGCTTGGCTATTACATTTACCAAATCGTTTCAGCGTCCCTCGACTTGGAAACCCATTAACAAAAACGTTGCATAAATATATTACTGATATTGTTTCTAAGGATGTAGGTTTTGCTGCTAAGACTAATGCCAGATTAATTAGTAAAGCATTAGATATTTATTTAGATGGTGATATGACACATTGCGATGTATCTATGCCAAACAAAGAGGAACAAAAGGAAGTAGATTTCCTTTTACAGAATATAGGAATTCATGAAAATGATGATTTTATTGCATTAAGCCCCTTTACCAGTGCAGAAGGACGGGATTGGCCATTATCCGAAGCCAAAAAATTAGTTCAGATGATTCAAGAAAAATATCAATTACCCGTTGTTCTTATTGGGAATAAAGATAAAGATGTTTCTAAAGTTTCTAAATATAGTTTATTGAAAAAAACAAGCATTATACAATTAATTGAGGTCATTCGCAGGTCAAAATGTTTAGTATCACCTGATAGTGGGCCGGTACACATTGCAGGTGCTTTGAATGTTCCTTGTGTGGCTTTGTTTAGCCGTGATTTACCTTCTCGTTGGGCACCTAAATATAATTGCTACCCTATTTATTTGCATTATGATTGTTCCCCGTGCGAATCAGAAACCTTTAATAATTGTCCATATCAGTTAAAATGTATTCGGAATATAACAGCAGAAATGGTCATGGAGACACTCAAGTTGATTTTATAATAAAGGTCTTATAAAGGATTATGTGTTATGAAACAGATTACTCGAAAAAATAAGATTCTATGCGTTGGTGGGTTTGATGGATTTGACTCATTGAAAAAAAATTTAAATATATATTTGTACAAAAATATATATCAGCCTATATCTGGGATTAATAAATACTATTTTAAGATAGATGAACACAGAATTGGCTACAGCCATATGAATCAATGGTATGGAGAGTGGAAATATAAAGTAAAAGATGTTGATACAGTGATCCTCTCTGATGGGATTCGTGGACGGGATGTTATTGAATATATCCATGAAAAAAATCCTGATGCTCGAATTATTGTTTACTATATGAATTCTATCTATGGGCATGGGAGAAATGAACCATCTCGGTATAAAAATTTGCCTTGCGAGCTTTTTACGTTCGATAAATATAATGCTGAAATGTACGATATTCGATTTAAACACTATTATTACCCCTACATGGATCAACGAGGCAATACTGTGGACTTACATTGCAATCAAGATATATTTTTTATAGGTGAAGACAAAGGGCGATTAGGTGATTTATTAAAATTAAAAAATGATTTTGAAAATAATGGATTTAAATGTAAATTTTTAATTTTAAAAACAAAACATAAATTTTATTTTATGCATAGGCATGAATTGATTAGTAAACCTATTCCTTACAACGAAGTTGTGAAAGAAATTAAACAAAGTCGGGCTATATTAGATTTTACGCAATCCCGGCAGCATGGGTTAACATATCGTCCTATGGAGGCTATGTGTTTTCAAAAAAAGTTAATTACTAATTTTGAAGAAATTACGGACTATAATTTTTATAATCCCAAAAATATTTTTAGATTGTCTTATGATAATATAAATGATTTGAAATCTTTTTTAGAACAACCTTATGAACCTATTGATGACTCCATACGTGAAGAATATGTTGCTGCTAATTGGTTGGATAGCTTTTTTCAATGAATATAAAATGAGGAGCAAAGTTAATGTTTGAATCTTTCTTTTATGGATTGCAACAAGATATAAAATTATTTCTATTTTTCCCTATCTTGAGTGCTATTTTTCGTATAGCTTTTATCAAGATTTACCAGCCTTATCCTTCTTTTAAAGGAAAGGGCAAGGCTTTAATAGAGTGTTTCCGTTACGGCTTTTGGTGGGGCATGGATTTCAATGCCTATGTTTTTCTGGCATCTATGATTTTGGTGTCGATTCCATCCGCATTTTTTGACTTTTTTCAAGTTCACGGCCTAGTCTTGCGGTTAGGCATTGGTGTTATTTACGCGGCTATCCTTTACGCTGCTTTTATGGGAAAGATGATTTTCTACCGTCATTTCCATGATACCTTTAACTATTTAGTTCATATGGGGAAACATGCGGAAAAGCATAATCTTGTTGATGTTTTTTTCCATCAAGATCATGGACTGCTCATTTTGTTGGGATATATTCCTTACGTCCCGGCCGTATTATTAGGATGCTGGATATTACAGCAGATTCCTTCTGTTGGATTACCTCATTTTAATTCAACAATAGTGCAGTATATTTTCAATACGGGGATTTTCCTTTTAGCTATTCTGGGATTTTACTGGGTACGATTTGGCGGAACTTTGAATCATCGTAATAAACCAGAATGGGATACCATTCCTTCTGTTGTCAAAGAAGATGCTTTTTTAGCGAGAGCTTGTGTCGATGACTTAGTAGCTTTAAAATGGGTGCGCCGCAAGCCATTAGCTGAAGAAATGCAACAAAGTGATGAAACCTTGGCTGAGCATATCACGAAGATTATGCCGGAAGAACACGCTTCGGATTGGCAGTCTTTAAAAAGCCCGTTATTGGCTTATCAGCGGGTGGCGCAAGGCCCTAAAATTTCTAAGCCTCGGCACGTATTCTTTATTGTCGGTGAAAGTGTTCCACAATGGGCTTTAGACCCACTGTATGCAGGACTGCATGTGTTAGACGCGACAAAAAGATTCATTGCGGACCCGCATACCATGTATTTCAATCATTTTTTACCGGCCGGCAATATTTCACGGCCATCCATTGTTTCTTTGATGACTGGGATTTACGATGCCCAATTAGAATTGAATGAAATGGAAGCCTTTTGGCACAACACGGTGCCGACCTCCTTTGCCGGGCAAATGAAGAAGTTAGGCTATCAGACTATCTATTGGTATGGTGGCAACGCTTCTAATGGTAACTTCAATCATTTTGGCAGAGCTCAAGGCTTTGATCGCGTGGAAAGTGCTACTGATTTTTGTGGGCCTCAAGCGCCACGGACCTGGGTCGGTGTCTATGACCATGTCTTTTTGCAGGAAGCGGCGAAACGGATAAAAGAAATCCAAGAACCGACGTTCCATTTTGTCTATACGACATCGAATCATGGGCCTTATAAAATTGAACCAGAAGTCTTGAAGTTCGATAAAGCTATTTTGGATGAATCTATTGGCCCAGACATCTGCGATAATGAAGAACGCTGCAAAGCTCTTGGGACGGCTCGTTATGCTGACCAAGCTGTCAACCATTTTATTGATGAAATCAGAGAGGCTTTTCCAGATAGTTTGATTCTTTATACGGGTGATCATTCCAGCTTATATGCGGAACTTGGAAACTCTTCCTTAGTTCCGCGGGATTATATGTTCCGTGAGTTGTATTGTACACCGCTTGTGATTCATCATCCACAGCTTTCTACGGATTGGTTTGCTAAGGCTAAAATAGGCACGCATTTGAATATCATTCCGACCGTTTTGGAATTAATCGCGCCTAAAGGCTTTACATATTATTCATTGTATCCGGCCTTGACGCAAACTCAGCCAGAGTACTTGGTGACACCGAAACAGTGGATGACAGAAAACGAAGTAGGGGAGGTCATGTCTGGTATGGCCGAAAGGCGGGGCGAAGCCACTAGTGAAGTACGTGAAAAATATAAACCTGCTGTAGGTACTGGCTGTGCATTCGCGTCCGACTATGTTTCCTTAACAGCCTGGCTTATTCGTCATGCTGATTCTTGTTTAGAAAAAAATGAGGCGATTTTTTGAGGTTTTTGCGTAGTATCCAGCAAGATGCAAAATTATTTATCTATATCTATATTTTGCTCATGCTTTTCCGCTGTGCTTTTTTAGTCATTTATTCAGGGCAGTTAGGGAATGCCGGGGCAGGAGATATTGCTGAAGCTTTGTGGCTCGGTGCTCGGATTAGTTTAAAGACGACGGCTTTCCTGGTGGCCTTTCCTTTTGTTTTTGCGACAATTCCTTACAGTTTTTGGCCGCGTTGGCCAGTTCAGAAAATACGGAATGTCTTAGGCAGTGCGGCTATTGCCATTATGACGGTACTTTTTATGGCTCGGATTCCTTATTATGAGGTCTTTCATCATGCCTTTGATATCATGTTATTTAATGGTATGACGGATGATAAAGCGGCTATTTGGGACACTGTCGTCCATCAGTATCAGTTCTGGCCCCGTCTGGCTGGGGCTGCCGCACTCATCGTCTTGTTTGTCTTTTTGTGGCTGCGTTTGGCGAAGACTCCGGTCTGGACCCCAAAACGGCATGTTCGCCGATATGTCATCCTGGTAGCTGTATTAATCCCCATTTTTGGAATATTCTGTCGTTTTGGCGGAGCCTTCAATTCGGACAGCGGCGTTCCTTGGGAAAGTGCAGCTCGTACCCGGTATACCTTGTTGAATGAGGCTATTTTAGATGATGGTCAGGCCCTTTATCGGGCTTATTCGACTCACAGACGGGCTACGGAACGGGCCTTGCGTTCAATCTCGCCTGAAGAGCTGCGCCAGGCCATTCAGGTTCTGGGCGGCAATCCACAGGCGGCTACGCTGGATGAAGCCTTTACCCGGAAAACCGTGGGGACGCCTTTAGTTCACCGACCGCATCATGTCGTCGTCATTTTAGGGGAAAATTATGCATTATGGCCTTTGCTGCCGGAATATCGCGATTTAGGCTTGGCCCGTACGGGTCAATGGCTGGAAGCGAAAGGCGCCCATACGTATCATTTCCTGTCAAACGGTAATGGGACGATGACGTCTCTCAATGGGTTCTTGACAGGGCTGCCTGATGTCGGCTTGTATGTCAACTACATGATGGGGCGCCACGGTGATGTCGATGGCTTAGGGATTGGCGCTATGATGAAACGCATGGGCTATAAGACGGTATTCTGGTATGGCGGATTGCGGAGCTGGCAGGATATCGAGCCTTTTACATTGCGCGAAGGCTTTGATGAGTTCCATTGTGCCGATGAATTGCCGAATCAAGGTGAAAGCTCGTCTTGGGGCGTACCGGATGGAATCCTTTTTGATGCGATTCGGGAACAGATGCAGAAAGATGCGGAAGATACGTTCTATTTCATCTTGACGACGAGCAATCATCCGCCATTTGCTTACGATGTCGATGCCCATGGCTTCCCACGGGATGAAGTGACGGCTGAATTGCCGCCTTCTATTCCCAGCGATAAAAAGACGATAGACCAGCTGGGACATATTTGGTACGCTGATGATGTCATGGGGAGATTCATCAAAGAAGTCGAAAGTGATGACCCGTCGACACTTTTTGCCGTCACCGGCGACCATGCAGAACGGTTCGATTTTGCAACCGATGTGTCCTTATGGGCTTTGAGCGGAATTCCCTGCTATTTCTATGGTGATGGCATCACGCCAGATTACTTTACAGATCAGACGGCGGGGAGTCATTTGCAGATAGCGCCAACTTTGGCGGAATTAATTTTGCCGCCTGGAAGCGCTTATGAATCTTTGTTGCCTCCGCTGACCCAATCGGACAAGGCTTTTAATTACAAATTATATATTGAAGATGGTCAAATTGGCGAAGAACGGGACTTGAAAGATGTGGACTTGAAACGAACGATAGAAGCGGCCCGTACCGCTGCTATTTGGCGCATTACTAACGGCAATGCATTGCCTTGAATAGATAGGAGATGACTGATGATGTACTATAAAATGATGTATGAGTCGCCGTTAGGCTCGATGATTCTGGCGGCCAGCGATACGGCTCTGGTCGGGGCCTGGTTTGAAGGGCAGAAGTATTGTTACGGTTCCTTGCAGGGCGAAGTGATGCGTGAAGAGGATACGCCTATTTTGCGTAAGGCGGCGCGCTGGCTCGACGATTATTTTGCCGGCCGCATGCCGGCCATCATGGCGCTCTCGCCGCAGGGGACGGAGTTCCGCCGCCTCGTCTGGTATCTCCTCTGCCAGGTGCCGTACGGCAAGACGACAACCTATGGGGAACTGGCTCGGGAAGTGGAAGCGCGCACGGGCAAGAAGATGTCAGCCCAGGCCATCGGCGGCGCCGTCGGCCATAACCCTATTTCTATCATCATTCCGTGTCACCGCGTCCTCGGTGCCAAAGGACAGGTCACAGGATACGCCGGCGGCGTAGATAAAAAAATAGCCCTCCTGCGCATAGAGGGCGTGGCGGTGAAGTAGGCGCCTGCGGCGCCGCCGTCGGCCGTTCGCAGTCCGCAGTCCGGGAGGATGATTGTTCCTCGTAGGTCGTAGGTCGTTTGTCGAAGAAGGGCGCCTAAGGCGCTGCTGTTGTTTGTCGGTAAGCCCTTTCTTGTTATTGTAAGGAACTTCGATGAACGACGAATGATGAACGAACTACGAAAAGGGCTTATACGTTAGCCGGTGATTGTTTACTCTATCAGAGCAGAGATGAACTGCCGGGCGATGCTGGGGAGGTAGCGCTGTTTGGGCGTAATGACGGCGAGTTGTGTGCGCAGGCGGGGTTCGTCGATGGCTTTGGCTTTGAGGCGGCTGAAGCCTGTCGGTGAGAGAGCAGAGGCCGGGACGAGGGCATAGCCGAGGCCGGCTTCGGCCCAGAGGAGGGTCGTGCGGGCGTCGTCGTTGCGGCAGAGGATGGTCGGCGTCAGGTCGTGGGCTTCGCAGACGTCGTGGAAGAGCTGGTCGAAGCGGCGGTAGAGGATGAGGGGCAGGCCCTTTACATCTTCGATGCGCAGCGTCGCCTGGCCGGGCTTGGGTTCCGTCGTTTCAGGATAGGCGAGGACCATCGGTTCTTCCGGCAGGAAGGTGCAGTCGAAGGCATCCTGCTTAAAGGGCGTGCGCACGATGCCCAGCTCGATCAGGCCCTGGCGCAGCATTTCCAGGATTTTGAAGGTGTTGCCGTCGTAAATTTCAAAGCGGACGCCGCGGTGGCTGTCGTGGAAGCGGCGCATAGCCGGACTGAGGATGACGCTGCCTGACGACGAGACCGTGCCGATGGTGAGGGTGCCGCGCAGGCCGTTCTTGAAGTCCGCGATTTCCCGGCGCGTCGAATCGGTCAGGGTGATGATCTGCCGGGCCCGGCGGTAGAGAATTTCTCCGGCGTCAGTCAGCGTGACCTGGCGCGGTTCGCGGTTCAGGAGCTGGACGCCCAGTTCTTCCTCCAGGGCCTTCATCTGCTGGCTGAGCGGCGGCTGGGCCATATGCAGGCGCCGCGCTGCTGCCGTAATCTGCCCTTCTTCGGCGATGACCATGAAGTACGTAAGTTGTCGGATATCCATGAAAAGCCCTCCTCATACCTTTTGACATATATTTTACGTATATTATACTAAGCTTACAAATATTTTCAATATAGTAAGGGCCGTGCTATACTGTGAGTGTAGGGATAGTGAAAAGCAGAAAAATGCAGAGAAGGGCAGATAAAAGCCGTTGTAGGGGCGACCACGTGGGGCGCCCGCGCGCCTTTCTGGCCCAGTACCTTTAGTATAAACTGCAAACTACAAACTTTTAGAGAAAAGGGATTGTGTATGAATAGAAAGGATGGTAATCGCTATGGACGAACGGCAGAAAGCAGCGACGCAGCATGATCTTGTCATGCCGAAGCGGGATGCTCACTTTTTTTGGACTTTATTTAAATCGACATTTATCATCAGTGCTTTTACGGTCGGCGGCGGTTTCGTCATTATTCCGCTCCTCAAAGCGAAGTACGTCGATGAATATCACTGGATCAGCGACAAGGACACGCTCGATATGGTGGCCATTGCCCAGTCTATGCCGGGCGTCATCGCCGTCAACAGTGCCGTCATCCTGGGCTACCGCATGGCCGGTGTCCTGGGGACAATCGTCGCCCTCGTGGCCACGGTCCTGCCCTGTTTGATTACGCTGACCATTATTTCCTACTGCTATGATTTCTTTATCCAGAATGCGTATATCAAGATGATCCTCCGCGGCATGCAGTGCGGCGCGACGGCGCTGATCGTCAACGTCGGCATCGATTTGCTTCTCAAGCAGGGCAAGAAGAAGCTTCTCCTGCCGCTGGCCATCATCGTGGCCACGTTCATCGCCAACCTGGTCTTCGACGTCAACATCATGGCGCTGATCATCATCGACGGCATCATCGGCTTCTTGTTCATGCGCGACCGGAAATACGATTAGGAGGGGTTCATCATGATATACTTCTTACTCTTTTGGGAATTCTGCAAAGTCGGCCTCTTCTGCGTCGGCGGCGGTTATGCATCCATGCCGCTCATCCAGGCCAGTGTCGTCGACCATTATCATTGGCTCTCGATGAGCGAATTCGTTGATATCTTCACCATTTCTCAGATGACGCCGGGACCGATCGGCATCAATGCCGCGACCTTCGCCGGCACGAAGATTGCCGGCCTGGGCGGAGCCGTTTCAGCCACCCTGGGCTTCGTCACGCCGTCTTTCTTCTTAGGCATCATCTTAGCAAGGGTGTACTTGAAATACGGGGACATCGGTTCCATCCGCGGCGCCCTCAACGGCCTGCGCCCGGCTGTCGTCGCTTTGATCTGCGTCGCCAGCTTGAGCTTCATCCTCCTGGCCGTCTGGAATACAGAAACACTACCGACTGATTGGAGCACGTTCAGCCTCGGCGGTATCGCCATCCTCATCCTGGCCATTGCCGCGACGCGGCGCAAGATCGGCGTCATCAAGGTCCTCATCGGCTCCGGTGTCTTAGGCCTGGCCCTGGGATTGGCAGGACTTATATAATTTATCGGAACTCGAGATACTTCGGCTCCAAACTCTTCAAGAAACGGCTCGGCTCATTGCGCTGCCTATCCCAACCAAGGTGCCAGCTCAAGAACAGCCTCTTCTTCGCCCGCGTAATGGCGACGTAGAAGAGGCGTTTTTCTTCTTCTACACTGCCTTTTTTCACGGCCCAGTAGGTGGGGAAAGAGCGGTCTTCCAGGCTGGCCAGGAAGACGTTGTCGAATTCCAGACCTTTGGCCTGGTGGATGGTGATGACCGGGATTTTCGGGTCCTTTTTCAGGATGCTGTCCAATTCACTGTTGGACAGGGCGGAAAACTTGAGGAATTCCGCCAGGGCATCGCGCGCATCCTGTTCCGGATCGTCGCTTTCCTTAGCGATACGGTAGAGTTTGCGGATATTTTCCACCCTGTCGACGTGCTGGCCCGTGCCGTCTGTATCCGGGTGGCTTTCATACCAGGCCTTGACGCCGCCATCGTTCATTACGGCGGCGATAAGGTCCATGGGCCGTGCCGTAAAAGAGCGGCGGCGAAGGGCTGCCATTTCCCCGCTGAAGGGGGCGAAGAGGGGCAGGTACATGGCCATGGAGGCGCGCCGGGCAGCAGTGGCGGGCTCGATGTTTTCTTTAATGGCATAGATGAGGAGACCGGCTGTGGCCAGGATGTCGTCGAAGGCGTCGTGCGACGGCTGGTGCGCGATGGGGAAGGTCTGGCTCAATGTTTCCAGCTTGTGGTTGACGAGCTTGGGATAGAAGCGGCGGTAGATGTCGAGCGTGTCGTAATAGGGAAAATCGGCGTCAGCCTCAAGGCCCAGGCGCTGCAGCTCGCTGTGCAGGATGGACAGGTCATAGGTAACATTGTGACCGACGATGACCGCATCCTTGGCAAAGAATAGGAAATCCTGCAGGGCTTCTTCGGGCGGCAGGCCTTCGCGCTGCAGCGTCTCGTCGCTGATGTGATGGACGTAGTACGACGTGCCCACAGGACGCTTGGCGCGGACGTAGGTATTGAATTTCTTTGTGACTTTGCCGTCCTGATCGAGGCGGATAGCGGCAATCTGGATGATTTCGTCCTGTGTCGTGTCCGTGCCCGTACTTTCCACGTCGAAGACGACGATCCGCCCTTCTCTAAGGGCCGTCAGGAGGAGACCGTACGGGTCGCCCGTTGCCTGGGCGATAGGGTCGATGAAGTCGCAGAGCCGGAGACCCAAATGACGGTACGACGGGCTTTCGATGGTCTCAATCGTGCGGCGGCCGATGCGCGGCACGAAGCGCAGGAGGATGCGGCGCAGGCTCAAATTGTCGTGCTTGTTGAGGAGAAGGCGCAGGTAGGCCGTAACGTCCTTACATTCCTGGCGCTTGAAGAGGTGGAACTGGTCGATGGCGGCGACGGGCAGTTGTGCTTCTTTCGGCAGGCGGGCGTTGTGGGCGCTGATGCCCGTCACGAGCTGCTGGGCGTCCTTGTTGTTGCGGACAAGGATGCACGACTGCAGCTGTTCCTCTTGGGGCAGTTTCTTGATTTCCTCGAAGATCCAGCGGCTTTCGTCCATGAAGGTATCCGCTTTATGGACGACGATGGGGTCGTCTGCTGCGGCAGCGGCTGCCTGGCCGGGAGTCGGGTAGACCTGGTGCACCTTGAGTTCGCCGAAAAGGTGTTTCAGGCAGCTTTCAGAGGCTTTCAAAAGAAGCTGCGTCGCCCGGTAGTTCGTCGTAAAGGTGATTTCCCTTGGGTGATAGGTCTTGCGGAAGCGGGCCAGGATTTCTTCCGGGTAGGAACCGCGCCATTCGTAGATGGTCTGGAAGTAGTCGCCGCAGAGGAGGAGATTCCGCCCCGGGAAGAGGCGGCTGATGACGGCGTATTCGACTTCGCTCGTGTCCTGCATTTCATCGACGGAGATGAAGCGGAAGCGTTCACGCCAGCGCCGGCAGCAGTCCTCGTCTGTAAGGAAGCTATAGGCGCCGGTGATGAGGTCCGTGAAATCGACGGCATGGTTGTCGGCCAGGGCCGCGTCGTACTCGGCGAGGAGAGAGGCGCCGTGTGCTTTGAACCAGGCCTGCAGGACCTCGTTGGGCGCCGTGAAGTCGTGCAGTTTTTGCAGGACGCGCTGTTTCTTTTGGAATTCGATGTAGTTCTGCAGGGCCTGCAGGGCTTTGGGCGGTGCCGTCGCCGCTGCGGGCAGGGCGTCGATGAGCTGCTTGCAGTCTTCGTCATCGTAGAGCAGAAAATCATGACTGCCGTTGCTTTGGCGCTTCGTCTCTTCTTTGAGCAGGCTGTAGCAGAAGCTGTGGATCGTCTTGACGACGACGGCCTGGCCTTCTTCTTTGGCCGTGGCGACGATGCGTTCTTTCAGTTCTTTGCAGGCCCGGTTGGTAAAGGTCAGGCAAAGGATTTGAGCGCCTGCGGCGGCTTTCGTTTCCAGGATATGGGCCACGCGGCAGGCGAGGACGCGGGTCTTGCCCGTGCCGGCCGGGGCGTTGAGCAGAATCGGCTCTTTCAAATCGTCGACGACCTGCTGTTGCTGTGCGTTGAGTTTCATTAATCTATCCCTCCGTATCGTAGTCTCTGTCCATTGTACCACAAAGCGGCAATTTTCATTGACAGTTCGAGCTGTTTTTGATAGAATTAAAGTGTATTTGATAAATCATTTAATCAATAAGGAGATGCACTATGACGAGACGTTTATGGACAGGTTCTGCACCGTTTGTAAACAGCCGCCGTGTGTCCCGATGAGAAGCCCAAAGGTGATGTGCATCACTTTTGGGTTTTGCTTTTTCCTAAGGAGGGGTCTCTCTTGAAGGTCGGTTTAATCATGGGAAGCGATTCGGATTTTCCCGTTATGAAAAAAGCCTTGGATATTTTTAAGGAATTTGGTGTTGAATATGAAGTGCTGCTCGCTTCGGCGCACCGTACGCCCGCAGCAGTCCGCGAATTCGTCTCTACTGCCGAAGACCGCGGCATCAGCGCCTTTGTCGTCGGTGCCGGCATGGCAGCTCATCTGCCCGGTGTCGTCGCCAGCTACACGACCTTGCCGGTCATCGGCGTGCCCCT